>Ga0187786_10000099_pt1 | contig 27576 bp, 22 predicted proteins | sample 0815_BV2_10_20_M_FD_132449 | JGI IMG/M metagenome (GOLD analysis project Ga0187786, IMG submission 132449) | Tropical peat soil microbial communities from peatlands in Department of Meta, Colombia - 0815_BV2_10_20_MG | ecosystem: Environmental > Terrestrial > Soil > Wetlands > Peat | place...
AGCGCATCGAAAGTGAATTCGCTGCAGCGGCCGCGAGCATCGCCAGAACTTCCCCCCGCCACCTCAGCCTCCCATTCCACGCCCGTCACCCATGGCAGGCGGCGTACCATGTCGCCGCAAGCCTCGGCGACAAAGCCATCCGGGTCCTGCTGCCGCTGGGCCAGATCGGCCAATGTATGGAGCCATTGCTCGACCGGCATGCCGATAGACATCAGATGGCGCGAAAAAACCGTGCCTACGCCCACCATGCCCAGGTGGGGATTCCATACCCAGCCCAGGACGAGCAAAGCCAAGCCGATAACCAGCAGAGTTTCCAGCAGTGCTTCCACGTACCTATGTCCCAGCAACAACATCAGGGCCAGACTGCCGAGTATGAGGACCGCCAGCAACAGGACGACGATAACGCTATAGACGAAGTCGATCACCTCGGGCTGGCCGTCCGCCTCGCGCCTTTCGGGCAGCAATAACATCAGGACTATGACCGCAGGCAAGGCCCATTGGCCGATGGCACGCACCGTGGGACCGCTGCTGATGCCTTGAGGCAACGCCGTCGGCAAAGCCAGCAACAGAAGTGCCGCGACCAGCCAGAAGAGCGCGAAAAGGAAGAAGAGCTTGGTCCAGCGCGCCTCGAACAGGAACACCTTGCCGCCGACAACGCCGGCAAGGAGGGCAATCCAGAAGGTCAGCAGCCAGCCATTGAGTCCGAAAGAAACCGCGGCCACGGCAGTCAGCATCAAGGCCAGCGCCGTCGGCCCGATGCGCTGGTCTGCCCTGACCACGGGTTGCCAGAGGATGAAGAGACCCAGATGAACCACAAACAGCGTTCGCGCCAGCGGGTTGACCGCGCCCAGCAGCAGCACCGGGTACAGCAACACCAACACCGCCACCAGCAGTGGGCGTCGCCACTGCAAGGCCAGTCGGGTAGCAAAACCGGTAATAGGAAGGAACAGGGTCATTGCAAGTCTTTGTCCGCAGCTATTCTAAGCGGAGCGGCGACTAGAAAAGTCGGCTCGCCGACACACTTGTCCAGATTTGGACATAATTTAACGAATAACACACCAAAAGCGCACCCATAATAGCTAGGCACATAAATTGCAGATGGCTCGACGTCTAAATCATTAGTAATACGAGCACATCATGCGCAAACAACAATCCGGCTTCACCCTGGTCGAAATTGCCATCGTGCTGGTCATTATCGGCCTGCTGCTCGGCGGCGTGCTGAAGGGTCAGGAACTGATCACCCAGGCGAAGATCAAGAATGTGGCGAACGACTTCAATGGCCTGACGGCAGCAGTCTATTCGTACCAGGACCGGTACAAGCGCTTGCCTGGTGATGATTCAGGCGCCACGCGCTGGACTCTCATCACCGCTGCCGGCAATGGTAATAGCGTTATAGAAGGGGCTTACGCTTCCACTACAAACACCGACGAGTCGCGCCTCTTCTGGGCCGACTTGCGCTTGGCCGGGTTCATTGCCGGTCCCGTGGATACAATCGCCAACGCGGCCTCCCAACCGATCAATGCTGCTGGTGGCATCGTTGGCGTCCAAGCAGGCGGCATGGGTCTCGCGGGCACGATCATTTGTTCCGGCAGCCTGCCGGCCAAGATCGCCCAGGCCATTGACAGTCAATTCGATGACGGTGACGCCAGAACTGGCAATGTTCGCGCGATGCCCGATACTGCCCCACCTACCGCTGTCGCCCTGCCAACAGGAACCCCCCCGACTTCAGCAGCACCTACCGCCAATTATTCGGATACCGGCTCCAACCTTTATGTCCTGTGCAAGAACATCTGAGCGACAAGATAAGCCCCAAACAAAGCCCGCCTAGGCGGGCTTTGTTTTTCCTACCCCCGCAACAGCCTTGCCTCACCGTCGGTAACGGCCGCCGCCGTGCCCAGGAGCACCACGACGTCGCCCACGGCCAGAATCACCGCACCGTCCGGCTCCAGGCCGCGCAAGCCATGTCGTCGCAGGGCGGATACGGTGACGCCTAGGTCCCCGAGCTCCAATTCATCGAGCCGCCGCCCGACGCCATAGGTACCCTCCGTGAGGGCGACAGAATGAAGCCGGGGTAGATCTTCCTCATCCAGTCGGTCGCCGACATCGGTGGCACCGTGGAAGAAGCCACGCAGCAGGCCATAGTGCTGCTCACGCAGTTCCCTCAAGCGCTTGATGATCCGGTGCAGCGGCACCCCGACAAAAGCCAGGGCGTGGGTCGCCAGCATGACCGATGACTCCAGCGCTTCCGGCACCACCTCGGCGGCACCTGCGGCCAGCAGCTGTTCGGCGTCGTCCTGCTCTCTCGCCCGCACCACCACTGGCACGCCGGGCGCCGATTCGCGCACACGGTGCAGTGTTCTCAGCGTGTCGCCGCGGTCGGCGAAAGTAACGATGACGACGCTGGCCCGAGTGAGGCCGGCCGCAAGCAAGGTCTCGCGCCGCGTGCAGTCGCCGTAGGCGACCGGCTCGCCAGCGTTGGCGGCTTCCCGCACTCGTTCCGGATCGAGGTCGAGTGCCATGTAGCCGACCCCCTCCTGCTCCAGGAAACGGGCCAGATGTTGACCCGTACGACCGTAGCCGCAAAGAATGGCGTGCTTGTCAGACTCCATTGAATGCGCTGCCAGTTGGGTGAGTTGCATTGATCGTTGCAGCCATTCGGAGGCTACCAGCCGGAGGACGATGCGGTCTGAAAGATGGACGATGAGCGGCGCCAGCACCAGTGACAGTACCAGCGCGGCCAGGACCGGTTGCATTGGTCCGGCAGCAAATAAGCCAACGCTCTCGCCGCGCGCCAGCAGCACGAAGCCGAACTCGCCTCCGGCGCATAACCAAAGGCCGGTGCGCAATGCCGTGCCCGGCGATGCGCCGAACAGTCTCGACAACGCCCAGGCCACGGCCAGCTTGCCAGTCAGCAGGCTCGCCAGCACAGCTAGCACCCGCGGCCACTCGCGCGCGATCTCAACCAGGTTCAGCATCATGCCGATGGAAATGAAGAACAGACCGAGCAGCACATCGCGGAAGGGCTTGATGTCCTCCTCGACCATGTAGCGGTATTCGGTCTCCGAGATCAACATGCCGGCCACGAAGGCACCGAGCGCCAAGGACAATCCAGCCCACTCGGTCAGCCAAGCCAGCCCCAGGGTGATCAGCAGCACGTTGAGCATGAACAGCTCTGCCGATTTGCGCCTCGCTACTAGCGTAAACCAACCGTGCATCAGCTTCTGGCCGAAAAATAGCACCACGGTAAGCAACACCGCCGCCTTCAAGGATGCCAGCACCAAAGCTTCAGCCAGTTCAGTTACCGGCCGTGTCAGCGCGGGAATGATCACCAGCAGCGGCACCACGGCCAGATCCTGGAACAGCAGCACGCCCATCACCTCGCGGCCGTGACGGGAATCCAGTTCGCGGCGATCGGCGAGCAGTTTGGAAAGCATGGCAGTCGACGACATCGCCAGCGCGCCGCCCAGACCAACGCCGACCAGCCAGGGCACACCCGCAGCCATCACCGCCAGCGCGCCAATGCCCGCGGCAGTCAGTATCACTTGGGCCAGGCCGAGACCAAAGACGATGCGCTTCATGGCGTAGAGTCGCGGCAGCGAAAACTCGAGGCCAATGGAGAACATCAGGAAGACGACGCCGAACTCCGCCAGATGACTGGCCCCCTCTGCGTCCGGCAGCAAATCGAGCGCATGCGGACCGACAACGACGCCCACCATGAGGTAACCAAGTATCGGCGGCAGGTTGGCGACCCGGCAGGCTGTCACCACCAGCACGGAAGCACCTAGCAGCAGCAGGACCAGTTGCAGGGTATTCACGGCATCTCCGGTCGGGGGGCGGGGCGGTTGCTATAATTTGCCTCAATCATAACGGCATCTCCACCATGACCCAAGAATCGCGTTCCGGCAGCGCCCTCGATATGGCAAGGCACGTGTTACGCATCGAGGCCGAAGCGGTCATCGCGCTCTCCGAGCGACTGGGCCCGGAATTCGGCAGGGCGGTTGACCTCATCCTGGCATGCCACGGCCGCGTCATCGTAAGTGGCATCGGCAAGTCCGGGCACATTGCCCGCAAAATCGCCGCCACCATGGCCAGTACCGGCACCCCGGCCTATTTCGTTCATGCCGCCGAGGCCGTCCATGGCGACCTGGGCATGATCACCCGCGAGGACGTACTGATCGCGCTGTCCAATTCGGGCGAGAACGACGAACTGCTGACCATCGTGCCGCTGGTCAAGCGCCAGGGCGGCCGTCTGATCGCAATCACGGGCAACGTGCAATCGTCGCTGGCCAAGGAAGCCGATGTGCATCTCGATGCCCGCGTCGACGAGGAGGCCTGCCCGCTCAACCTGGCCCCGACAGCCAGTACCACGGCTGCGCTGGCGCTTGGCGATGCGCTGGCCGTGGCGCTGCTCGATGCACGCGGTTTCGGCGCCGAGGATTTCGCCCGCTCGCATCCGGGTGGCGCGCTGGGCCGTCGATTACTCACACATGTCCGCGACGTCATGCGGCCAGCCGATGGCGTGCCGAAAGTCAGCCATGGCACGACGGTGACCGAGGCGCTACTGGCCATGACCCGGGGTAGCATGGGCATGGTGGTAGTGGCGAATGCCCGCGACAAGACACTGGCCATCTTTACCGACGGCGACTTGCGCCGGGCCATGGAAAAGTTCGGCGACCTGCGCGCGACACCCGTGGGCGAGGTCGCGACACGCGGCCCGCGTACCATCGAGCCCGATCGACTCGCCGTCGAAGCCGTGGAGATGATGGAGCGGCTCAAGATCAACCAGCTTCTGGTGGTCGACCAGGCCGGCGAGCTGCGAGGTGCGCTCAACATGCATGACCTTTTTCGGGCCAAGGTGGTATGAGCACTTACATGAAGAAGGCACAAAGCATCCGGCTGATGGGCTTCGACATCGATGGCGTCATGACCGATGGCCGCCTCTACTTCAGCCCCGCCGGCGACGAGATGAAGGCATTCTTCAGTCGCGACGGCCTCGGCCTAAAGATGCTGGCCCGCTCGGGCGTCAGGCTGGCCATCATTACCGGCCGCGATTCGCCCATCGTCACGCGCCGCGCCGAGAATCTGGGTATCACCCTGGTCATGCAGGGCGTCGAGGACAAGCGCGCCGCGATGGCCGGACTGCTCGAAAGCGAGGGACTGGATTTCGCCCAGGCCGGCTACATGGGCGACGATGTGGTTGACTTGGCGGTCATGGCCGCCTGCGGGTTCTCGGCGACGGTTGCCGATGCCCACGCACTGGCGCGCAAGCAGGCCGATTATGTCGCCAATGCGGCGGCCGGAACGGGTGCCGTACGCGAGGTCTGCGAGCTGATCCTGCACGCCCAGGGCAACTGGCAGCGGGTGTTGTCAGCCTATCAGACATGAGGCTTTCCGGTTCCTCCGCCCTGTTTCCGTTGCTGGTGCTGGCAATGCTGGCTGGTTTCACCTTCTGGCTGGAAAACGCCAGCCAGGCAGACATGTCCAATGGCGGCGCCAAGACTCGCCACGACGCCGATTTCTGGGTCGACGACTTCACAATGCGCCGATTCGATGTCGAGGGCGCCGTGCAGCACGTACTGACATCCAAGCGACTGGAACATTTTCCCGATGACGAAAGCACAAACGTTACAGCACCACGCCTGAACTATTTCGGCGATCGTCAGACGACCGTTACGGCCAAGACCGCCTGGCTCGACAAGGAGGGCAAGCACGTTCGTCTGGAAGGCGACGTGCGCATTGTTCGCCCGGGTGAAGCGAACGATCCCGAAACGATCATCACCACCAGCGTGTTACACGTAATGCCCGACGACGAACGCGCCTACACTCAGACCCCGGTCACCCTCACCCAGGGACAAACAATGATCCACGGTACCGGCGGACTGGAAGTCAACAACAAGACGCAGATTGCCGTGCTGTCAGGTCCCGTGCAGGGAACCATTTACAGGAAAGACAAATGAATGCCCATTGCCGCACATTGCTGCCGGCCCTGACAGCACTGGTCGCCCTCACCGCATTGCCCGCCCTGGCCGAGCGCGCCGACCGCGACAAGCCGGTCAACCTGGAAGCCAACCGCATCACTGTTGATGATGCGAAGAAGGTCCAGGTGCTGGAAGGCAACGTGCAACTGGTTCAGGGCACTCTGATCATCCGGGCGGAAAAACTGGTTGTCAGCCAGGACGCCGAGGGTTTCCAGAAGGGCATCGCCTACGGCGGTAGCGGTCGCCTGGCCACCTTCCGCCAGAAGCGGGAAGGCAAGGATGAATTCGTCGACGGCGAGGCCGAACGCATCGAATATGACGGCAAGGCCGACAAGGTCGAACTGTTCAAGCAGGCGCGGGTGAAAAGCGGCCTCGACGAGGTTAACGGTCAATACATTTCCTTCGACGGCAAGACCGAAAACTATCTCGCAACCGGCGGCTCGCCGGAAGCCGGGAAAGGTGCCGGCACGGAACGGGTGCGTGCCATCATCCAGCCGAAGAACAAGGATGCCGCCAAGTCTGGTGGCCCGGCGACGACCAGCCCGACGCATTAGCCTCCTTACCACGCGCGCCCAAGCCGACTGTCGCATCGCAGCAAGCGGATCACATCAAGAGATCCGCGCTTACACTAACATGATGAAAATTATGTGAATGTATCCTTCAGGATACTTTTGCTGCGCTGCACAAAAAATATCTTGACTTCGGCTTTTCCGTTCCTATAATTGAAGCTGTGATGCACTGCAACATAGCGCTTCCGGGCAGTTGGGAAGCGCAGTTTGAGACCCTGACCACCGCCCATTAAGGAGAATGACTATGTACAACACCCCCGAGCAAATCGCTTCCGCCAACAAGTCCAACGTCGAAGCCCTGCTGACCCTGGCCAACACCGCCTTCGCCAGCGCCGAACGCCTCGCCGCCCTGAACCTGAACACGGCCCGTAACCTGCTGGAAGACACCGTTGCCAGCGCCAAGTCACTGCTGGGCGTCAAGGACATACAAGAGCTGATGAACGTCCAGGCTTCCCTGGCCCAGCCGACGGTCGAGAAGGCTGTTGCTTACTCCCGCAGCATCTATGAAATCGCTTCGCAGACCCAGGAAGAACTGACCAAGATTTTCGAAGCCCAATTCGCCGAGGCCAACAAGAACGTCACCTCCGCGCTCGACAAGGCCGTCAAGAACGCCCCGGCCGGTTCCGATGTCGCCGTTGCCGCCGTCAAGTCCGCGATCGCCGCCGCCAACTCGGCCTACGACAGCATGACCAAGGCTGCCAAGCAAGTCGCCGAGATCGCTGAAGCCAACGTGGCCGCCGCGACCAGCGCCACCGTCAAGGCCGTCGGCACCGCCCCGAAGGCCAAGAAGGCCGCCTAAACCAGTTTATCTCCTCCTCCCAGCCCCAACAGGCTGGAGTTCAAGCCCCAGCTTTCATGCTGGGGCTTTTTTTCATCTATTTTCGGTCGAATGCCAGGCCGCGCCTGGCAATTTCGGCCTCGATCTCCGCCATTGCCCGCGGCACCGCGTCGGGCGCGCCACGCACACCGAGTTCGATATGGCGGCGCGTGGTGGCGGTTCCGACCGACGGCAGGCTGAAGACGGTCAGCTCCGGGTGGTCGCGTTCGATCCGCTCCATCAGGTCCACTAGCAGCCCCTCGATTCCCTCCCAGACGATGATGGCCGCCTCGGCCTCGGGATTCGCGTTGAAACGTTCGCGATAGAAGGTGTCGAGTACCCACTCGACCATTGGCCAAGCCATCTCCGGAAAGCCGGGCACGAAGTGGTGGTCCGCATACGAGAATCCGGGGATGCCGTTGAACGGGTTGGGAATGATCCGGCTGCCGACGGGAAATGCGCCCATTTCGAGCATCGACAGCGAGACGGGACGATTCATCGCCGCCAGGCGCGCGCGTATCTTTTCCTCGGCTTCCGGATGCAATGCCAGCGACACGCCCGCAGCGGCAGCGGCCGCCTGGCGGGTGTGATCGTCGGGCGTGGCACCGATGCCGCCGAAGCTGAACACCACATCGTCACCAGCCAGCGAATGCCGCAGCGCCTCGATCAGGCGCGGCCGGTTGTCGCCCATGTAGAGCACCCAGTCGAGATGCAGGCCGCGCGCGGCAAGTATCGCCCGCAACCGCTCAAAATGCTTGTCCTGCCTCTTGCCCCTGACGATTTCGTCGCCGATGATGAGTGCGCCAAAGCCCATGGCTACCTCCTTGTTTCCCACATCTTCTGCAACCGCTTGACCGAGACCGGCGAGGGTGTTTTCAGCTCCTGCGCGAACAGGGCGACGCGGAGTTCCTCCAGCAGCCAGCGGAACTCTTCCAGAAACGGATCGACCTGGCCCGATTTCAGCAGCGCCAGCCGCTCCCGCTCCCAAGGCTTCGCCAGCCTCTGCCAGTCGGCCATCAGGCGTGTATCGCGCGCCACGTCTGTGCGCGCCTTGTCCAGGCGAAGCGCGGTCGCCTTGAGGTAGCGTGGGAAATGGGCCAGGCGCTCGTAGGGCACCGCGACGATGAAGTTCTTCGCCAAGAGCGCCGACGTTTGCGCCGCAATGTCGGCACAAGCCTGCGGAAAAGCCTTCTGCATCGCCGTGAGCTTCCTCTGCAACCCGGAGTATTCGGCGAGAACCACGCCGATGAGTCGCGCGATCTCCTGCCCGACCAGCACCACTCTGCCCCTGGCTACGACTACGCGCGCATCGAAGGCGACCTCGTCGCCCGGTACCGGATCGACAAGGCAGGTGCGTTCCAGCGTCGCGGCGACGATCTGCTCCTTCAGCTCCTTTTCGCTGCCGAGCGGCATGAATTGCAGGCCGAGTTCGCGCGGCAGATTCTTCTCGACGAATTTCAGCTGTTCCTTCAACGCCAGCGCGAACTGGCCGCGCATATCGACACGTTCCAGCGCCACCGCCTTCTCCTCGGATGGCTCAGCGAAGTCGCCATACTCGGCGCGCAGCTCGGCGAGGTTGCGCGACATCGCCAGCGTGCCGCCATGCTCGTCGAGCAGGCGGAAGTTCATCGATAGATGCGGCTGCAGTTCGCCGGGCCGGAAGGCGTCTAGCGGCAGCTTGAGGGCGATTTTCTCCTCCACCGCGCGCGTCAGCGCACGCACCAGCGACTCGTCGAGATCGTGATCCTCATCACAAAAACCGTCGGCCAATGCATCGAGCGGCTGCACGCGATGGCGATACTTCTGCGGCAGCGTCTTCAGCAGCGCCACCACCTTTTCCTTCAGCAGGCCCGGCACCAGCCATTCGCAGCGCATCGCTGACAGCCGGTTCAACGTCGCCAGCGGCAGCGAAAGTGTCACGCCATCGTCGGCCGCGCCGGGATCATGCTTGTAGGTGAGTCGCCACGACTGACTCTTGTACGCTAAGTCTGGCGGGAAGGCGTCGGTAGTGATGCCCGCCGCCTCGTGACGCATTAGCTGTTCCCTTTCCAGAAACAGCAGCTTGGGTTCCTTGACTTCCACATCACGGCGCCACTTGTCGAAGGCGGCGAGCGTGGTGATACCTTCGGGAACCTTCGCTTCGTAGAAGGCGTGGATCAGTTCCTCGTCCACCAGCACATCGGGGCGGCGCGACTTGTGTTCGAGGTGTTCGATGTCGCGCATCTGCTTCTGGTTGTGTTGCAGGAAGCGCCACTTCTTCAGCCAGTCCTCGCCGACTTCGCCCTCGACCAGAGCTTTGCGGATGAGAATTTCACGCGACAGTTTCGGATCGATCGGCCCGTAGTGCACGCGTCGCTTGCCGTGCAGCAGCAGGCCATGAAGCGTCACCCGCTCCCAGGCCACCACCTGCCCCGGCCCCTTCTCCCAATGCGGCTCGAAGACATGCCGGCGCAGCAGGTGCGCGCCGACCTCCTCCAGCCATTCGGGCTCGATGCGGGCGATGCAGCGGGCGAACAATCGCGAGGTTTCCACCAGTTCCGCCGCCACGATCCAGCGTCCGGCCTTCTTCACCAGTGCCGAGCCGGGATGGATGAAGAACTTGATGCCGCGGGCGCCGAGGTAATTGCGATCCTCTTCATTCCTGAGACCGATGTGGCCAAGCAGGCCCGTCAGCAGCGCCTTGTGGATGGCGTCGTAACCGGCTGGAATCTGGTTCTCCTTCCAGTCATGCTCCGTGCACAGCGCGTGCAGCTGGCCATGGATGTCGCGCCACTCGCGCAGCCGCAGCCAGGAAACAAAGTTCTGCCGGCACCACTGGCGTTGCTTGTTGGTCGATTCGTGCTTCCAGACCTCGTCGGCTGCCGTCCATAACTTCAGATACGAAAGGAACTCGGACTTCTCGTCTTTCCACTTTGCGTGTGCCTGATCAGCAGAGCCCGCCTGCTCCTGCGGCCGATCGCGCGGGTCCTGCACCGAGAGCGCGGCGGCGATGACCAGCATCTCTTTCAGGCAGCCGTGCTGCCGCGCGGCGAGGATCATGCGGCCGATCTTGGGATCGAGCGGCAGCTTGGCAAGCTCCTGCCCGACAAGGGTCAGTTCCTTGCTGGTCTCGTCGATGGCGCCCAGCTCGGCCAGAAGCTGGTAGCCATCCGAAATCATCTTCGGCGCCGGTGCCTCCAGGAAAGGGAAATCTTCCACGTCGCCCAGGTGCAAGGACTTCATGCGCAGGATGACGCCGGCCAGCGAGGAGCGCAGGATCTCCGGATCGGTGTAGGGCGAGCGCTTGGCGAAATCCTCCTCCGAATAGAGCCGGAAGCAGACACCCGCCGCCACCCGGCCGCAGCGGCCGGCCCGCTGCTTGGCCGCTGCCTGCGAGATCGCCTCCGCCTGCAACTGCTCGACCTTGTTGCGATGCGAATAGCGCTTCACGCGCGCGAGACCGGTGTCCACGACGTAGCGAATGCCCGGCACGGTCAGCGATGTCTCGGCGACGTTGGTGGCCAGCACCACACGCTGGCCCTGATGGCCGGCGAAGATGCGCGCCTGCTCCTGGGCCGACTGGCGCGCGAACAGCGGCAGGATTTCCAGACCCGGTGGATGATGCTTTCTCAGGGCTTCGGCCGCCTCGCGGATCTCCCGCTCGCCGGGCAGGAAGACCAGCACGTCGCCGGGACCTTCGCGGTGCGCCTCGCCGACCGCATCGACGATGGCGTCATTCAGGTCGGCATCCTTCCGTTCATCGAAGGGGCGATAGCGCATCTCGATGGGATGGAGTCGCCCCGACACCTCGATCACCGGCGCGCCACCAAAGTGCTGGCTGAACCGCTCCGCATCAAGCGTCGCCGAGGTCACCACGATCTTGAGATCGGGCCGCTTCGGCAACAGCTGCTTCAGGTAGCCGAGCAGGAAGTCGATGTTGAGGCTGCGCTCGTGCGCTTCGTCGATCAGCAGCGTGTCGTACTGCCGCAGCAAGGGATCGCCCTGCGTCTCGGCAAGCAGGATGCCGTCGGTCATCAGCTTGATGTAGGTGTCGCCGGAAACCCGGTCCGTGAAGCGGATCTTGAAGCCGACGTATCTGCCGAGTTCGCTTTTTAGTTCATGGGCGATGCGAGTTGCAGTAGCGCGCGCCGCGATGCGTCGCGGCTGTGTGTGGCCGATCAGGCCATGGCTGCCGCGCCCCAGTTCCAAGCATATCTTCGGGAGCTGCGTGGTCTTGCCCGAACCGGTCTCGCCGCAGACGACGACGACCTGATGCTGGTGGATCGCCTTGGCGATCTCGTCGCGCCTAGCGTTGACCGGCAGCAATTCGTCATAGCCGATGGCCGGCCGCGCGGCCAGACGCACTTGCGGATCGAACCTCACTTGGCCAGCTGCAGGATGGTCCAGATGCCCAGGCCCGTCATCAGGAGCGAGCCAAAGAGATGCAGCGAGGCGGCACCGATGGCCCAGGCATACTGCGCGCTGCGGACCAGTGCCACCACTTCGGCGGAAAAGGTGGAGAACGTTGTCAGCGCGCCGAGGAAGCCGGTGACGAAGAACAACCTAAACTCGGGCGGCAATTCGACGTTGATGTGGAAAACCGCCACCGCCACACCGACCAGATAGCCGCCGATGAGATTCGCCGCCAGCGTTCCGAGCGGCACTGGCGGAAACAGCGGATTCAGCCAGAGGCCGAGGCCCCAACGCGCCCAGGCGCCGAGGACGGCGCCGATGGCGATGGCGATTGAGGCGGCCCAGGTCATGGCTCGCGATTTTACGCCTAGCCGGTAGAATTGCCGCCTTGCATCATTCCGCGCGATCAGACCATGGCCGATCCAGAAGTCAAAGCTTCCAACTTCATCCGCAACATCATCGACGCCGACCTGGCCGCCGACAAGTATGCCGGCCGCCGCTGGTCAGGCCAGCCCGGCCCGGCCGAGCAGCACAAGGTCAGCCGTGGCGACACGCCGAAAATCCGTACCCGCTTCCCGCCGGAGCCTAACGGCTACCTGCACTACGGCCATGCCAAGAGCATCTGCCTCAACTTTGGCCTGGCGCTGGACTACAACGGCGTCTGCCATCTGCGCTTCGACGATACCAACCCGGAGAAGGAAGAGCAGGAATACGTCGATTCGATCGTCGATGCGGTGAGGTGGCTCGGGTTCGACTGGGGCACCAACCTCTACTACGCGTCCAACTACTTCGACTGGATGTACCAGTTCGCCGAGTACCTGATCGAGTCCGGCCATGCCTACGTCGATTCGCAGAGCGCCGAGGAGATGCGCGCCAATCGCGGCACGCTGACGGAAAAGGGCAGGGATAGCCCTTGGCGCAACCGTTCCACGGCCGAGAACCTGAACCTCTTCCGGCGCATGAAGGCCGGCGAGTTCGCCGACGGCGCTCACGTGCTGCGCGCGAAGATCGACATGACCGCCGGCAATATCAACCTGCGCGACCCGGCCATTTACCGCATCAAGCGTGCCACCCATCACAACACCGGCGACAAGTGGTGCATCTACCCGATGTACACCTACGCGCACCCGATCGAGGATGCGCTGGAAAACATCACCCACTCGATCTGCACCTTGGAGTTCGAAGACCAGCGGCCCTTCTACGACTGGCTGCTGGAGCGGCTAGCCGAGGGTGGCCTGCTGCAGCGGCCGCTGCCGCAGCAGATCGAGTTCGCCCGTCTCAACCTTTCTTATGTGGTGCTGTCGAAGCGCAAGCTGATCCAGCTGATCGAAGAAAAGCACGTCGACGGCTGGGACGACCCGCGCATGCCGACGCTGGTTGGCGCGCGCCGGCGCGGCTTCACGGCCGAAGGCTTTCGCCGCTTCGCCGAGATGATCGGAGTCGCCAAGTCCGATTCATGGATCGACATGAGCGTGCTCGAAGGCTGCATGCGCGATCACCTCAACGAAACTGCGCCGCGCCGCATCGCTGTGCTCGACCCGGTGAAGCTCGTGATCGAGAACTATCCGGAAGAGCAGGAGGAACTCTGCGAAGCACCCAATCATCCACAGAAACCGGAATGGGGAAAACGCGAGATTCCGTTCTCGAAGGAACTCTGGATCGAGCGCGAGGACTTCACCGAAACACCGCCCAAGGGTTACTTCCGCCTATTCCCCGGCAACACGGTGCGCCTGCGCTATGGCTACGTGGTGAAATGCACCGGCTGCATCAAGGACGACAACGGCCGCGTCACGGCCGTCCATTGCATCTACCTGCCTGAGACCAGGTCCGGCACGCCTGGCGCCGATAGTGTGAAGGTAAAGGGCAACATCCACTGGGTGTCGGCCAGGCATGCTTACCAGGCCGAAATTAGGCTCTACGACCGGCTGTTCGCCGCGGAAAGCCCCGGCGCCGGCGGCAGTGAATTCATCGCCGACCTCAATCCGCACTCCAAGGAAGTCATCACCGCGCAACTGGAACCGGCCCTGAAGGATGCCAAGCCGGAAGAGCGCTTCCAGTTCGAGCGCCACGGCTACTTCGTCGCCGACCGGGCGGATTCACGACCCGGCACGCCGGTGTTCAACCGCGCGGTGACGCTGAAGGACTCCTGGGCGAAGGCGCGATGACAGCGCCCGCAATCGCGCTGACCGGCATCGTCAAGCACTATCACATGGGCGACGAGGATGTGTCGGCCTTGCGGGGTATCGACCTCGAAGTGCCGGCTGGCGCCTTCGTCGCCGTACGCGGCCCTTCGGGCAGTGGCAAAAGCACGCTGCTCAACATCTGCGGCCTCATCGACAACTTCGACGCGGGACGATATCTGCTCGCCGGCGAGGACGTCGGCGGCCTTGATGATACGGCACGCACGCTGATCCGGCGGCGGCGCATCGGCTTCATCTTCCAGAGCTACAACCTGGTGCCGGTGATGAGCGTGCGCGACAACGTCGAGTATCCATTGCTGCTGGTCGACGTACCACCGCCTGAGCGACGCCGCCTGAGCGACGAGATTCTGGCCCAGGTGGGCCTTACCGGACTGGCTGACCGCCGCCCCGATCAACTCTCCGGCGGTCAGCGCCAGCGCGTCGCCATCGCCCGCGCATTGGTCAAGTCGCCGACTCTGGTGATTGCCGACGAGCCGACCGCCAATCTCGATACCGCCACCGCCAGCCAGGTGGTGGACCTGATGAAAGCGCTCGGCGAGCGGCATGGTGCCACCTTCCTCATAGCCACCCACGACGACCGCATGACGGCCCATTGCGACCAGGTGCGCGCCATCACGGACGGGGTGCTGCAATGAACGCCCTGCTGCTCGCCTGGAAGAATGTGCTGCGTAACCGGCGGCGCTCGCTGGTCACCATTCTGATCGCCACCGTCGGTTGCACCGCCGTGCTGGTGGCCAGCGGCTTCGCCCTCTATACCTACGACTCGCTGCGCGAAGGGGCGGCGCGCGAGTTCGGTCACCTCACCATCGCCGGCAAGAACTTTTTCGATCGTGACGAGGAAACCCCGATGCAGTATGGTCTCGCCGACTACCGGGAACTGACTGCGAAACTGGAGCAGGACAAGCGGGTGCGCCGAGTGCTGCCACGCATTTCTCTTTCCGGTCTGATTTCGAACGGCGACAAGTCCGTAATCTTCCTCGGCATCGGCGCCGACCTGAAAGCCGAGGCGGAGGTGCGCGGCCCCTTCCTGAAACTGATCGAAGGCAGCCTGGCCCAGGAAGGCGAGGAACGCCTGCCAGCAGTGGTGCTGGGTACCGACCTCGCTCGCAGCCTCAACGCCCGTCCCGGCACCGGCCTCACTCTGCTGGCCACCACCACCGCCGGCGGGATCAATGCCATCGACGTCATCGTTACCGGCATCATCTCGACCGGCTGGCGCGAGGTCGACAAGCGCCTCGTCTACACGGACGTGAAAACGGCACAGCACCTTCTCATGAGCGAGCGCATCAGCACGTTGTCCGTCTATCTTGACAACACCGACATCACACCCGGCGTTAACGACGAACTGGCGCCCGCCGATCCCGCTCATGCCTACAAGCCCTGGTGGGAACAGGCGTTCTACTACCAGTCGGTGCGCGCCATCTACAATCGGATTTTCGGCCTCCTGGGACTCATCATCGCCGCGCTGGTGTTCTTTTCGGTGGCCAACACGCTGGCCATGGCGGTGGTCGAGCGCACGCGCGAGATCGGCACCTTGCGTGCGCTGGGCGCGCTGCCGGGAGAGATCGTCGCCCAGTTCGTGCGCGAAGGCGCGCTGATCGGCGCCGTCGGAGCAGCGGTCGGTACCGTGCTGGCCGGACTGGTGGTATTGCTCCTTCCTTATGCTGGCATGGAAATGCCCCCGCCACCGGGACGCTCGGTCGGCTATCCGCTGCTGGTGAACGCGTCGCTGCCGCTGTATGTGATCACCGACGCCACCATCATCGCGCTCTGCGCCACCGCAGCCTGGTTCGTCAGCCGCAAGGCAGCACGCAAGTCCATTGTGGAAGCCCTTGGTCATGTCTAAGCAACTTCACGCCTTCGCCATTGCACTCGTTGCGCTGCCCGCATTCGCTGCCGACGAGGTCGTGGCGCTACTCAAGCAGGCCGACGCCTTCCGCCTGCCCGCCGCGGCCGTGCGCGTCGAGACCCATGTCGAGTTGTTCCGCAACGACGTGCTCGACAAGGAACGGCTCTACACGGTCTACGTGAAGCCCGGCCGGCGTTCGCTGGTGCTGATGAAATCACCGTCCGAGATCGGCCAGAAGGTCCTGATGCTGGCCGACCAGTTCTGGCTGCTGATGCCCGAAAGCCAGCGGCCGCTGCGCATCACTGCCAGCCAGAAGCTGCTGGGCGAGGCCTCCACCGGCGACATCGCCAACATGACCTGGAGCGAGGACTACGACGGCAGCATCGCCGGTGAAACGGACTGCCCACAGGTGCCGGCGGGCCTGCCCGATATGCCCGTTGCCAAGGCACACCGTTGCCTCCACCTCGATCTTGCCGCCGCACGCAATGGGGTCACCTACTCTCGCGTCGAGCTTTATCTGGATAAGGCCAGCAAGCTGCCGATCAAGGCCGATCTCTATGTCGGCTCCGGCAAGCGTGCCAAGGAAGCCTGGTACGCGCCGAGAGTCGTCGACGGACATCAGCGCATCATGACCATGCTGCTGCTCGACGACATCCAGCCCAACCGCCGCACCGTGGTGCGCTACCGCAGCCTCGTGGCCAAGGAGGCGCCGGACGAATTTTTCAACCCGGCGGCACTGGTGCGCAACAGCCTCGCCGGCTGGTGACCGTGCGCCTGGCCCTCATCGCGACGGGCCTCGTCCTGGCGCTGCCCGCGCAGGCGATGGATCTGAACGCCAGCATCATCGTCGCGCCTCAAGTCGCGACCGGTAACCGCGCCAGTCCTTATTTCGTCGGCCCACCCATCGTCTCGTTGCCTGATCGCACCTCCAGGCAGGATCTCGAATTGCGTGCGCGCGAAGGCGGCTTCAATGCCCAGGGCACGCTGCGCTGGCAGGTCGCACAGGATGCCAAACCCGAGTATCACGGCATCGCCAACCAGTTCTACTACGATGGCGAACTTGGCGAAGGCATGGGCTTCACGGCGGGTAAAAAGGTAATGTCGTGGGGCGTCGGCTTCGGCTTCCGCCCGCTCGACTTGATACAGCGGGAGAACCGGCGCGGCGTCAACCTGCCGGCCCTGGTCGGCCAGCCACTCCTCGCCGTGGAGAAGTTCAACGCCGACGAGGCATGGACCCTGGCCTGGGTGCGGCCCGGCGAAGGCGGTGGCAGCGACGACAACCGCGACCCGGCCCTGGCTTTCCATTGGTATCGTCTGGCTGGCGGCGACGACTTGCACGCAGTCGCCCGCCTGTCCCAACGGCACGGCATCGAGGCCGGTTTTGGCGCGACGCGCGTTGTCGGCGATGAGTGGTCATTCCACGGTGCGGCCCTGTATGAGCGCCACTACCGCAAGACAATCAACTCCATGACGGAAACTGGCGGCCTGCTCGCCACCACCGACCCGATGGCGGAAGCGACGCGTCAGGATGGTCTCAAGTTGGTCGCTGGCGCGCAATGGACGGGCGAGTCGGGCTGGAGCGTGCTGGCAGAAGCCTGGTACGACGCCGATGCCTACAGCCGCGCCGAATGGCAACGCCTCGATGCCCTCACCGCCAGCCAGCGCGCGCTGGCTGGCCTTGCACCAGCAGCGGCGATTGCCGGCAATGTCGGCTGGTCGAGCCAGGCTTACCTCAACACCAATCTGCTGCGCGAGAACCTGCTGCTGCGCGTCGGCCATGACGACCGCGATGGCTTCAAACCCTACGCGGAACTCCTGGCCACACCGCGCGATGGCGGCCTGGTACTCACCGTCGGGACCGCATACGAAGGCAATCGCCAACGCCTGTCCGGTGGCCTGCGCCAGTCGGGCGGGGCCAATGATTCCGCCTACGCACGCGCACCCATCAAGCGCGTGATCTGGCTCGAATGGCGCCTAGCCCTGTTCTGAGATCGCCAGACTCGGGGCCGGTTGCGCCGCTATGCGTCGTACGGTCTGGCGCACCTCGGCGGCCAGGAGCAGTTCGGCATCGGCAGCGGGCGCGCCAATGCGCTCGTCGAAGTGCAGCAAGCCTTCGGCATCCGCCCGCAGCAGTCCGGCCGCCAACAGATTCTCAACCACGTTGGCGAACAGGCTGCGCTCGGCGAACTCGGGCGCATTGAATTCATAGAGCAAAGCCAAACGCTGGGCCAGCAGGTGGCAGGATTCCTCGAGCCGGCGTCGGCTCAGATTCCCCGAGCCATAGTGCTGCAGCAACGCCAGGGTGAGCAGATAGCGCTCCAGGGTCGGCTGCATGGTCTCGCCGAGCAAGTGCAGTTCCGCGAACTCGCGGCTGTTGGGGTCGGGTGCGACCAGATCGTCGCCATCCAGGGAAACCAGGCCACGTGCGGCCAATATGGCAAGCACGTCTTCGAGAGCCGATGGCACATCGGCCGGCGTGCAGCGGAGGAACAACTCGGAATGAGCCAGAACCAGCAGGCGGCTGATGGCGGCCGAGACTCTGGCTTTCTCCAAGCGGGGGTTATGAGCCAGCAGGCAGGCCAGCAGTGCCGGCAGGGCGACCAGATGCAGGACGTTGTTGCGAAAGTACGCCAGCAGGGGCGCTTCTCCGTCCGGAACCCGCAACAGGTCGCCCAAGGGGTGCGCAATCCGTTCGACCACGCCCAGGCGGCAAGCGTGCTCCACCACCTGCTCCGGCGATTGATCGTCAGGCACGGCCAGTGCTCCATAAGGTGCCGCGCGTACCAGGGCCTGATAGTGGGCCACCATCCGGAACAGGGTCTCCTCATCCACCGCACGTTTGGGCGTCGCCAGCAGCACGAGTGCCGCCAGGTTGATGGGTGTCATGACCGCAACTTCATTGATGCGCCGGGCCAGTTCGACTGCCGCCTCGGCCGTAGTCTGCCTTACCCAGGCGGCCTGGAGTTCCGGCGCCTCGTCGGCCCAGCCGCTGTGTGACCGATCGAGAAACTCCGCGAGGTACAAGGGACGGCCGAAGTTCACATGCACTTTCCCGAACTCGTTGCGCAGTCTGCGCACGCTGCTGATCAGCCCCCACAGGGACTCGCCACGCTTGGGCTTGCCTTCCAGCTCGCCAACGAAGCTCTTCCCCTCGACCAGCTTTTCATAGCCGATGTACACCGGCACGAAGACCAGGGGGCGGGTGTGATCGCGCAGGTAGCTTTGCACGGTCATGCCGAGGATGCCGGCGCGCGGTGGCAGCATGCGGCCGCTGCGGCTGCGACCACCTTCGATGAAGTATTCGATCGGAAACCCCTGCGAGATCATGAGGTGCAGGTATTCGTGAAAGACAGCGGCATACAAAGGCTCGCCCTTGAAGCTGCGGCGCAGGAAAAAGGCGCCGCCCCGGCGCAGCAGCGGTCCCACCAGCGGCAGGTTCAGATTGATGCCGGCGGCAATGTGCGGCGGCGTCAGGCCATGGCGATAGATGATGAACGACAGCAGCAGGTAGTCGATGTGGCTGCGATGGCAGGGCAAATAGACGATGCCGCTGCCTGCCGCAATGCCATCGAGCGCCTCGAAGTTGCGCACCTCGACACCATCGTAGAGGCGCGTCCACAGCCAGTCGAGGAAAAGTTCGAAAGCGCGCGCGACGCCGTAGGAATAGTCGGAGGGAATCTCGAGGGCGAACTCCCGTGCACGCGCCTGCGCCTCGGCCAGTGTGATGCCACGACTGACTGTCTCGGCTGCAATCGCCTGCCGCACCGCCGGGGCCGCCAGCAGCCGCTCGACCTGTGTGTTTCGGTGCGAGAGATCCGGGCCGATCGCCTGTTCCCGCTGGCGACGGAAATGCACCCGCAGCACTCGGGCGAGCTTGCGCAATGCGCGTGACTCGTCGAGACCTTCACTCAGCAATTCGCGCAGCGAAAGTGGCGCATTGAAGCGGACGAGAGTGTCGCGACCGTGGACCAGTATGGCGAGCAACTGCCGGAAGTGGCCGGTCGGCCCCCAGGTCTCTGAAAAGAGCGCCTTCAGCACCGAGTCCTGGCTGCGCGGCGAACGGCCCCAGAGTATCGTCACCGGCACCAGTTGCACATCGAAAGACGCATCGGCCATGGCCGCCTGCACCATGTGCACCAGCAGCGTCGAATGGCCGTAACGATCACGGGCGGGCGCGGCCAGTGAGGCGGTTCGATTGAGGCAGAAGAATGAACGTGGCGCCTTGCCCCGGCCGGATGGCCCTATTGCGAGCGGTGCGCGGGCAGATGGTAGCCCGGCCCGCAGCGTTTCCTCGATCAGCACAAGAACGTTCGACAGGCGCCGGTCCTGCAGCACGTAGCAAACCGGCCGGCCTGGATCCAGGGCCAGCTCTGCCGGGCTGTCGGGAAACACCCGGGTGCGTATCCAGGCGTACAACAACCGGCGCGCGAGGGAAGCTAACCAGCCGAAATAGTCGGGCGAAGAAAACATGTTCTTGAGAGATTCGACGCGTCCGTCGCTCGCGGCGACTGTCTGGGCGAGCGTCGACTTTACTCCCAAGACAAGACCGGCAACAATGCTGTCATTCGTGCTGGCCATCGACAGACCCCGGCATCATGGAAATGAAGAAGATCAGTTCCGGCAGGTTGCGCGCCATCGGCTATGACGCCAGCGCCCGCTTGCTGAGAGTGCAAATGGATGACGGCACCACGCTCGAGTACGCCGGCGTCGGCTACGAGATCTGGCGGCGGTTGTCCACCGCCAGTTCGCCATGGAGCATCTATCGCGACAACGTCGAGGAAGAATTTGACGGCCGGCGAGTCGCCGCGACTGACTCTGCTTCGGGCTCGCAGAAGAATCCCCTCGACGATCTGTTCGGATGACGATATGACACTCAGGAAGCCCGCAGCCAAGAACAAGCCCGCCCGCAAGACCGCCACAGCAGCGCCACGCCCTGCCCGCACGATCAAGACCGCACGCACGCGCCCGGCGACGGCCGGCGACATCGGCCCGACGACGACACCGGAGCGCATCGAATCCTTCGCCGTCACGCAGGCTCAGGATGCCGCTCAGGGCAAGCGTCTGGCCGCCATGCGCGATCTGTTGTCCGGGGCTCCCCACGAGGAAGCGGTGGCCTTGCTCAAGGGCCTGCTCAAGGAACGGCGTCTGGCCTCGCAGGCGGAGAACAATGTCGACCCGGACGCCGAACTGGCCGCCGGCTGGCGCGATGGTGGCTATCCCTACAAGAACCTGATGTCGCGCCGTACCTACGAACGGGAGAAGTACCGCCTGCAGGTGGAACTGCTCAAGCTACAGGCCTGGATCAAGGATACCGGCCAGCGCGTGGTGCTGCTCTTCGAGGGCCGCGATGCCGCGGGCAAGGGCGGCACTATCAAGCGCTTCATGGAACACCTCAATCCACGGGGCGCCCACGTCGTCGCCCTGGAAAAACCAAGTGAAGTCGAGCGCGGCCAATGGTATTTCCAGCGCTACGCCCAACACCTGCCGACCGCCGGCGAGCTCGTCTTCTTCGACCGTTCCTGGTACAACCGCGCCGGCGTCGAACGCGTCATGGCCTTCTGCAGCAGCGGCGAGTACGAAGAGTTCATGCGCCAGGCGCCGGAGTTCGAGCGCATGCTGGTGCGCCAGGGCATCCACCTGATCAAGTTCTGGTTCTCGGTCAGCCGTGACGAGCAACGCCGCCGCTTCAAGGAGCGCAAGGTGCATCCGCTCAAGCAGTGGAAGCTGTCGCCCATCGACCTCGCCTCGCTGGACAAGTGGGGCGACTACACCAAGGCCAAGGAAGCGATGTTCTTCTACACCGACACCGCCGACGCGCCCTGGACCGTCATCAAGTCGGATTGCAAGAAGCGCGCGCGGCTCAACGCCCTGCGTTATGTGCTGCATCGCCTGCCCTACACGAACAAGGACACCGATCGCATCGGGCCGCTCGACTCGTTGATCGTCGGCCGCGCCAACGTGGTCTACGAGCGTGGCGAGAAGCAGGGCGTGCCGATACTTTGAACATCGCGATGACCCATGACCGCCTTCGCCAGGTTTCCTGGCTGCTTGCCGCCCTCGTCCTGGTCCTGATCGTCGGCCTGCATCTGCTGCCGGCCCTGCTGGCCGGACTGCTGGTCTATGAACTGGTGCACATTGCCGCGCCCCGACTCGAGCGTCATCTGACCGACCGGCGCGCCAAGATGGCGGCAGTCGCGCTGTTCGCGATCACCACGATCGCCGTGGTTGGGCTGGCCATCGGCGCCCTCATCCACATTTTTCGCAGCGATGCCGGCAGCTTGCAAGGATTGACGGCGAAGATGGCGGAAATACTGGAAGGCTCGCGCCAATCGCTGCCGGACTGGATTGCCGGCACGTTGCCGGACAACGTAGAGGCACTCAAGGATGCGTTCGCGCGCTGGCTGCGCGAACATGGCGCCGAGTTGCAACTGGCCGGGAAGCATGCGGCGCGCGGTTTCGCCCATGTCCTGATCGGCCTCGTCGTCGGCGCCTTGATCGCCTTGCGTGAGGAAACCGCGACCGGCGAGGGAATGCGCCCGTTGGCGGCGGCACTGGCGGAGCGGGCGCGTCGACTGGCCGAGGCCTTCCGTCGCGTTGTCTTCGCGCAGGTACGAATCTCCGCCATCAACACGGCGCTGACCGCCTGCTACCTGGTCGTCGCGCTGCCGCTGTTCGGCATTCATCTGCCGCTGACCAAGACCATGATCGCGCTGACGTTCGTTGTCGGCCTGGTGCCGGTGCTCGGCAACCTCGTCTCCAACACGGTCATCGTGGTCGTCAGCCTGGCGCATTCATCGCAGGTGGCGGTGGCCTCGCTGGTATTCCTGGTGGTGATCCACAAGCTGGAATACTTCCTCAATGCCCGCATCGTCGGCGCCCAGATCGCCGCCAAGGCCTGGGAGCTGCTGCTGGCCATGCTGACGATGGAGGCAGCTTTCGGGCTGCCGGGCGTCATCGCCGCGCCGGTCTACTACGCCTACCTGAAAGACGAATTGAGGAGCAGCGGCCTGGTCTAGTCCTGCTTGCCGTAATCGGCAAACTTCGCCAGCACGCGCACCATCTCGTCGTCGGGCAGCAAGCGCGGCCCGCCTATCTGCAGCACGCGCCAGTACTGCTCGCACAGCGTCTCAAGTTCCACCGCCAGCGCCAGGGCTTGATCGAGGTCGCGGCCGAACACCACCATGCCGTGGTGCGCCATCAGGGAGCCGCAACGGCCCTCAAGCGCGCTGACCACAGCGTCGGAAAGTTCCTGGCTGCCGAAGGTGGCATAGTCCGCGCAGCGCACCTGACTGCCGCCGAAGCGCGCCACCATGTAATGGAAGGGCGGGATCGCGCAGCCCATGCAGGCGAGGCTGACGGCAAACGGCGAATGGGCGTGAACGATGGCGCCGGCTTCCGGCCGCGCCGCATAGATATCGCGATGGAAGCGCCATTCGGAAGAAGGCTTGCGCCGACCTTGAGCACGCCCATCGAGGCCGACGAACACGACGTCCTCCGACTCGCAGGCATCGTAAGCCATGCCGGTCGGCGTGATCAGAAAGCCGTCGCGGTGGCGGGTGCTGACGTTGCCGGCGGCGCCGCGATTGATGCCGACAGTATTCATGGCCTGGGCGGTGGCGAGAACAGCCGCCTTGAGTTCGGTGTCGCTCATCGCTTGATCGCAGCCAGGCCGCTGGCGGGGAAAATTCCCTGCTCGGTGATGATGCCGGCGATGAGCCGGGCCGGCGTCACGTCAAAGGCCGGATTGGCAACCGGCGTATCACCATGACTGACTTCCCTAGCGTCGCGCTCCTCGATAGGAATGGCGGCGCCATTCGCGCAATCGAAATCGATGGTCGATACCGGCGCGGCGACGTAGAACGCTACGCCATGCTCGCGGGCAGCCAGCGCCTTCAGGTAGGTGCCGACCTTGTTGGCCGTGTCGCCGTTGGCGGCGATGCGGTCGGCGCCGACAATGACCAGATCGACCTTGCCCTGCATCATCAGCAGGCCGGCGGTGTTGTCGGCGATCAGCGTGTGACTGACGCCAGCGTGGTTCAATTCCCACGCGGTGAGCAGTCCCTGGTTGCGCGGCCGGGTCTCCGATACCCAGACATGAACGTCGATGCCAGCTTTGTGCGCGGTGTAGATCGGCGAAATTGCCGTGCCATGGGCGACAGTCGCCAGCCAACCGGCATTGCAGTGGGTCATCACCTGAACGGGACGCCGCCCGACGGCCTGCAACAACGGCAGGCCATGGCGGCCGATGGCGGCGTTGGCTTCCTCGTCCTCGCGGGCGATGGCACGCGCTTCCTGCCAGGCCAGTTCGTGGCGTGCGACCACGGCTGACTTTCCAAGGACGCGATGCATGCGGTCGAGAGCCCAGCGCAGATTCACGGCCGTCGGCCGGGTGGCGGCCAGCACCGATATGGCCTTGTCGAGATCGATGCCTTCGTGCAGTGCAAGCGCGATGCCGTAGGCCGCCGTGGCACCGATCAGCGGCGCACCGCGTACCTGCATGACGCGAATGGCGTGCGCCGCCTCATCGAGCGTGGCCAGGCGAACAAAAGCGGTCTGCGCCGGCAGCCGGGTCTGGTCGAGGATGACGACACCGTCGCCGTCTTCGGCGATGGTGCGCAATTCGCTCAATTCAATTTGCCGTGACAGTGCTTGAACTTCTTGCCGCTGCCGCAGGGGCAGGGATCGTTGCGGCCGACCTTCGGCATTGCGCGCTCGATCGGCTTCTGCGGCTTCGGCGTGTCGTCCGTGGCACCGAGAGCTTCGTCGTAGTCGGCGTGGTGGTACTGGACGTTCTCGACCGCCGGATGCTGCTGCTCTGCTTCCTCGATCTGCTGCTCGGAACGCACCTCGACGGTCATCAGCAGTTTGGTGACTTCGGTACGCACGACTTGAAGCAGCCCCTCGAACAATTCGAACGCCTCGCGCTTGTATTCCTGTTTCGGGTTCTTTTGGGCATAGCCACGCAGGTGGATGCCCTGGCGCAGGTGATCGAGCGCCGCCAGATGCTCGCGCCAGTGCGTGTCCAGGCTCTGCAGCATGACATTGCGCTCGAAGCCAGCCCAGGCCTCTGCCGGCACCAGCGCCTTCTTATCAGCGTAGGAAGCGTCGGCGGCATCGATGATGCGCTTGAGAATGTCGTCGTCGGAAAGGTTGGGCTCTGCCTTCAGCCAGTCGCCGACCGGCAGCTTGAGCTGCAATTCAGCCGCCAGCGCGGTTTCGAGACCGACGATTTCCCACTGTTCCTCGACGCTCTCCGCCGGCACGTAGATGCGGAAGGTGTCGTGCACCAGGCCCTGGCGCATGGCGGTGATGGTCTCGGAAATATCTTCCGCGTCGAGCAATTCGTTGCGCTGCTGGTAGATTACCTTGCGCTGGTCGTTGGCGACGTCGTCGTATTCCAGCAATTGCTTGCGGATGTCGAAGTTGCGCTGCTCGACCTTGCGCTGCGCCGACTCCAACTGTCGCGTGACCAGCGGATGCTCGATCGGCTCGCCGTCGGGCAGAGCAACCAGCTTGGAACTCATGATCGCCTTCAGGCGGTCGCCGCCGAAGATCTTCATCAGTGGATCTTCCGCCGACAGGTAGAAGCGGCTGGAACCGGGGTCGCCCTGACGACCGGAACGGCCGCGCAACTGGTTGTCGATGCGGCGCGACTCGTGGCGCTCGGAGCCGATGATGTGCAGGCCGCCGGCCGCCAGCACCTGGTCGTGCAGCTTCTGCCAGTCCGCCTTCAGCGGCACCAGGTGGCTTTCCTTTTCTGCGGCGGAAAGACCTTCGTCATCGCGGATGGCCGCGATCTGTTTCTCGATGCTGCCGCCGAGCACGATGTCGGTACCGCGGCCGGCCATGTTGGTGGCGATGGTGATGACGCCAGGCCGGCCGGCCTGGACGACGATCTCCGCCTCCTTGGCATGCTGCTTGGCGTTGAGCACCTGGTGGGGCAGCTTTTCCTTGTCGAGCAGGCCGGAAAGCAGTTCGGAATTTTCGATGGACGTGGTGCCTACCAGCACCGGCTGGCCGCGCCCGGCGCAGTCCTTGATGTCGGCGATGATCGCCGCGTGCTTCTCGTGCGCGGTGCGGAAGATCTGGTCGTTGGCATCGTCGCGGATCATCGGCTTGTTGGTCGGAATGACCACCGTCTCCAGGCCGTAGATCTGGTGGAATTCATAGGCTTCGGTGTCCGCCGTGCCCGTCATGCCGGCCAGCTTGCCGTACATGCGAAAGTAGTTCTGGAAGGTGATCGAAGCCAGGGTCTGGTTTTCGGACTGGATCTGCACGCCCTCCTTCGCCTCGACGGCCTGATGCAAACCGTCGGACCAGCGCCGGCCGGCCATCAGGCGGCCGGTGAATTCGTCGACGATGACGACCTCGCCGTTCTGCACCACATACTGCTGGTCGAGGTGGAACAGGTTGTGGGCACGCAAGGCGGCGTAGAGGTGGTGCATGAGCAGGATGTTGGCCGGCTCGTAGAGACTGGCGCCTTCGGCCAGCAGGCCCATCTGCGCCAAGATGCGTTCGGCCTTCTCGTGACCCTCCTCGGTCAACAGCACCTGGTGCGACTTGAGGTCAACCGTGTAGTCGCCAGTATCCTGCTCCTCCTGGGTCTTCGCCGCCTCACCTAAAGTCAGCAGTGGCGGTACGGCGTTCATCTTGACGTAGAGGTCGGTGTGGTCCTCGGCTTGGCCGGAAATGATCAGCGGTGTACGCGCCTCGTCGATCAGGATCGAGTCCACTTCGTCAACGATGGCATAGGCAAGCCCACGCTGTACCCGCTCACTGGGTGAATACACCATGTTGTCGCGCAGGTAGTCGAAGCCGAACTCGTTATTGGTGCCGTAGGTGATGTCCGCGCCGTAGGCAGCCTGTTTTTGGTCATGCGGCATCTGCGAAAGGTTCACGCCAACGGTGAGGCCGAGGAAGCGGTGCAGACGGCCCATCCACTCCGCATCGCGGCTGGCCAGGTAATCGTTTACGGTGATGATATGGACGCCCTTGCCGGTCAAGGCGTTCAGGTAGGCGGGCAATGTCGCCACCAGCGTCTTGCCCTCGCCGGTACGCATTTCGGCGATCTTGTTGTTGTGCAACACCATGCCGCCGATCATCTGCACGTCGAAGTGACGCATGCCGAGTGCGCGCTTGCCGGCTTCGCGGACGACCGCGAATGCCTCCGGCAGCAGATCGTCAAGAGTTTCGCTCTTGGCCAGGCGCGCCTTGAACTCTTCGGTCTTGGCGCGCAACTGCTCGTCGGTCAACGCCTGCAGGGTTGGCTCAAAGGCGTTGATGCGGCTGACGGTCTGGGAATACTGCTTGATCAGCCGGTCGTTGCGGCTGCCGAAAATCTTCTTGAGAAGGCCGGAAATCATGGGGTGGCCGCCTTAAATGGGCAAAGGCGGCATTTTAGCACGCGGGGTCTGACCGACCCCGCATGCCTCAGCGGCAATTAGTGGCGATGGGCAGCCCGGCTGCTGTTCGCCTGCGCCATTTGCAGGAAGCTGTTGGGATTGTGCGTCACACCCTTGACGCGCACCTCGAAATGCAGATGCGGACCCGTCGTGCGGCCGGTATTGCCTACCTCTGCAATCTTCTGGCCACGTTTCACCAGCGAGCCCGGCTGCACCAGGATCGTCGAACAATGGGCGTAACGCGTGATAAGGTCGTTGCCGTGATCGATATCGACCATATTGCCGTAGCTGGGATGCTTTTCCACGTTCACCACGACACCCGCCGCGGCAGACTTGATCGGCGTACCGACATCGGCGGTGAAGTCGAC
>Ga0187786_10000100_pt1 | contig 27565 bp, 31 predicted proteins | sample 0815_BV2_10_20_M_FD_132449 | JGI IMG/M metagenome (GOLD analysis project Ga0187786, IMG submission 132449) | Tropical peat soil microbial communities from peatlands in Department of Meta, Colombia - 0815_BV2_10_20_MG | ecosystem: Environmental > Terrestrial > Soil > Wetlands > Peat | place...
CTCGCCGTTCATGGCAAGCGAGATCTGGCCGGTCTCCTCGGAGACGATAATTGCGACCGCATCGGTCTCTTCGGTAAGCCCGAACCCGGCGCGGTGGCGTGTGCCGAGCGATTTGCTCATTTCAGTGCCGAGTTTGATCGGCAGAAAGCAGCCTGCCGCGACGACCCGATTGCCGCGAATGATAACCGCGCCGTCATGAATCGGCGATGTCGGATGGAAGATGCTGAGCAGCAGGTCTTTGTTCACCTTTGCGTCGAGCGGGGTGCCGACCTCGACATAATCGTTGAGACTGACGTCGCGCTCGATGACCAGCAATGCGCCGATCTTGCGGTTGGCACAGGCTACGGCTGCGCGCACGATTTCCTCCAGAGACTTCAGTTCTTCGGCCGAGGTGAAGTTCTGGAAAAAAGAGGTGGCGCCCATATGCGCGAGCGTTCTGCGAATTTCCTGTTGGAATACGATAATCAGGACGATAACGACCTGCGACCAGAAGCTCTGGAGGATCCAGTCGAGGGTCGAAAGCTGGAAGTACTTTGCGAAGAACGATATGATGAGCAGAAATCCGACGCCGACGAGCATCCGTGCGGCTCTGGTCCCCTTGATAATCAGGAATACCTGATACAGGATAATCGAAACGACGGCGATGTCGAGGATATCCTGCCAGCGAATCAATCGTACAAAATCCAGCAACGACGCCCCCCCTCAGGCACTGCTCTATGATATTTTTTCGCGAAAGACCTTGACCTGCATCGATGCACGTGCCGCATCGACGAACGATTTCAATGCCGCGTTTCTCTTGACCGCAAGCGCCGCCTGACGTGCCTGGAGTGCTTTTTCATCGTCTCCCTTGGCTTCCTTGTCAAGCGGCGTCAGATCGACCGATGCCCAGACAAGCCGCTTCACTTTTTCCGAAACCATTTGCTGGCGGAGCATGCGCTCGAACTGGTCGGGCGTCAGCCGGTTCAATTCGAGCGTGCGGAAATAGACATCTTTCTTGAAACCTCCGTCGCGCTTGAAGCGCGGATCATTAACAATAGCATCCTGCACCTCGCCGTCGGAAACCGACAGCCCCATCTGATCCGCGGCGGCAAGGAGCACGCGCTCCTCAATCAGCATGTCGAGGACGGTTTCCTTCAGGTTGAGCTGCTTTTCGAGTTCCTCGGTAAACTGATCCTTGAATATCTGACGGTACGTATTCCGCGCATTGTCATAGGCGCGCCAATATTCTTCAATGGATATCTTTTCCTTCCCGATCTCGGCTACGACAACCGACGTCGATTTGTCGAGCGGGCCTACGCCCCAGAAAATGAACGTCAGAATGACTATGAAAAAAAGGATATAAAAATATTTCGCATGTTTCCGCATACCCTCCAGCATGATGGAAAACCTCCTCTAAGCCCCGTTCAATAAATAAACACCCTGCCGCTCCGGGCGCTCAACCGGGAACGGATTCTGCGCGCAGCGATACGATTGCGGGATCAGATGTCGTTGCTCTCGGCGCGAAGATCGACCGGCCTCTCGGGCACGACGGTCGAAATGGCATGCTTGTAAACGAGCTGCTCATTGACATCTTTCAGAAGCACCACGAAATTATCAAAGCCCCTGATGACGCCCTTCAGACGAACACCATTGGTCAGGAAGACGGTAACCGGAATCCTCTCCTTGCGGAGCACATTCAGGAAAGTATCTTGCAGATTCTGGGTCTTGTGTCCAATCATGAAGTGGCACCTCTTTTTCCCCCGCCGGCCCCAAAGGGCAGCGTACCCTTTTCGTGCGGCGCAGTCGGAATTCCAACGAATTCCTTATGGAGAATAGGTTAAATGATTAGTCGGAAGAAAGCAAGAACTATGTTATAATCCAAATAGATACGCCACTTACAGGAGAGACGCTTCATGCCTATTTATGAATACAAGTGCGACGGATGCGGACACGAATTTGAAAAGCTGGTCAGGCACGAACATGCAGTAACCTGCTCTCGGTGCTCATCGGAAAAAGTGACGAAGAAGTTTTCGGTCTTCGGCATGAGCGGGGTAGAGAAACAGACTTCGTCGGGATGCGCGACCTGCAGCTCCGGGTCGTGCAGCAGCTGCAAATAAGATCGGGTCCAGCGTGGGCAGGGAAGAAACGCGGACCATAGAAGAGTCCGGCTCGCAGACACGCGAGATTGTCCATGAGCCACCGCTCTATCAGGTTGTCCTCCTGAATGATGATTATACTACTATGGATTTTGTAATCCATGTGCTCGAAACGGTATTTCATAAGGCACCGGCCGAGGCGATGCGGATTATGCTGCATGTCCATAAAAACGGCAAGGGCATGTGCGGGCTTTTCCCGATGGAGATTGCAGAAATGAAGGTCTCCGCAGTACATGCACTGGCGCGGGAGCATCGATTCCCGCTGAAATGCGTAATGGAGAAAGAATGATAAACAAGGAACTTGAGCTTGCTATTCAGGCGACGATTCGTGAGGCAAAGCAGCAGCAGCACGAATATCTGACGGTCGAACATATGCTCTATGCGGTCATTCACGACGAATGGGGTATCGATATCATCACGAATTGCGACGGCAATGTGTTGCGCATGAAGGCGGAACTCGACGCATTTTTCCAGAAACATGTCGGCCGACTGACAGGGAAGGACGAGACATATCCCCAGCCGACCGCGGCGTTTCAGCGTATGGTGCAGCGGGCCGTCATGCATGTCCAGTCCGCTGAGAAGTCCGAGGTGGATTCCGGCGACATGCTGGCGTCTATTTTTGTGGAAGAAGATTCGCATGCCGTGCATATTCTCGAAAAAGAGGGCATCAGCAGGCTCGATGTGCTCAACTATGTTTCGCACGGCGTTACGAAAACCCGGCCGCAGCATTATCACGGCCTGGCCGGAGACGAAGAGCCGTGCGGCGAAGAGTGCAAGACCGGGCGGCAGAAATCGACGGCAAAGGACCCGCTGCGGCAGTTTGCGGTCAACCTCGTCGAGAAGGCCCGCGACGGGGGCATCGATCCGCTCGTCGGGCGCGATGTCGAGTTGAAGCGGACGATCCAGGTGCTCTGCCGCCGGAGGAAGAACAATGTCATCTTTGTCGGCGAGCCGGGCGTCGGCAAGACGGCCATCGTGGAAGGGCTCGCACGGCGCGTATACGAAGAGAGCATTCCGTTGCCGCTCAGAAACGCCAAGATCTTTTCGCTCGATATGAGCGCCATGCTTGCCGGAACCAAGTATCGCGGCGACTTCGAGGCCAGGCTGAAGGCCACGATTGCCGAGCTGGAGAAGACCGAGGATGCGATCCTCTTCATCGACGAGATTCATACCATCATCGGTGCCGGCGCGACAAGCGGAGGCTCGCTTGATGCCTCGAACATCCTCAAGCCGATCCTCAACTCAGGAAAGATGCGTTGCATCGGTGCCTGCACCTATGAGGAATTCAAGAATCATTTCGAAAAAGATCGGGCGCTCTCCCGCCGTTTCCAGAAGATCGAGATTCAGGAGCCTTCGCCGGAGGAGACGCTCGGCATCCTGCGCGGACTGCAGTCGTATTACGAACAATTCCACGGGGTTAAATACGGCAAATCGGCCCTGAAAGCCGCTGTGGAGCTTTCTGCAAAATACGTGAACGACAAATTTCTGCCCGATAAGGCGATTGACGTCATCGACGAGGCGGGCGCCTCGCTGAAACTGCTTCATGCCGAGAAGGGCGGCAGCGCACGAATGACGGTCGGCGTCGCCGAAGTGGAGGCAGTTGTCGCCAAGATGGCGAAGATTCCGCCGCGCACTATTTCGACCTCGGATACCGAAAAACTGCGCACCCTTGAAGACGAGCTGAAGGGCGTCGTCTTCGGACAGGACGCCGCTATTCACTCTCTCGTGGCTGCGATTAAGCGTGCCCGTGCCGGTCTGGGCATCCCTGAGAGGCCGATAGGCTCGTTCCTATTTACCGGGCCGACCGGTGTCGGCAAGACCGAGGTTTCCCGCCAGATGGCGAATGCACTGGGCGTCAAGTTCACCCGCTTCGATATGAGCGAGTATATGGAGAAACACGCGGTTGCGCGGCTCATCGGTGCGCCACCCGGCTATGTCGGATTTGATCAGGCCGGACTCCTGACCGACGCGGTGCGCAAACATCCGTACTCCGTGCTCCTGCTGGACGAAATCGAAAAGGCGCATCCCGATATCTTCAGCATTCTGCTGCAGGTGATGGACTACGCGACGCTGACCGACAACAACGGCAAGAAGGCCGACTTTCGCAACGTCGTTCTCATCATGACCTCCAATGCAGGGGCTATGGAGATGGACAGGGGCTCGATAGGTTTCGGGGAGCGAGTGACGGATACCGAGGACAAGAGTTCCGCGGCCATCAAGCGCCTCTTCACCCCGGAGTTCCGCAATCGGCTCGACGGGATCATCCACTTCCAACAGCTGGACAGCGCGATCATGAAACAGGTCGTGGATAAATTCGTCAGGGAGCTTCGCACCCAGCTGGCCCAGAAGAAAGTCGCATTGAATATTACTCCGGAGGTCCGTGACTGGCTTGCCGAAAAGGGATTCGACAGGCGTTTCGGCGCACGTCCGCTTGCGCGCGTCATGCAGACGGAAATCAAGGACAAGCTCTCGGAGGCGATGCTTTTCGGTCCGTTGCAGAAGGGCGGAACTGTGGCGGTCGTCCTCGAAGGAGAAACGCTTCGCTTCGACTTCTCCGCGGAATAGTGCGAATCGTATTCACCACCGGCGCGCAATATCCGGTCCCTGGCGAGCTGATATTGTGAGGCAGAGAAAGGCATCGTAAATGCCGATCTACCGCTTGCCTGATGAATTGATCTTTCCGCCGCCCTACCTTTCCGAGCCAGACGGCCTGCTGGCGGTCGGCGGCGATCTCGGTCCAGAGCGGCTTCTCCTGGCGTATGCGCAGGGAATCTTCCCTTGGTATTCGCAGGACTCTCCTATTCTCTGGTGGTCTCCTGATCCCCGTCTTGTGTTGTTTCCTGATGAATTGAAGATATCGAGGTCGCTGCGACAGCTCATGCAAAAAGGCAGTTTTGCCGTTACATATGACACCGCATTTGAGCGGGTGATCCGCGAGTGTGCCGGGGTACACGCAGACGACAAGGGAGGCACCTGGATTACGGAAGAGATGATCGAAGCGTATATCCGTCTCCATCATGAAGGTTTTGCCCATTCGATCGAAAGCTGGGCAGACGGGGAGCTGACAGGAGGGCTTTACGGCGTCTCGATCGGGGCGGCCTTTTTTGGCGAATCCATGTTCGCCAGGCGGAACAATGCGTCCAAAGTTGCGTTTGCAGCGCTCGTCAAACGGCTTGCAGCGTGGGGATTCTCGCTGATCGACTGCCAGGTGACCACCGGGCACCTCGTGCGTTTCGGCGCCCGTGAAATTCCAAGAGGTACGTTTCTGCAGCTGCTCGATGCGGCGTTGCGTGCCCCGACGCGGCGAGGGCTATGGGCTAAAACTCGGGATAGCGAAATGGATTCGCGCGGAGAACCTCATCAACCCTGAACGGTGAGCCCTTTAGACCGAAGACGACGAGTCCACGTTCCTCAAACCGCTGGCCGCGCGCCTGCCATATGCCGGTCCACGAAACATACAGATGCGTGCCGCTTTCGCGGATATCGACCAGCAACGGCTTGAACTCAAGCTGCACGGAATCGAAATTCTTCATCGACTCGCTGATCGTCTTGAACCCCTCCGGCGTCGTATAGGCGCGCATGGCCGACATGTCGCGCTGTGCATAAGCGTCACGTATCTTCTCGGCCAGCGCGAACGCCTCGGTTGCCGTTTTGGAATCTGCCGAGGGCTGCTTGACCGCTTTGCTGCTGCAACCCACACTGCAGATCACAAAAAAAGCAAGCACGAGCGCGAGTATTTTTTTCATCGAATCCTCCTCAGTGGCGATACACCGGCATTATAAATGATTTGCATCTCTTTGTTCACCACATCGAGAATGTGAGATAATACAAGATCATGAGTATCGTCTGCAAAAACAGCAAGGCCTATCACGACTATTTTGTCGAAGATACGGTCGAGGCAGGGGTTGCGCTCGTCGGAACCGAAGTGAAGTCGCTCCGCGCCGGAAGGGCCAATCTCACGGACAGCTACGTCATCCTCAAGGACAACGAGGCGTTGCTGCTGAACTGTCATATCAGTCCTTACAGCCACGGCAATATCTTGAATCACGACCCTGTCCGGACCCGCAAACTGCTGCTCCATCGCAAGGAAATAGAGCGACTCCGCGGCAAGCTGGTGCAGAAGGGCTATACGCTGATTCCGCTGAAAATCTATTTCAAGGGTCCGTATGCAAAGATCGAGGTCGGTCTGTGCAAAGGCAAGGCGCAGTATGAAAAGCGCGAGGCCATCAAGGAGCGCGAGGCGAAGCGCGAAATCGACAAGGCATTAAAGAGCCGCAGCCGGTGAAGGTAGAGAGCGCAATCTTGAAAGATCAGACTGCCGCGATAAAGAAGATTGCCGTGTTTGATTCAGGCATCGGAGGCATTACATTTCTCCGCGACGCGGTGAAAAGACTGCCGCGCGAGCACTTCGTCTATTTTGCCGATACGGAAAACGTTCCTTATGGTACAAAGAATGCCGAAGAGGTAAAGCGCTTCGTGCATGATGCGGTCAGGTTCCTCTCGACGAAGAATCTCAAGATGCTGGTCATTGCCTGCAATGCCGCCACGAGCGCGGCCGTCGGTGAGCTCAGGCAGATGTATTCCTTTCCGATCCTCGGCATGGAGCCTGCAATCAAACCTGCGTTGCACTATGCGGCCGGCAAGCGGGTGCTGCTCTTTTCGACCTCGTTGACCATCAGGGGCGAGAAGCTGCTGAAATTGATGGTGAAGCTCGATCCCTCGTGTCTTGTCGATACCGTGCCGTTTGACCTGCTGGTCAAAACGGCAGAGGCGTTCGATTTTTCATCTCCCGAGGTGCAGCAGGCGATCCGGGAGAAACTTGATTCAATCCCTCCGGCCGATTACGGTGCAGTTGTTCTCGGGTGTACCCACTTTATTTTCTATCGCCGGCAGATAGAGGAGATGCTGCCGGCCGGAATCAGCGTATTCGACGGCAATGAAGGCACGCTCAACAATGTGCTGGCAACGCTCGGCAGCGACAACTCCGAGATGTTCGGTCCTGCGGGAGCAATTTCCTTTTATGCGTCGTGCAAGGCAGTTCGCGGCGCGAAAGCGAAGAGACTGATGGAGCTTATCAACAGATGATGCGGGTCGCGGTCGTCGGTGCAAGCCCGAAGCCTGAACGTCACTCGAACATGGCAATGCATGCGTTGATAGAGCTTGGGCATGAGGCCATTCCTGTTGCGCCTGGTAGGACCGAAATCCTCGGGCGGAAGGTTTACCCGACGCTTGCGGAAGTCCCCGGGATTCTTGACACCGTGACCATGTATCTCGGCGCGCGGAGACAGGAAGCGGTCATTGCCGAGATGATCCGCAAGAAGCCGCGCCGTGTTATTTTCAATCCGGGCGCTGAGAACCCGCATGCATACGATAGCCTCAGGGCCGCCGGTATCGAAGTCCTTGAGGCCTGCACGCTCGTCATGCTCCGGACCGGTCAATTCTAATTTGCGCTATGCGTGGAGCCCTTCCTGTTGTTATGCTTTGATAATCCGGCAATGGTATAATAACTAGAGGCTTCATCCGGGGGCGAAAGGGCTCGACGGGGGTTATGAGGCTCAAGCTGCATGCCGTGGCTCCTTCACCACGTAAAAAGAGGGAACAGACACAAACGCCAACAACGAACTGGCACTCGCTGCTTAACCAATAGCAGCACGTCCCTTCCAGGTTGCCTGGGCCCGGATACGGACGTCATATTTCAGGCTGCCATCGGGTAGCGCCCTTCTGCCCTGGTGGGAGACTCAAGGGGATAGGATGTCAGGGGGCCTGTCTGCCGGCATGCTGATATCCGAACTTTAAATAGGCAGACTTTGCATGGAGATGCTTGAGAGTAGTACTTTCGGACCGGGGTTCAATTCCCCGCGCCTCCACCAGATGAAGAGACGGCTCAGAACGCTCCGCACCTTTGCGGGGCGTTATTTTTTCTTCACGACGTATCCGGTGGTGTCTTCAATCGACTCGCCGGTCAACTCCTCACGCTGGCGATTGAAGATGTATTTGGAAAGAGCGCTTATCATCAACCGGTTGTTGGCCGGAAGAAAAGCGCAGGCCAAGGCATTGCCGCGCTCCGTTCGGGTTACGCGCAGCACCCGGCAGTGAAAAATCAGGCATTGATCCGGGAAGTGCAGCTCAGGCAAGGCATAGCCGGTGAAGCGTACGGCAACCGAGATTTCATCTCGTTCGGAAACTGGCTTGTCCGTATAGAAACGCATGCCTTTTTCGGATATGTTGACGGATTGTTTCACAAAGGAACTATCCTTGAAGCAGTCGCCGCACTTCTTGCAGTCATCGTGTTTCAGGTACGAAATAAGGACCTCGCCGTCAACCCGATAGGCCTCGCGCCGTTCATGCCCTGATCGTTTTTCCCCGATATTCATGGAATTCAGGAATTATACTTCTTCCGGGGGGGATTTGCACAAATGCACGGAACATATGCGGCCGCGAATTGTGCCCGCTGTCGCGAAGTTCAGGACTGAGAGGCCCGGTTAATGCGCGCAAACAGGTCGTCAAAAAAAGCGGCATCGAACGTAAAACTGACGGTCAGGGCGCAAAGCGGCACCGTGCCGTTGTAAGCGGAGCATTTCACGAGGTCTTTCTCTGTAGTGACGAGCAGTTCGGCACCGTTTCGTTCAGCGATCCTGTTGAGGTTGACCAGGTCGCGAACACCGTAACTGTAGTGGTCGCGATATTTCTTATTTCCGTTGACAATGCAGCCGGTCGATGCAATCGTCGCATGGAACGATTGCGGGTTCGCAATGCCGCAGAAAACATATACCCGTTTATTCTGCAGCGCCGCTGTGTCCTTGCGTGTTCCGTCGGCAAAAATAAGTGCATCGGTCCTGTAGAAGGCTTGGTGCAGACCGGCGTGCGGATTGAATGTTGCAAGCTCCTGTACAAGCGGGGCGCTCTTCTGTTTGGTAATGACAAGCAGATGCGCACGCTTCAGCGCCTCAAGCGGCTCGCGGAGGGGGCCGACAGGAAGAAGCCGCCGGTTGCCGAACGGATTCCCTCCGTCTATCAGGACAATATCGACATCACGGGCAAGGCGAATATGCTGAAGCCCGTCATCAAGAATGAAAAGAATAGGGGATATGTCACGTTCCGCATAGACGGTGTCCGCAAGATGCTTGAGGGCGAACATGCCGCCCTCATAGCGATCAGGCGACTTCACAATCGGAACTCCAGGCAGCCGCCCGGCCATGAGTACCGGCTCGTCGCCTGCTTCCGAAACATTCAGCAGCAACGCTTTGCCTGTACCGACGAAGCAGGGGCCTTTTGCCGATCCGCGATAGCCCCGCGTCAGGATAACAGGAGCAAAGCCGCGCCGGACGGCCTCTTCGGCAACGGCGATGGCCGTCGGAGTCTTGCCGGTGCCGCCGACCGTGATATTGCCGACACTGATAACCGGGTTCGGCAATCTCTTTTGGTTTGCACGCATGCGCTGCTGGCTTCGCCTGAGCCCGCCAAGATATACACGTTCCAGAAGATTCATTCGTGCTCCAAGTTTACTCCGACCGGACGCCCGGCTGCAATTGCTCGTTGAGCGACGGCCCTTGACAGCAGGCAAAGCCTATACGTAACCTAACCGGTACGATATTATTGCATTCTCCTGCCACACGCACTAAACCCCTCGGAGGTATGCCGTGAAGAGCAGATCAATTCTTTCTCACCGTCTCACCGTCTTCTTTCTTGCCTGTCTCATCGCAGCATTTACGCAAGCGGCAGCACACGCATCAGGCTTCGCCCTCATCGAGCAAAGCGTCTCGGGCCTGGGAAACGCATATTCCGGCGGCGCAGCCGCCGCGGAAGATGCAAGCACTATTTTTTACAATCCCGCAGGATTGACGCGGCTGCAGGGGACCCAGATTCTGCCGGGAGCGCATGTAATCATCCCGTCGGCCAAGTTCTCAAATGACGGATCCACGCGCTTTACCGGAGCACCGCTCAGCGGCGGCAACGGCGGTGACGGCGGCGTCACAAAAGTCATTCCGAATTTCTATGCCAGCACCCAGGTCGGGAAGGTCTATTTCGGACTCGGCGTCAATGCACCGTTCGGGCTCGCGACTAAGTACGACAGCGGCTGGGTCGGCCGCTATCATGCGATTGAGTCAGATGTCTTAACCATAAACATCAATCCTTCAATTGCCTTTAAGGCGACCGACAACCTGAGCATCGGCGCCGGATTGAGCGCGCAATATCTGAAGGCAAAGCTTTCCAATGCCATAGATGTCGGCGGCATCAGTTTTGCCAGAAGCCGCAATCCCCTTGCATTGAGCCTCTCGGACGGATTCGTCGAGCTGAACGGCGACAGCTGGGGCTTCGGGTTTAACCTGGGCGCCCTCTACGAGTTTTCGAAGGATACCCGCATGGGCATCTCGTATCGCTCGCGTATAAAGCATAAACTTGAGGGCGATGCCGATTTCAGCGGAACCGATGCACTTGCCGCCGCTGCGGGCTTTTTCGACAGATCGGTGTATGCGAATATAATGCTTCCGGACAGTGCATCGGTCAGTTTCGTGCACAGTTTTTCGCCGCAGTGGACGGTCATGGCGGATTTTACCTGGACGAACTGGAGCCTGTTTAAAGAGCTTCGGGTGCAATTCGATCCCGTCGCCGGCAGGACAACAGCAGCCGACAGCGTAACGACCGAAAACTGGCGGGACAACTACCGTTACTCAATCGGCGTTTCCTATATGCCTGATCCGAAATGGACGTTTCGTAGCGGCGTCGCCTATGACACCGCAGCAGTCCGAAACGCGGAATATCGCACTCCACGCATCCCGGATGCCGACCGTATTTGGCTGGCTCTCGGCGCAGGGTATAAACTGTCGGACAATTTTGCCGTTGATCTTGGCTATGCGCATATTTTCGTGAAGGATTCGCGCATTGGCAAGACGGCAACCGGCCCCACCGACGAGAACTTTTTCCGCGGCAACCTTCATGGGAGTTATGATTCTCATATAAACATCATCAGCGCGCAGGCCAAGATAACGTTTTAGAGGCTATCGTGCTTCTGCACCATCAGTTTATCAGAACAGCTCGCCGGTTCGGCGAGAAGACGGCGTTTATCGACAGGTCGACCGACAAGCGGATGACCTATGCGCAGATGCTGATAGCGTCCATTATCTTCGCTGATAAGCTGAAGCGCTTCGATAAGGGCTATATCGGTATCATGTTGCCGACTTCGGCGGGGTGCGCCTTGTCGAACATTGCAGCACTCATGAGTGGTCGGGTGCCGGTTATGATCAACTATGCGACCGGTGCTGCTCGGAATGCCGTGTATGCTCAGGAAAAGTGCGGATTCCGCACCATCGTCACCTCGAAAGCCTTGTTGCAGAAGATCGATTGTCCCGAAGTCAACGGGATGATTTATGTGGAAGATATTGTCGAGAGCATCAGCGCGGCAGACAAATTGATCGCAGCGGCAAAGGCCATGGTGCCTTTGCCGCTCCTGCTTCCACTTCTCGGAACTGTCAGTGAAGATGAAACCGCGGTCATTCTCTTCACGAGCGGCAGCGAGAAAGACCCCAAGGCGGTCGAGCTGACGCACCGCAACATCAGTTCGAACATCGAGGGGTTTTCCCGCGCCATCTCGCTTTCGGACAAGGACGTCATGCTCGCAATTCTTCCTTTTTTCCATGTCTTCGGACTTACGGTCAATCTCTGGACGCCGCTCTTCTTCGGCATGTCGGTCGTTTCTTATGCCAACCCGCTTGATTTCAAGGCTGTGTGTTCGATCATCCGTGAAGAACATCCGACACTCGTCATTGCGACCCCGTCATTTCTGGCCGGTTATCTGAGAAAGTCCGAGACAGGCGATTTTGCAAGCGTTCGTCTCGCAATAGTCGGTGCGGATCGGTGTCCTGATCCCCTGCGCGAGGAGTTTCATGCGCGTCATGGGCTCCCTGTTCTTGAAGGCTATGGCACGACCGAAACCGCGCCGGTCATCTCGGTCAACGCTGCTGACGCAAATAAGCCCGGCAGCGTCGGCAAGCCTATTCCCGGGGTGCAGGTCCGCATCCAGCATCTCGAAACCGATCGCGGATGCACTGTGGGAGAACTGGGACGCATTCTTGTCAAAGGCGACAACGTCATGAAAGGGTACCTTGACGACCTTGAAGAAACATCCATCAGGATCCACAACCGCTGGTACGACACGGGCGACATGGGCTATCTTGATCCAGACGGCTATTTATGGCACGCCGGCCGCCTGCGCCGTTTTGTCAAGATAGGCGGTGAAATGGTTTCGCTTGTTCAGGTTGAGCATGTGCTCGAAAAACTCCTGCCCGAAGGGATTGCTTGCTGTGTCGTGGATGTTCCGGATCAGAAGAAAGGGGCGAGGATCATCGCTGTTGTCACCGACTCGCTCATCAATGAAAAACAGTTGCTGAAGGACATGGCGAAGCAACTGCCTCCGATTGCCTTGCCGAAAGAGTTCATGGTCATTTCCGAACTTCCCAAGATGGGAAGCGGGAAGATCGACTTCCGCGGCGTCAGCGAGCTCGTTGTAGAGAAGGTTGCCCACGCTCACGACAAAAAGCGCTGACACGGAATAGATATCAGAGCGGCGCGAAGGACAGCACCCGGTCGAGCGTCTTTTCGGTCGCGCCGGCGTTTTCTTCAAGGAGCGCCCTGGCACGCCCTCCCATGGCCCGCATCTCCGCGGGTGTTTGAAGGAGAGCGGTCAATTCCGCTGCAAGCCCGCTTGCATTGACCCTGCGCGCCGCTCCCGCTCCATAGAAGTCCTGAATGAACGGGAAGTTCTCCATGTGCGGGCCGCAGAGCACAGCTTTGCCCCAGAACGCCGGTTCAAGGGGATTCTGTCCGCCGTGCGCAATAAACGAACCGCCCATCACCGCAATGTCGCATGCGGCATAGGTCCGGCCCAGCTCTCCCATGACATCAAGCAGGATGACCGTGCCGCCGGACTCCGGTAGCTGGGCGTGCATTGCAGAGCGTTTGAGATACGCAATGCCTTTCTTGCAAAGCAGGGCCTCCACTTCGCCGAACCGCTCGGGATGGCGCGGGGCGAGGATCAAATTCGCATCGGGCACAGAGCCCCGCGTCTTGAGATACGCTTCGATGATGATTTCTTCTTCCGGATGATGGGTGCTGCCTGCGATGATGACCGGCCCGCTCAACATCGTGGTCCAGAGCGGAACCCCTCCGGCAATATGCAGATCAAACTTGAGATTGCCGGTAACGACGATCCGTGATTCGGGAGCTCCGAGCTGCAGCAGCCGGTCGGCATAGATGTTCATCTGGACACAGAGCGCCGACATCCGTCCGAAGAGCTTTTTCATAAAAAAACGGATCCGCCGATACCCGCGGAATGATCGCTCCGAAATACGGCCATTGACAAGAGCAACCGGGATGCCGCGCGCACTGCAGAGCCTGATCGCATTGGGCCAAAGCTCCGTTTCCATAATCACGAAGAGCACAGGATGAACCGCATCGAGCAGGCGGCGCAGGGCGAACGGAAGATCAAAAGGCATGTAGACGATCTCGACGGACGACCCGAATCGCTCTCGTGCCACCTGCTGTCCGGTATCCGTTATTGTCGAGAGGAGTATCCGCATGTCGGGACGTCGAGCCTGGAGTCCCCGAACGAATGGAACCGAGGCGATCACCTCGCCGACAGATACGGCGTGCACCCACACAACCTTCCGCTTATCTCCGTTCGCCGAAGGCGTTGTGCCGAGCTTTTCCTGAAGCCACCGTTTTCTGAGCGCAGCGGGTCTCTTGCGGTACTCGGGCCAGAACATGACAGAAAGGGCAAGCGCGTAAAGGAATGAATATCCGGGGATCATGTCGAACCTGCACCTGCACCACGCGCAAACATCTCGACGCGATCGGCAACTACGGCGGTCGCATGCTTATGCCGAAAAAGCTCGCGCACCAGTTCGAATTGTCGCAGGCAATCGGCGCGATACGCCGCATTGTCCGTCAGCCGCATGACTTCGGCAGCGATGGCTGCCGGATTGGCGTCATCTTGCAGCAACTCGACAATTCGAAATGGCGCTGCATCGGTGCCGAGCGTGTCGAGGAGGATGTTTGAAAGCGAAATGTAGCGGACTTTTACGATGCGTTTACCGAGCCAGAAGGTGAGCGGAGAAAGACGGTAGACGACGACATGAGGTACGCCGAGAAGGGCGGCTTGCAATGTCGACGTGCCCGATGCGATGATGCCGCATTCCGCCGCCATCAACGCCAGCAGAGCATCATCCACAATGCGCACATTGAGATCGGTCCCATGCTCAAGTCCGAAGCGCAGGCTGTTTTGCACCGTATGCGGCAGGTTCGGAGCAACCGGCACGACATATTGATAGTCCGGACGGGTCTGTTTCAACTGCCGGAGAGATTCCGTCAGTGCGGGAAGAAGCAGGTTGATTTCATGGCTGCGGCTCCCCGGCATAACGACAAGGAGCGGACGATCCGGATCGCAGCCAAGTGCGCTCTTTGCAGCACGTCGGAGCGCCTCGCTTCCGATATCGCCCTCTTGAAAGCCGAGAAAGGTGATCACGGCACGGATTTCATCGAAGACCGGGTGTCCGACGAACGCGCACGCCATTCCCGCGTCTTGGTAAATCTTCTCTTCAAAGGGCAGGATTGCCGCAAGAAAATCGGCTATGCGCACCATCTTGCGAACGCGCCCTGCGCGCCATGCCCAGACCTGCGGACTTACGTAGTAGAGAACGGGAATGCCAAGCGCCCGGGCTCGCGGGGCAATCTTCATATTGAAGTCAGGATAATCGATGAGAATGAGGGCCTGCGGTCGTTGCGACGCAAGTGAATCGAGAATTGCCGCATAGGCGCGGCGGAGCTGCCTGAATGTCCGGATGGCCTCGATGAGGCCGAAAGAACTCGCAATACGGGCAAGGAGCTTCACGCCGGCACGCGCCATCTTGTCGCCGCCGATACCGGATATCTCCAGCATGGGGTGGCGGGCCCGGAGTTCTGCCGCGAGCAGGGCTCCGTACATCTCGCCGGAGCTTTCGCCCGCAATAATCATCACTCGCTGGAAAGAAACGCTCTTTTCTGGTTCAGCCATTTGCCCTTCCGCATTGATGGCCTGCGCTATTTGCCGAGGCACTTCCTGATAACCGCCGCCGCCTCTTCGATCTCGGAATCTTTCAGTTCCGGATAAATGGGGAGCGAAAGAACCCGACTCGTCACCTGTTCGCAAACCGGGAAGTCGCCGGCGCGATACCCATACGGCTTCATCGCCTCCTGCACATGCAGCGGAATCGGATAGTAAACAACCGAGGGGATGCCCCGCTCTTTCAGGGCCTCGCGAATCTGATCACGTTTCGGACTCTGGATGGTGTACTGATGGTACACATGATACACCCCCGGTTTTTCGACCGGACAGGAGACCACGTCGGACAGCAGTTTCGTGTAAAGGGCTGCGGCTCGGTTGCGCGCGCTGTTATATGCGTCGATGTGCTTCATCTTGACGAGGAGAACTGCCGCCTGCAGTTCGTCAAGACGGCTGTTGTAGCCGAGGCATTCATGACGGTAGCCGCCCTTGGAGCCGTGATTCCTGAGCTTTCTGATTTCTTCGGCCATTGCCGCATCGTTCAGCACGAGCATGCCGCCGTCGCCGTATGCACCGAGATTCTTGCTCGGGTAAAAGCTGAAACACCCCGCTGCGCCGAAGCTGCCGGTCTTTTTCCCGTGGAGCATTGCCCCGAACGACTGGGCGCAGTCCTCCACAATTGCCAGTTTATGGTTCTCCGCAAGTGCGACAATGGCGTCCATGTCGGCAGGATGACCGAAGATATGCACCGGCAGAATAGCCTTTGTTCTGCTCGTTATCTTCGTTTCGATCAACTTGGGATCAAGATTGCAGGTCTCGGCTTCGATATCCACAAATACCGGCTTCGCCCCGACGTACATGATGGCCTCTGCGGTCGCAAAGAACGTGAAAGGCGTAGTGATGACCTCATCGCCGGCACCGATGCCGAGGGCGCGGATAGCAAGGTGCAGGGCATCCGTCCCCGAAGCGACACCTATCGCCTCTTTCATGCCATGATACTGCTTGATCTGCTCTTCGAGCGCCGCGCCTTTCTTGCCGAGCACATATTGCGAGCTTTCGAGCACTTCGTTGATGCTTCCGAGGACTTCATCTCGGATCGTCAGGTATTGCGTTTTTAAATCGAGCATTGCCCTCATGCCTTCTCCCATCGCTTCTTGATCTCATACCCCGCCTGCATGGCGACCGTCAGGGCGTCCCGGCCCTTAAGACCGCAGACACGAGGAGTAGTCCTCGTGCGTGTGCATGCAATAAAGTGGCGCAACTCCTCTTTTAGAGGTTCGGCGGGTTCTACCCGCATCACATCGTGGACGACCGCGCCGTCTTTGGCAAAGTAGCGGCGGATCTCCATCGACTGATAATCCATGACCATATGGCGATCCCGGTCGTAAACCGTCAGCGTCCTCGTCTTCTCGCTCGCAACCCGGCTTGCAGTAAGCAGCGCACCGGTGCCGTTATCGAAATGGATCCATGCCTTCGCAAGGTCTATCGTCTTCGTCAGAACCCGGACGCCTGACGCCTTGATGTCGATGATCTTTCGCCCCGGCATCAGGGAAAGAATAATATCGATGTCGTGAATCATAAGGTCGAGCGTTATATCCACATCCGTTCCGCGGCCTTGAAACGGCGATATCCGCTGGGCTTCGAAGAAGACAGGCTCCTGGACCAGCGGACCGAATGCGGCAACTACCGGATTGAAGCGTTCGAGATGCCCGACCTGGAGCAGGACCTTTGCAGTCTTTGCCTGCCGTATGAGATCGTCGGCCTCATCGACGGTGGTTGTGATTGGCTTTTCTATCAGGAGGTCTTTGCCGGCCGTTATGCAGTCGCACGCAATCGAATAATGATTAATTGTCGGAGTTACAATACTAATGGCGTCAACCGAATCGAACATTTGCTTATAGTCCGTGTACGCCTTACAGCCGTGCTGGCGGGCGATATCCTCTGCCTGTTTCTGATGGGTATCGGCCACAGCAACCAGCTTAACCCCCTCAAGCTCGGCATACACACGGGCATGATGCCTGCCGAGATATCCGACCCCGATCACTCCGACACGAACCGTCATTTATCCCCTCGCTCATAATTCTTCAAGATTATACGAACCCTTGCGGTGCCTGCCCGCTCTCCATCACGGCGCACAATTTCAAGTAGTTCACGGGACGCCGCTTCCCGAAAAAACCTTTCCCGCTGTCGTCCGGACGGGATCGTACCCAGTATGCGTCTTCTGAGCCGCCCAAGAAAGCGGGAATATCGTCCTATTGAAGCCGGATAGTGCTTCTTCAGCTCTGCGCTGATAGTCTTGGCTAATGCCGGGCTGGCGCCCCCGGTCGATATTGCGAACATGAGAGGCCCGCTTTGTGCCGCTGCCGGAACGATGAAGTTGCCGGCAGCCGGGCTGTCGGCAACATTTACAAGCCCCGGCGCTTCCTTTGCAACGCGTGCATTTACTTCGCGGCTCCCGGTGGCGGCGACAACGAGGAAGGCCCCCTGAAGGTCTCCGCTCCGATATGCGCGGTTTCTATGCCTTATCTTGCCGCAGGCCGACAGTCGAAGGAGCCCGGCGGTTATTCCCGGCGAGATGACCGTGACCGACCCGCCGGCCGCAAGCAGTGTGCCGATCTTGCGTTCGGCGACCGGTCCCCCCCCGACAACTACACAGGGCTTATCCGTCAGATCAAGAAAGGCTGGATAATAGCTGAGACGATGCCGCGTGCGCCCGCTCCCGCGACCGTCAGCGGGAGATCTTCCGAGCATCTGCTGCAAACGTACTGGCCGGATATTTCTCGATGAGGCGATTCAGCAGTTCTTTCGCCTTGTCCGTCTGCTTGAGGGCGAGATAGGACTTGCCTGCCAGAAAAAGCGCCTCGTCGGCGCGTTTATAATCGGGATAATCCTTCAAAAGACCTTCGAAACGTCCGACAGCCGCCTGATATGCGTCCTTCTTGTAATAAAACTGACCGACCATCAGTTCTCCGTCGGCGATTATCGTGCGGCATTTTTCTATGCGGATTTCCACAAATTCGCGGTAGGGATTGCGGGGATAAAGCTCTTTCAGGAGCAAGAACTCCTTAAGCGCGCGCTTAGCCGTGCCTGCGCCCCTATCGGGCGACGAGATCTGGGAGTAAAACGCCATCGCTATCTGATATTGGGCATATGAGGCATACTGATTGGTTGGATAGAGCGAGAGAAACTGCTGATATTCGGCAACGGCTGTGTCGGGGTCGCCATCCTTGACATAAGTATCGGCAGTCTTTAATTGCGCGATCGGGGCCATCCTCTTTGATGTGTCGCGGTTCTTGACCTCCAACAGCACCTTCCGAGCCTCTTCATACTCCTTTTTGTCGATAAGCTCGTCTGCCTTCTTTATCCAGCTCTCTGCGTCGAATGCCTCATCCCGTTTCACCTCGGACTTGCCGCAACCGGAGAGCCCGACCGCAATCATAATAATAGCAATACATATATATCGTTTCATGAAAACTATTAAAACTGGTATTCGATTTATAAGTCAAGGACTTTGACATTAGAAAAACCGTTCGGATAAACTGTAGGTCGGGCGGAGACCCGCTATCTCCATGACGGAGGGATTGGTGAAACCGAATACTGTCAAATATTGCATTTTCAGCGTGCTTTGTCTGCTTCTGGTATGGAGTTTATCGGCGAATGCCGCGGAACCGGCGACCGCAAAAGAGCCTGTCGAAACTCGCCTTGCGATATTGAAGGATCAGCTGCTTTCATACTTTGCCCCGGCAACGGGTAAGGTTACCAATGTCCAGGGCATGACCGTCCAGTTGGCCACGGAATCCGGCACCGTATTGAAGCCGGGCATGCGGCTGCAGTCTTTTCAGGAGGGGGTTGCCTTTGTCCACCCCGTAACCAAGGAGCAGCTCGGCAGGGTAGAAATGCCGGTCGGAAGCATTGAGGTCGTTTCGGTCTCCGGCAATACCGCCACCGCGACCATTCTTGACGGCAAGCCCGAAGCCTTCCGCGATGCGAAGGTGAAAGTACCTGCCACGAAAAGAAAAGTTCTCTTCTATCAGGGGATGATGGACTGGAATCTGGGAGACGCATATTACCAAATGCTGAAAGATACCGATCGCTTCGAGTTGTTTGATACCCCCCTGGAAACAGACGATCTCGCAAAGCTTACCGCCGAGGCGCAGAAGAAGGGTGCGGAGGCCTTGGTCGTTCTTTCTTCCGAGGGAAAGGCTGATGAGGTTGCGATCACCCAGAAGGTATATTGGGCAAAAGACGGCAAGCAGCTCTTCACAAACAACACTGCAGTCAGCGTGGCTTCGATACGCGAACTTCGCCAAAAGGCTGGAATAATCGGCTCAGGCGGCGAGGTTCTGCTTGCTTATCGACTGCCCTTTGCATCCCGGCGGCTCACTGCCGGAGACCTCGAGGGCGACGGCAATCAGGAGATTGTGCTCGTCGGAGGGAACTCGGTGCGGGTTTACAAACCCGATGTAGATCTTAAGCTGCTTTGGGAATTCGACATCCCCAAAAATGACGATACCCTCTGGATCGATACGATAGACATGCAGGGCAAGGGTCGGGACATGATCGCCATCACCGTCATCAGAACAAGTGGCAACACGGCCGGAAGCGATGCGATTGTTTCGAATATTCCCTTCGGACGCGGCGTCATTTCACAATTGTACGAGCTTCAGGGGAACACTGTTCGCCCGGTTTGGACCGGCCAGAATATGTTCATACGCGCCCTTGGGGGCGAACTGATTGCCCAGGAATTCGACCCGAGGGATGGGTACACCGGTCCCGTTATGGTGATGAAGTGGAACGGAACAACCCTGGTGAAGAGCCGAGAGATCGCTCTCCCGAAAGATGTGAATATTTACGATTTCCAGATCCTCACCGCGGCAAGCGGGACTAAAGCCATCATTGCCTGGGACGAAAACGGATTTGTGAACCTTTACAACGAAAAAGGCATCCGCATCTGGGTGAGCAAGGAAGACTTCGGCGTAACGCTCTATTCGTTCAAGCGCGAAGGCGGCTCGTTCATGAGCGAGCGGGGGAAGTGGACAGTGAAAGACCGATTGCTCGGTCGCTATGCCGAAGTGCTTGCGCCGAAACGCAAGCCGCTCCTGAGCTATGCGAAGGGACTCGGAAATTCCGCCACCGAGATCAAGAGCTTCTGGTGGAACGGTGTTTCTCTTGAAGAGCGTGTCTTTATCGAGGAAATGGGCGGCGATATCATCGATTATGCCCTATCAGGCGATCGCCTGTATGTTATCGGTAAGCCGCTCTTCGGCTTTGATTTCAAGAACCTCATGCGCGGCGAGAGCCCGTTCGGTTCCATGCTCTACGTCTTTTCAATCAAAGGGCGCTGACATGCAGCGGCATGTTATGGCGGCCAACCTGAGGCACCGGACATGAAACGGGCCATTCCCCGTCATATCGGCATAATTATGGACGGCAACGGTCGATGGGCCGAACTGCGCGGGCTTACCCGCCCTGAAGGGCATAAGCGCGGGGTGGAGCGCGCTAAGGAAATCATCCGGGAGGCAGGCGCTATCGGCGTAGAAGTCCTGTCGCTCTATGCCTTTTCGATAGAAAACTGGGCCAGGCCTGTTGATGAAGTGAATATCATTATGGGATTGCTCGAAAGCACCCTGCGCGACCAGATCGAGAGCTTCATGCGCGAAGGAGTTTGCTTTCGGGTTATCGGCAGTCGCGAACGCCTGCCGGAGCATATTCTTCAACTTATAGAAATGACCGAGCAGGCGACCGCAAAGAATCCGGGGCTGACCGCCCAATTTGCCTTGAGCTACGGCGGCCGCGACGAGATTCTCCGGGCGGTTCGGCGGGCGCTTCGAGAACGCCTCAGCCCCGAACAGATGGATGAGGCAACATTCAGTTCCCTGCTCGACACCGGCGGGCAGCCGGATCCCGATCTCATCATCCGGACGAGCGGCGAACTTCGGCTCAGCAATTTCATGCCGTGGCAAGCGGCATATTCGGAGTTTTTCTTCACCAACACGCTCTGGCCCGATTTCACTCCCGAAGAGTTCTTGGAGGCGATACATGACTACCGGATGCGCGAGCGCCGGTTCGGCATGGTTCGTATGGGAGCGATTTAGGTGCATAGAACGCGGGTCATCGTGGCCGTTGTCGCAATTCCGCTTCTCTATCTTTATGTAACAAAACTCCCTGCTATCTATTTCCTTGCCCTGATCGTAGTCGTGAACTGCCTGGCACTCCATGAGTTTTACGGTATGTACCGTGTCCCCGCGGCATTTGCCGCGTGCGGCATCGGCTGCAGCGGCCTTTTGTTTGTCCCGCATCTGTTTGCGCTCCCGCATCCGCTCAGCCTGCAGGCGCTCTTTTACGCCCCTGTGTTTATGGTTCTTGCATCATTGCGGCTTTTTGCCGTCCGGAACGCTGAAAATTCGCTCAGCTGCCTTGCTCCTATCGGACTCGGCATTCTTTACATTCCCACCCTGCTGGTTCCCCAATGGATGCTTCGCCTGCAGGGAATCGAGTGGATATTTTTTCTTTATCTTTCGGTCTGGGCGTCGGATACATGCGCTTATTACATCGGCAGGCAATTCGGCCGCCGGAAGCTTTACCCGGAAATCAGCCCGAAGAAGACCGTTGCAGGCGGCTACGGTTCCCTGTTGGGCGGCACCCTTGTCGGCATTGTCATGGGCATTGTTTCTTTGCCCTCCTGGGGGGCGGTCAAACTCGGGGGATTCGGTCTTGTTATCGGAGGCATTACCATCGTCGGCGACCTAGTCGAATCCATGTTCAAGCGCGACGCGGGCGTCAAAGACTCCGGCTCGTTGATTCCAGGGCATGGCGGGATACTCGACCGCATCGATAGCATCCTGTTTGCAGGCCCGGCACTCTATCTCCTTCAGCGGGTCTTTGCATGAAGAACATCGTAATCCTCGGGTCTACAGGGTCCATCGGGCGGAGCGCGCTGGATATCGTCCATTCATTTCGGCGTCAATATAGGGTTGTAGGCCTGGCTGCCGGGAAAAATATCGACCTCCTTGTGCAGCAGATCGAACAGTATCGGCCGCAGGTTGTTGCGGTCTCCGACGAGGCAGGGTACAAGCGACTCAAGGCCCTGCTCGGGCGAAAAAGGAGACCGGAGGTGCTGTGCGGAGAATCCGGAGTCTGCGCAGTCGCCGGCGTTCCGGATGCCGACATCATTCTTTCCGCCATTGTCGGATCCGCCGGGCTTTTGCCTACGCTTGCGGCAGTGCGGGCCGGTAAAACCGTGGCGCTCGCCAACAAGGAGGCCCTTGTTACGGCAGGCGGTATCGTCATGGCGGAGGCCCGCAGAAGAAAGGTTGCCGTCCTCCCCGTGGACAGCGAACACAGCGCCCTGTTCCAGTGCATGCACGGATGGAAGCGGCACGGGATACGGCGCCTCATTCTAACGGCATCAGGCGGACCGTTCCGGGGGTGGACTGCCGCCAGACTGCGAACCGTCAGACCTGAAGATGCGCTTCGCCACCCCAACTGGAGCATGGGCAAGAAGATCACCATCGATTCGGCGACCCTTATGAACAAAGGGCTCGAAGTGATTGAGGCGCATCACCTCTTCGGCATGCCGGTCGAACAGGTCGGCGTGCTGATTCACGCGCAGAGCATCGTCCATTCGATTGTGGAGTATGTAGACGGCAGCTATCTTGCCCAGATGTCGAAGCCGGATATGCGCGGTCCGATTGCCCTTGCCCTGGCGTATCCCGAAAGGCTTTCCGGCGCCGTCGAGCCGCTCCGGCTTTCGCAGCTTTCGTCTCTGACTTTTGAAGAACCGGATATGAAGACATTCCCCTGTCTCGGTTTTGCTTACGAAGCCATTACGGCAGGCGGTACCCTGCCGGCTGTAATGAATGCTGCAAACGAGATTGCAGTCAACGCATTTCTCGAAAAGCGCATCCGTTTTGTCGATATTCCCCGTGTCATCGAAACCGTCATGGGCGCCCACACGATAGCGCCTGCCGGAAAGATCGATGCCGTCATTGAAGCGGATCGGTGGGCACGCCGACGCGCGCAAGAGGAGATTCCCGCATGAGCATTATTGCCGCACTATTTCTTTTCGGACTTGTGATCTTTGTTCACGAACTCGGCCATTTCCTGATGGCGAAGATCTGCGGGGTTAAGGTGCTGAAGTTCTCGCTCGGCTTCGGGCCGCGCGTCATCGGCGCGACCGTAGGCGAGACCGAATACCTCATATCAGCCATTCCGCTCGGCGGGTACGTGAAAATGTACGGGGAAGACTCCGATGACGTCGAAGAAGGGACGGTCTTGGCGGACCCGGAGCGCTCGTTCAGGGGGCAGTCAATCTGGAAACGCGCCGCAATCGTTTTTACCGGTCCTTTCTTCAACCTCATAACAGCTGTCGTCATTTTTTTCGCGCTTTATGCTACGGGCATCCCGACACTGCAACCGGTTGTCGGGGAGGTCGTCCCGGGTTCTCCGGCCGAGCAGGCCCGCCTGATGAAAGGGGACCGCGTCGTCGAGGTTAACGGCAATCCGATCAAGCAGTGGTCGGATATGACCGACGTTATCTATGAAAAACCGGGGACGCTCATCTCGTTGAAAGTACAGCGCGGCAACGAACTCTTTGTCGTCCAGGTAGTGCCGGAGAGCAAGACCATAAAAGACATTTTCGGGGAAGAGAAGACCATCGGGCTCATCGGCGTAAAGTCAGCAGGAGAAACCGCGGAAATGCGGGAGGATATCCCTGATGCAGTGAAGCATGCCGTGATAAAGACATGGGACATCATTGTGTTGACCCTCACGAGCGTCGTGAAAATGGTCCAGCGCATTATTCCGGCCGACACTATCGGCGGGCCGATCATGATCTTCCAGATGGCCGAAAAGCAGGCATCTGCCGGTGCGCTCAACTTTTTTGTCTTTGCCGCGGTCATCAGCATCAACCTCGGCATTCTGAATCTGCTGCCGGTGCCGGTGCTCGACGGCGGCCACCTGCTCTTTATGGGGATTGAGGCCATCAGGAAGAAGCCGCTCAGCGAGCAGGCCATGGCGATTGCTCAACGCATCGGCATATCTCTGTTGATTGCCCTTATGGCGTTTGCAATGTATAATGACATCTTCCGCATCGTGACAAAGCAGGCCCTGCCCTGATATGAAACCGGCAACGATCAAGACCCTGAAATCAGCCGGAGGCGTCGTGTTCCGTTCCGGAAGCGGCGGGCCGGAGGTGGCGCTCATCGCTACGAAGCACCATACGGTCTGGACATTGCCCAAGGGATTGATCGATCCCGGTGAAGTTGCTGAACAGGCGGCTGTCCGAGAAATCAGGGAGGAAACCGGCCTCATCGGAGCGATCGTTGCGCCGCTCGGGGAGAAATCATTCTGGTTCTATCTGAAAAACGAAAACATACGCTGCAAGAAGAACGTTTCATACTTTCTCGTCGCGTATGCAGGCGGGTCGGTGGATGACTTCGGCCCCGAGGTGGACGAGGCCCGCTGGTTCCCGATTGATGCGGCGTTGGAAACAGTCTCATACAAAAGCGACATCGAACTGCTTCGGAAGGCACGGGAGCTTTTACATGCATACACAGAAAATCCTTGAACGGCAGGAACTGGCGCATGCCGTCCGCTCCCTGCAGGCGGCGGGAAAGAAGGTCGTCTTTACGAACGGCTGTTTTGATATCCTTCATGTCGGTCATGTTCGCTATCTCGCCGAAGCGAAATCTCTTGGCGACATACTGGTAGTGGGGCTGAACAGCGATGCATCGGTCGGCCGCCTGAAACCGGGGCGCCCCGTAACTACTGAAAAGGACCGCGCCGAGGTGCTTGCTGCGCTCGCTGCCGTGGACTATGTCACTATCTTTTCTGAAGACAGCCCTTACGAGCTCATTTTCTTGTTGCGGCCGGATCTGCTTGTCAAGGGCGGAGACTGGAGGCCGGAAGACATAGTCGGCTCCGACCTCGTTTCTGAAGTGAAGAGCCTGCATTTTATCGGGGGGGCATCGACGACCGGCATCATCGAGAGGATTTTGTCATCGGGATGCCATGATGCTACAATGAAAAAAAGTGATACGGGAGGAACACTATGACAGGATTGGTTCCGGTTGCGGGCTCGTACGAACCCGCCAAGGCGGCTAAGGTTTCGGATATCCTCCAGCTGGTCACGTTTGTACTCGGCAATGAAGAATATGCGGTGGACATCCTGAAGGTTCAGGAGATCAATCGCATGAAAGAAATTACCCGCGTGCCGAATTCACCCGAATATGTCGAAGGGGTCATCAACCTGCGGGGCAAAGTCATCCCTGTCGTGAGCCTCAGAAAGAAATTCTCCCTCGAAGAACGCGAGAATGACATACAGTCGCGGATTATGATTATGGACATTCAGGGCATTACCATGGGGCTTGTTGTCGATGCCGTATCGGAAGTACTCCGTGTCCCGGAAAGTATTGTTGAGCCGGCCCCTCCTATGGCATCGAGCATCAGCAGCGAGTTTATCAAAGGCATCGCCAAACTGGAAGATCGGCTGATTATCCTGCTCGATATGGATCGTCTTATCGGCAAAAACGAGGATATTGCACTTCTGGAAGCGGGAAAGTAGAACCGCCCGTCTCCGTCCGCCCTTTGTCAGCCTTCGCTGTAGCGAATGACGGCAGTCTTGCGGTGCGTGACCCGTTGATATATTTCATCAGGATAGCCGACCGCAACGACCGCATGCATTCCCTCTTCTTCCGGTATCCCAAGTGCCTTCTGAATCGAGCGATCCCGTTGCATCGCAGCTGAAGCAAAACCAATAAGGCATGTCCCGAGGCCGAGGCTGTGTGCGCCGAGCAGGATATTCTGCGTAGCAAGCATGGCATCTTCGGCGGGACATGATGCCCCGGGCCGCGAACCCACGATGATAGCCGCGGCCGCCCCGTGGAACAGCAGGTCCCTGCCCGTTTTCTCCCACTCGACCATCGCATCGTTCACCTTTTTGAAATGCTGGCGATAATACGCGTCCAGCTCTCCTTTGCCGATCAGCTTCAGCCCTTTGCGCATGACGGGTTTTGCCGCCATGGCATTCAGCTTCCGGTAGAAGGCCACAATCAGCTCGGCAAATCTGCGCAGCGAAGCGCGGTCAGGCAGAAGTGTAAAGGTCCAATGCTGGCAATTGGTTCCCGACGGCGCCGTAATGCCGATTTTGACGAGATCCTCCAGCACGGAGCGGTCAACAGTCTGTTCGGTGTAGTTGCGGCATGAGCGCTGAGAGGCCATCAGCTGTACCAGGAAGGCGGGATCGAACGTGCCCGGACGTATCCACTCTGTTTTGGGAGTGAAGCTGGAGAAGTTTCGCATCGATGGATCAAGAACCGGCACCTTAACCGCTCCGGCAGGACAGACGGCTTCGCAATGGCCGCACGAAATGGAGGCAAATGAGGTCATGCGGGCCTTGCCCCCGACCATCGAAAGGCTTCGCGTCGGACAGACGCGGATGCAGAGCCCGCATCCGGTACAGGCGTCCTGATTGATGATGACGGCGTTATGCCTTTCCATGAGCACCTCCTCACCCATTCTACACCTTCCCGAGGTTTTTGGTATCATGAAGCAAAGACATTTCATGGAGGAATGCAATGATTCGACATATCGTCATGTGGCGCCTGAAAGACGAGGCCGAGAGGGCCTCAAAGGCGGAAAACGCACAGAAGATGAAGCAGATGCTCGAAGCGCTCAACGGGAAGATTCCCGGCTTATTGAAGCTTGAGGTCGGAATCGACTTCAGCAAGACCGAGGCGTCCGGAGATGCCGTACTCTACTCCGAGTTTCCTGATCGCGCCGCACTCGATGCCTATATGGCCCATCCGGAGCACCAGAAGTGCGTGCAATTTCTGAAGGGTATTGTCGCCGAACGCAGACTGGTGGATTACGAAGGCTGAAATAGTACTGATGCGGCGCTGCCGCACTGGCAAAGGCACGATATGAAAGTTCACAAATAGAAACTGAACATCGTCATTCAGCAAGGCAGCCTAATAGGTGCGGGATGACCGGGCGCAAACGAGGTGCCTGAGTTCTCTTGGCCCGCGCGAGCAGGCAGGGCAATGTAGCTATTACGACATAATGCCTGTTGCACTACCAGTCCTTATTCTGCCGCACAAGGGCTAATCAGCTCGGTTGAAACCTAATGTCCCGCACCTGTCATAAATAATATGCGTTCGTGTCAGACCTTGATATGCAGCACGGCATGCTAAGTCGCTGTTTCGCCTTTCAATAAGTGCGCCTGTCTTCCGGACAGGGATATCTACGCGCTCTCCCTCATGCTGCACCTGAAGCTTGGTGAAGCCGGCCGGTTTTCGCCATTTAGGCATAACTTCGCCAGCACCTTGCTGGATGAGAGGCCGGCAGAAACAGTGATGCCGAGTTCCTGCTCTACGCTCGCCTGCATCTGCTGTGC
>Ga0187786_10000101_pt1 | contig 27418 bp, 28 predicted proteins | sample 0815_BV2_10_20_M_FD_132449 | JGI IMG/M metagenome (GOLD analysis project Ga0187786, IMG submission 132449) | Tropical peat soil microbial communities from peatlands in Department of Meta, Colombia - 0815_BV2_10_20_MG | ecosystem: Environmental > Terrestrial > Soil > Wetlands > Peat | place...
TGACGAAGTTTTACTCTATAAATATAGAGCCAAGTATAGAATAGTACCACAGTTTAGATGAAATGGATTTTGCTGTCAATAGATTCTTTAGTTATGAATTTATTAATTTTTTAAATGGATGCCTATGTATAGAATACGTCTATATGAGACATACTATTTCGCCACCAAATGTTGCAGCGCTATAAAAGCCTGACCAAGCGATAGGCAGGCGTCATTGCACGGCAGTGCTTCGCTTGTAGCTACAGACAGGCCATGAGCAGTCAGATCGATCAGAACGTCTTGCAATAGCCTCGCATTCTGGAAGCAGCCGCCGCTAACAATAACATTGCTAAGACCCGATGTTGCGCTGATGCGAAGAACCACGTCTGTTATCAAAGTTGTTATAGTGCGGTGAAAACGCAAAGAAATCATGGATGGCCTAGTTCCCGCAGCAACTTCACGGGCGATTTCGCGCATTATGCCGCTGAAGTCTATGACAGCCGGCATCGCAGCCTTGATTTCATATGGATAAGGATCAGGCCCCGGACCCTCATCCTCATCAGGCAGCACACTTTCAAGAGCCACTGCAGCCTCGCCCTCATAGGTATTGAAATGGCATATTCCGGCCAAAGACGATACTGCATCGAAAAGCCTTCCGGCTCCCGATGAGAGCGGTGAGAAAGACGGATTGTCCGCAATCTTCAAAACCGACTCTATTTTTGATCTGCTGAATCTTTCATCGAACCCGATGTCAGACATAACGCTGTAAATATCCTCATTGCCAAAAGCTTGTTTCAAATAACTTATAGCAACACGCCATGGCTCCTTAATAGCCATCTCTCCTCCCGGCAAGGGCACATATCTGAAATGCGCGGCCCTTTCAAATCCAGAAGCATCACATACCAAAAACTCTCCCCCCCACAGGTGCCCGTCTGTGCCATAGCCGGTACCGTCGAGGGCAACTCCGATCACCTTGTCTTTGATGCCCTTCTCAGCCATGACTGCGGCAATATGTCCGTGATGGTGCTGCACAGCAAAACCTTGAAGCCTTTTCTCCGATATATATTTTGTCGCCCATCTCGTCGACAGGTAGCCGGGATGAAGATCGTATGCAACTGCAAGCGGTTCAGCGCGGTACACCTGCTTAAGATTTTCCAGCGTTTCCTCAAAAAAATCGGCTGTCTCAATGTTTTCCATATCGCCTATGTGCTGGCTGACAATGGCTGCATCGCAACGTGTAAGCGCAAACGTGTTCTTGACTTCGGCACCACAGCCCATGACATCCGGACCTTCTTCATTCAGCATTATGGCCTGCGGGACATATCCGCGGGAGCGCCTGATGAATAGTGTCTTGCCGTTGCACACCCTTGCAACCGAATCGTCAACGCGCATGAATATATCACGGTCATGGAGCAGAAAGGCGTCCGCAAGACCGTCAAGTCTTTCTATCGCTTCGTCATTGCCGATAACGATGGGCTCCTCCGAGAGGTTTGCACTAGTTGCGACCAGAGCATTAAAATTGCGCGCCCCCGCCGGGTCGTTAAATAGCAGATAATGCAGTGGCGCATAAGGAAGCATGAATCCGAGATACCGGTTGTTTGGCGCCAGTGCAGCTGGAAGCTTCAGACCAGCCTTCTTTTTCAAAAGAACGATAGGTCTGCGCATATCATTCAAAAGTGCCGCTTCCGCAGCTGACACATCGCAATAACGCTGGATAACATTTATATCAGGAGACATAAGCGCGAACGGCTTGTTGCGGCGCCGTTTCCGATCCCTGAGCAGTACAACGGCTTCTTCATTTTCCGCATCACAACAAAGATGAAAACCGCCTATTCCCTTTACGGCCATAATGCCGCCAAGCTTCATAACATTGATTGATGCCGATATCGGATCTGAATTGTCAATATCGTACTTTAGGTTTCGAAGCTTAAACTCGACTTTTGGCCCGCAAACAGGACATGCATTCGGCTGGGCATGAAAACGCCGGTTAGACGGATTATTATATTCGGCGTCACACTGCGGGCACATGCGGAAACCCGACATAGTAGTATTAGGCCTGTCATATGGAACTTTCTTGGTTATGCTGTATCTCGGACCGCAGTTCGTGCAATTGATAAACGGGTATCTATAGCGCCTGTCATGCTTGTCGAACAACTCCTTCAGGCAATCGTCGCAAATGGACATATCAGGAGAGATATGAGTAAACCCGCCTTCGTCAACGCTTTGCATAATGCTGAATTCCTTAAACCCGGCAAGCGGAAGTTCTTTTGTCTCTATCGAATCTATCTTCGCAAGCGGCGGCAGGTTATCTTTGAGTGTGTCGGCAAACCAGGCTGCGTTCTGCCCTTCAACCTCGATAATGACGCCGGTGGATGAGTTCGTAACATATCCATTCAGCCCCAACTTATTGACAAGATTATAGACCGCAGGCCTGAATCCTACGCCCTGCACTATTCCCTTGATTGTCAGACGAAGATGCATAAAAATACGGTAGAGGCGCACCGAAATACGACCATACAGTCGGATTCTGCTATGCCTTTACATAACCTTCTTGACAAAGATTTCTTTCGCAAGTTCCTGGTCGATGGCTATTGTAGTCTCGTCCATCTGCAGAACGACAGATGGTTTTCTCTGGATCAATTTTATGATCGTACCAGGGATGATCCCTATAGAGCTGAGACGTCCGATCCTGGCCGCTTCGGATGGTGTGATGAATACTATCTTTCCGGTCTTTCCGACCTCGAACTCCGTAAGCCTGGAGACAACCGGCCTGATATCCACGCTATATTTCTTGCAGCATTCGCCGCGGGGGATAGGCTTCCCGTGCGGACATACAGGGGGATGACCAAGAAATGTACAGACGCTCTCAGTCAGTTCTTCGCTCAATATATGTTCCACCTTGCATGCGTCCTCTTCCATAGTATCCTTTGATAGATCGAAGACATCAGTGAATAGTCTTTCGGCCAGCCTGTGCCTCCGAATCAGTCCAGTGGCAGCTGCCTTGCCCTTGTCCGATAGCCTGATTTCTTCACCAGTAATTTCCGCAAGGTTTTCGCGTCTCAGCGATTCGAGCATGTCATCAACATCTGGATCATCAGAAGAGAGCCTGAAACGTTTCATGTCGTGATGGCCTTCCTCTGCTAATATCCACAACAACTCAAGGGCCTCGTCTATTCTCTCTTTTTCCATAAAATTCCCCCGGCCAGTCAGCCAACAAAAGGTAAAGACAGCGATATCACTGGATGAAAGCTCTTTCGATGAATTGGACAGGGGCCATGAAGTTTCAGGCATTCAAGATGCTTTCTGGTTGCGTACCCCTTATGATGATCAAAACCGTATTGAGGAAAGGTAGCATGATAATCCATCATCATCCTGTCTCTAGTAACCTTTGCAATGATAGATGCAGCCGCTATCGAAGCACTCTTGGCGTCACCTTTAATGATGGGAATTTGTTTGACGCTGACCCCCGGTATAGTCAAGGCATCGATCAGAAGCAGCTCAGGAATTGATTCAAGACCCATAACAGCAAGATGCATAGCTTTTTTTGTGGCATTCAATATATTGATCCTATCTATCTCGTCAGCGTCGATTACACCTACGCTAACCATTCCAGAAGATAGAATAATTCTGTACAATGTCTCTCTTTCAGCCTCAGGAACCTTCTTAGAATCCCTTAGACCACTTATCCTCTGGCCCTTGTCAAGAACAACTGCAGCAGCAACTACCGGCCCGGCTAGCGGGCCCCGTCCAGCCTCATCGACCCCGGCTATTACAGAGAACTCACCGTTGCCGGCAGATTCATCATAATCATAGGGGTCCATTAAGTTCTATTCTGCTGCGGTTTCTTTCTTCAGTTCCCTCGCCTTTTCCTTGACCTTGGCATCCTTGCCCTTCTTATGGCGGAGATAGTAGAGCTTTGCCTTCCTGACATCGCCCTTCTTAAGCACCTCTATCTTGTCAATAGACCGCGAATGTACCGGAAAGACTCTCTCAACTCCGACTCCAAATGAGATCTTCCTGACCATGAAGGTCTCATTTACGCCTTGCCCTTTTCTGGCAATTACAACACCTTCAAATGGCTGAAGTCTTTCCTTGTCACCCTCGACGACCTTCACGAATGTTCTGACAGTATCTCCGACATTGAACTTAGGGACTTCCTTCCTGAATCTCTCCTCAACAGCCTTTATTAAGTTCATCATTCTCCTCCGACATTATGATATCCATTTGCGAGCAAAGCTCTTGCAGCATTCTTCTATCTTTAGCGCTCAAAGCGGCTTTTTTTAATAATTCGGGCCTCTTCTCAAGTGTGCGTCTTAAGGCCTCCATCCTTCTCCATTCAGCAATCCTTGCATGATTGCCCGAAAGAAGCACGTCCGGCACTAGAAGTCCCTTAAAGTCCGGAGGCCTTGTATAGTGCGGATAATCTAGTATCCCCCAGGTAAACGACTCTTCCTTTGATGATTCATCATCTCCCAAAACCCCGGGACAGAGCCGGGCAACGCTGTCTATTATAACTAATGAAGCCAGCTCGCCACCAGTCATGACAAAGTCGCCAATTGAAACCTCTTCATCAATAAACCTTTCTCGCACCCGCTCATCAATTCCTTCATATCTGCCGCAAATAAGAAGTATTCGCCTTTTCTCATGCAGGAGATTCTCTGCAAAATCCTGATCGAATGTCCTGCCCTGAGGGCTAAGTAATATCTTTCTCGTTTGCCGACATTCAGCATCGATTGCCTGAAGAGCATTAAACATCGGCTCAACTTTCATCACCATACCGGAGCCGCCTCCGTATGGATAGTCGTCAACGGTTCTATGCTTATCCGTAGCATAATCACGCAGGTTGTATACCTTAACGTCCAGCAGTCCATTGTGGACAGCCCGTTTCAATATGCTCTCGCCAAGATAAGCATGAATGATCGAGGGGAAAATTGTTAAGACATCAAAGCTTATGCACATAACCAATCTGATCTGCCCAATGCATTCAATAACAAAGGGCGTTCTCGACGAACGCCCCTCAAACGTTTGTCGCGTGTAAACGCTTTCTATTCCAGTATCTCAAGAACGCATCTTTTGCCGACCTTCGTCCCGGCCGCGCCGAGTATGGTCCTCATTGCCCTCGCCGTCTTGCCCTGCTTACCAATCACCTTCCCAAGATCGCTCTGGGAAACCCTAAGTTCATACACTGTTGTTTTTTCCCCTTCAATCTCACTTACCTTGACCTCATCCGGCTTGTCTACAAGTGATTTCGCCATTGCCTCGATTAACGCCTTCATGCGTCACCTCCGCAGGATTAGAGTCGACAGATGTAATGATAGCTGGGAACTCCCGGCCTATATGCCGGCTTTTTGCAGAAGTTTCTTTACGGTTTCGCTAGGCTGGGCACCCTTGCCGATCCAGTGCTTCGCGCGCTCCAAGTCGACATCCAGCTTAGATGGCTCGATCTTGGGATCATATGTCCCTAGGATCTCTATAAAAGGGCCGTCTCTTCTTGCCTTGGCATCGGCTACGATAATCCGGTAAAAGGGTTTCTTGTGTGCCCCCAACCTTGTTAATCTAATCTTAACCAACTAATCACCTCCTAAACTAATTCGCATAGTTGAAAATTTTAATATATTTAATACGATTAATTCAAACTTTCAAACGGTTGGACATTGCTGATAGCCACTGTCAGAATGGAAGGAACTTTGGCAGCTTGAAACCCTTCTTACCGGCGCCTTTCATCATCTTCATCATCTTACGCATTTCAAGGTATTGCTTCAGCAGCCTGTTGACATCCGCTACAGTCGCTCCGCTTCCCATTGCAATCCGCTTTCTGCGGCTTCCATTGATGATGGTATGGTCGTTGCGCTCTTTCATGGTCATAGAATTTATGATCGCCTCAATCCTGACAAATTCTCTCTCATCCACCTTGATGTCTTTCATGGCCTTTCCCATGCCGGGAATCATACCAAGGAGGTTTTCAAGAGGTCCCATTGATCTGAGCTTCTTCAACTGATCTTTAAGATCTTCAAATGTAAACTTGTCCTCAATGATCTTAGCCTGGAGCTTCTCGGCCTCCTTTCGGTCAAACGTATCTTGTGCCTGCTCGATGAGCGTAAGCACATCTCCCATACCGAGAATTCTTTTTGCCACCCGGTCAGGATAGAAAGGCTCGATCATGTCGATTTTCTCGCCCATACCCATGAATTTGATGGGCCGTCCTGTCACATGCCTGATAGATAGCGCCGCACCACCCCTTGCATCTCCGTCCATCTTGGTCAAAATTACACCATCTATCCCGATGAGCTCATTAAAACTTTTTGCAATATTCACTGCATCCTGGCCAGTCATTGCATCTGCTACAAAGAGCACTTCTTTTGGCTGAACCCTCTCCTTAACCTTCTTGAGTTCGTCCATAAGCTCTTCATCGATATGAAGACGACCGGCAGTATCAATAATTACAATGTCGCGGGCGTCAAGCCTCGATTGCTTGATTGCATCGCCACATACAGACACAGGATCCCTGTTTTCCTTTGAATAAAACACTGGTATATCCAACTGTTTGCCGAGCGTGATTAATTGATCAATAGCAGCAGGCCTCTTCAGATCCGCAGCCACAAGCATTGGACGCCTGCCCTCTTTCTTGAACAGGCGGGCAAGTTTAGCTGAAGTGGTAGTTTTTCCTGATCCCTGAAGCCCGATCATCATGATAACAGTCGGAGGGTTCGGGGCAAGATGAATCCTCTCATTGGCTACGCCCAACAGTTCAGTCAGTTCATCAAGAACTATCTTGATAACCTGCTGCGCCGGCGAAAGGCTTTCCAGCACTTCCTTACCAACAGCCCGTTCGCGTATATGTTGAACAAAATCCTTTACAACTTTAAAGTTAACATCGGCTTCAAGCAGGGCAAGCCGAACCTCTTTGAGTGCCGCATCGACATCTTCTTCCTTGAGTATTCCCCTGCTCTTTAGCTTCTTGAAAATAGATTCCAGCTTTTCGCTTAAGCTTTCAAACATCTTGTCTCCATATATATCATTTTATCAAAGGGCTGATTTCTGCTTCCAGCACTTTAGCATAATCCTCAATTATACCAAGATGTTTACCCCTGATCTTTCCGTCAGCATCTATAATGATCGTGGTTGGCAGACTGAAAACCCCAAACATCTTACCGACTTTTCCGTCATCGATAACAATCGGATAGGTCAGGCCGAATTCTTTTCTGTAATCAGCTACAGTTTTAGCAGCGTTTGGTTCTTCATCGACTGAAACAGCAATTACCACAACTCCCCTGTCCTTATGCCGCTCATAAAATGACTTGAGCTCAGGGGCCAGCATCCTGCAGGGTTCGCACCATGTGCCGAAAAAATCAAGCACAACCACTTTCCCGCGATAGGCAGCCAAATCTATCTTTTGGCCGGCAATGTCATTAAGGACAAATACAGGGGCAAGACCGGCACCAGCCCCTTTTGGCTCCACATCTCCTTTAGAGCACGAGCAAGCCAAGAAAACCATAAAAAAAATTAAAACTGAAAAGGCGAGGAACTTCGCCCTGCAGCGGAAATGCAATAGTTTATAACCTTAAGCTAAAAGGGTATCTATCTTTGACTTTAATTGTGGTTTTGGCACGGCACCAACTATCTGATCCACCTTCTGTCCATCCTTAAAAAAGATAATAGTCGGGATGCCCATGATCTTGAACTTGCTGGCAATCTCGGAGTTTTCATCCGTGTTCAGCTTGCCCACCTTTATCTTGCCGGCATAATCTTTTGCCAGTTCTTCAATAGTAGGTGCAATCATTCTGCACGGTCCGCACCAGACTGCCCAAAAATCAACCATTACAACACCTTTATATTCAGTTACCTCTTTATCCCATGTTGCGCTGGTAAGATTGACAATACCCTCTGACATAAACAGCCTCCTTTTATAAATAAATACTTTTAGAAGTATAATTAAACAGCTTCCTTTTGTCAATTTATCGAGGCATGTTAATGGCTTAGCCATTGGTTAGCATGCAATTTGCATTTCCTGAAGATAGTGCTTTACTTTTCCGGCCTGCTAAAATACACTGACTATATGCAATATGTGATCATTGGAAACGGAGTAGCAGGGGTTACCGCCGCGCTAAACATCAGAAAGTTCGATGATGCGGGAGAAATAGTGGTCATAACTGACGAAGATATACCGTTTTATAGTCGCATGCGTCTTCCCGAATACCTGTCAGACTCTGTGACCGAAACAAAGCTCATTCTGTTCAACGACACATGGTATGAGGGACACAATATCAGACTTGCTACAAACAGGCGCGTGCTTTCACTTGATGTAATAAAGAAACAGGTTATTCTTGACAACCGCACTTCAATCACCTATGACAAGTTATTGTTAGCCACGGGCGGAAGAGCATCCATGCCGCCGTTGCAAGGATCAGATTTAGCAGGCGTATTTACATTGAGAAATGTCTCAGATGCCCGAAAAATAAAGCAATATGCAAAAAATATTCGTGAGGCAATCATCTTGGGGGGAGGAGTCTTAGGTCTCGAAATTGGCAATGCCTTGCAGAAGATCAGCAAATCCGTTACTATCGTAGAATTTTTCCCGCGCCTGTTGCCAAGACAGATGGACGATGCGGGCTCGCTGGTATTCAGGATGAAACTTGAATCGCTCGGTTTGCGTTTTATTCTGAACGCCAGAGCGGAGGAAGTGCTGGGCCGTGATTCGGCTGCCGGGCTTAGGCTCGGAGATAAAACCATCCTGAGTGGACAGATGCTGGTCATCAGTGCTGGGGTTACACCAAACACTTCAATATTAGCGGATTCCGGTCTGACTCTTAATAGAGGTGTCCCGGTAAACGACAGAATGGAGACAGGGTTGCCGGATATATATGCAGCCGGAGATGCAGCCGAGCACCGCAACAGGAATTACGGCATATGGCCTGCCGCGGAAAAGCAGGGTGAAGTCGCCGGCATCAACATGGCCGGTGGAAATGCTTTATATGAAGGAACAATACCATCCAACTCGATCACTGTAGCCGGTATAGAGGTCATATCATTCGGTGATATCGACGTTGACTGCACAATGCCATCCTTGCAATATAAAAATGAAGAGAGCGGTATTTACAGAAAACTTGTGGTTAAGGACAACTGTGTCGCTGGATGCATTTTGTGCGGAGATATGAGCGGCAGGAAAGAGATAATGTCCGCTATCAGAGAAAAGCAACCAATAAGCGCCGTACAACAGATTGCAGACAGTTTAAAATTGAAATGGATGCCGTCGCAAAAATAGCTGAAGAGCGAATCAAACAGGCAATAGCTGCCGGCGAATTCTCCAACCTTTCAGGCGCCGGCAAACCGATTGTTTTCGAGGACGAGACCTGGATTCCGGAAGAGCTGCGCCTCGCCTACAGATTTCTGAAGAACGCAGGCTGTATCCCACCTGAACTCGAACTAAGAAATGAGATCGTTACTTTGAGGGATCTGATAGAGACCATCGACGACGATAAGGAGAAGATCAGGCGGCTGCGTGAGCTGAATTTCAAGATAGTGAAGTTTAACATGCTCAGGGAACGGCCCCTCAATCTGGAGGCGTTTCCTGACTACGAGCAGATGCTGTTCGAAAAGAAGGGCAGGTAACCCTGCCCTTTCAAGATTTTATTCCAGTCTATTTTCCGTACGATCTTTTCAATACATGACGATTATTTGTTAGCATCAGCAGGGATATCTTTGTCGTCTACAGTTTTGCTCACCCGTTGCAATTTGATGTCACTGTTAGCTCTTGATAGAGCGCCGGCCTTCCTGCCTGAATAGTTGCCTTCAATAAAGGATTCAGCCTTGCCATTGGTAAATAATTCTATTTCAAATTCCGACCATTCGTTAGACATGTATATCTTGCCTTTTTCGATCTTGTCGATAGTGACAACCCATTGGGTAATAGGATCGGTTCCAACTGCACCGCGCGTGACGAGTGCTTTGTTGCCCTTGAATTTCATCTCAAACGGCCCTGAAAATCTCTTGCTTGAAGTTCTTTCAAATTTCCCTTCCCATTTGCCTTGCAGCATTTCAACCGTAGGATTGTCAACCTTCTTCAGATCAGATGCAAAGCAAAACGAAGCCACAAAAAAAATACAACAAACGAGTAAAACGATTACTTTTTTCATGCCCTCACCTCTCGATTTAATCCGGAATATGCATTCCGGGTCCTTGTGTCATTAATCTCTACACTTCCGGTTGCTGCTGTTTCTGGGATTGCTGGTACAGGATCATATACTCTTTTTCGATGTCCTCATGCTGCTTTTCGAGATCTTGCAGTTGTCTGACTTTGGCTGCAAGCTGTTCCTCAGTCTCCTTCAATTTCACCTCAAGCTCAGCTATTCTTGCCGAAGCTTCCGGAGAATCAGCCATCCGGGCAAATTTGATATTGTCTTCTCCTGACATCAGCCTGCTCAGTTCATCTTCCCATTGCTGGAACTTTTCAGAAAGACGGTTTTCCTCTTTTTCGAAAACCAGTATATACGAAACCAGTTCGCTTGCATCGTCTTCCAATGCAGCTAAGGGTTCATCGAATTCTTTCGCTATACCGTGCGATTCCGCAATAGATCTAGCTTTATCCTGCATAAGCCGATTTCTTGCCTGAAGTGCGCTGAGCCTGATGCGTGCATTTTCAAATGTGTCCTTTACAAACATAAGCTCAGCAATTTTATTCTTCTGGAATTCGATAATATCAAGCAGTCTTTCAATACGCGACAAATCGGCTTGTGGCCCTTCTTTATCGATTTCCGTTGAGACTTCGGATGCTGAAAGAACAGGTGGCATTTCATTATTGGCAGCAGGTGCAGTCTCTGTCGCAATATCCCTATCCTGATTTTCTGAAGTAATATCCTGTGAAGTCGTCACATCGCCGGCGACCACCTCTGCATTCGGAATAGGTTTAGCAGCGGTAACTTCATCCTGAGAGATACTAGCCTTACTGTGAGAACTGTCGTAAAGCTTCCGATATTTTCTGGCTGTCAACAAAAGATATATCAGGACTGCCATCAGCAGAATTGTAACCGCAGCTAATATAAGGGCAACTATACGCCAGTCCACGATATATTCTGCTTCATCAGAATGTTTAATCGTCTCATGCGTCTGTGACGCCGGTTCCGCAGAAGGCATGGGCTCCACGGCTTTAAAAAGAATATCTTTAGTGCGATTGAAGGTTTTGCCTTCAACAGACAGTCGCACAGTATAATTACCGCCTTGATTTATGTTCAGGGATGTAGAGTATACTCCAGCATCGGCGCCTTCCCTGGCAGAAAGCGGTATTTTCAGTCCTCTGCCATCTGGTCCAATAATCTCGGCTGAAAAGACTATCTGTGACAGAATTCCATTATCGGTTATCCGTTTATCTTCTTTTTCTAGCCAGGCATCGATGACCGCCTTGTCTCCAATATTTAGCGTATTGCGATCGAAAGAGCTCTTCAGCTTGAGATCGGTAAGAACGAAGATCTTATTGCCTTCCTGACTGCTAAGCTGTACTTTCCACTTTCCGGCAACCGGCTCCTGGACGGTGATCATATCAAAAACGTTAGAGCTATACCACTGAACATTGCGCCCTGGGTTGCCCTGCGCAATCTTAGTGCCGGTTGGATCGAAGAGCAGCGTTGCAGTCCCCGGCTTTTTTGTAATAAGGAGCACAGCTTCTTTAACATCTTTGTCTATATTAAAAGAATCTCCTTCCAGCGCCACCGAATCCGGCGATTTGATCTTTTCAAATAGAGAAGCGAACATAAGATGAATGTCTTTGTCAGCTGCGGCATATCTGAAAAAGCCACCTGTTTTTTCAGCCATGTCAGATAGCATCTCCTTGTCAGAGAGTTCAGAGAATGCTATAGAGAAAAGCTTTATCCCCATGCCCTTAATTTCAGGCAGCAGACGCATGAGCTCTGCAAGCGAAGCCTTTTCCTTTTCAGAATCTCCGAGATCAAGCTTGCCGTCAGACATTATGATAAGATAACGGTTTTTTCTCTTTGAAGTTGCTAGTTCACTGACACCTTGTTTAACAGCTCCTGTGATATCGGTAGTTAGCTCTCTAGAGGTTATCTTGCCAATAGCTTTAATAAAGTCAGCGCGATTTTTCCCGGAATTTTGGGTAAGTGTAATAAGAGTCTTTGCAGAATCTCCAAAACTCATTACTCCCACGCGATCATCTGCTCCGAGAAGAGAGATAAAAAGACGGGCCGCATCCTTACGGTAATTGTTAGGATCGGTTTTCTTCATGCTTCCGGAACTGTCCATAAGAAGCACGATATCAGCTCCAGTATCCTGAGGCTGACGCGATTCCGTTGAGGCAGTATTCGCCTCGGAAGGCGCCACTTTTGCTCCTCTTTCCGGTTCAGCGGAACTGATAACCGACATGAGGATGAAGAATGCAGCAATTGTAAAAATCGATCGACCGTTCTTCAAAAGCCAGGCCCCTATGCTGAAGCATTAGTCTCGAATTAAGTATACAATAAAAATAGGTTAAAATAGACGATGTCTGTCTCATCTCTTGCCACAGCTTCTACTGAGTTCCTCGAACTGATGGTAGCTGACGCCATGGACCGCTACGAACCACGTCTGTCACAAATAGCGATGACAGAAGCATGCGCACGATTCATCGAAAACGGTGGACTGCTCATGGCTGAGGCCGGAACAGGCACCGGCAAAACCTTTGCCTATCTCATACCAATAATCATATCCGGCAAAAAGGCCGTCGTATCCACTCGCACAATAAATCTGCAGGAACAGCTCGCCCACAAAGACTTGAAGTTCCTCTCTTCGCTTACCGAGTTCGACTATGCTGTCGCTAAAGGTCGGAGCAACTATCTTTGCCTAAGGAGACTCAATGCATTCCGAGCTGAAACTGATGAGGAAGAGCAGGATTATAGAGCAGTGCTGCAATGGTCATCCGAAACCTCTACCGGCGATGTCGAGGATTTTGGCAAAATAAGGTTTTCGACATGGGATCGGATAGCATCAGACCCGGACGCGTGCAAGTGGAAAAAATGCAGACATTATGGCCAGTGTTTTTATTTTTCAGCACGAAGAAGTTGGGCATCAGCCCAGATAATCATCGCAAATCATTCACTGGTCGGAGTCAATGCAATGCTTCCGGATGATTTAAAACTATTCCCTGAAACAGAAATTCTTGTAGTCGACGAGGGCCATTCACTCGATCACGCGGTGACTGATCAGATTGGGTTGAACATATCGAATCGGGTTTTTGATTATATCTTAAACAAGCTGCTGAAAGTCAGCGACAAAGGAACATACAAGGGGTTGCTTTCTCAGTCTCCAAACCTATTCCCGGCAGTTGAATCGCTAAGAAGCGATGCAGAGCTTTTGTGGATCCTGCTCAGAAGGGCACACGTTGATGGTGAAATTATCAAAGGGACTTTCGAGCTGAAAGAACCTTTGATAAAGCTTGCAGATGCCATATTGGAGCTTGTTGAAAGTATGAGAGATACTACCACTGGTTTATTCGAAGAAGATGACGAACTGGAGCTTAAGGCTTCCATGCTAAAGTTGAAGGCGCTCGCAGCTTCCATCGAACAGTTCCCGGAAGAAGTGCCTCATACTGTACGGTGGATTGAAATCGGAGAGAAGAGGACAGCTCTAAGGATGTCGCCGATCTATCCGCGTGACTTTATCACCCAGAACATACTACCTATGCATGAATCAGTTATAGTCACCTCAGCTACGCTCTCCGTATCCGGAGATTTCAGATTTTACGAATATATATTGGGACTGGAGCCCGCTGAAAAAGTGATGTTTCCATCGCCTTTCAATATTGAACAGCAGGTCGAAGTTGACATTAAGTTTGGCATAGATCTACGGAACGATCCAGGAAGTTTGATAAAGCTGGCTGCTGCAATAGCTGACGAGGCAGCGAGAAAAGAAGGTGGTATGCTTGTCCTCTTCACATCCAAAGATGTAATGAGAAAAACATGGGATCTGACAGCCTCAGAACTGCAATCGCTCGGTCTTAATCCTATGATGCAGGGAGAGCACGTACAAAAGCGTACAATGCTCGAAATTATGCGTGAAAGCAGCAATGCTGTTATCTTTGGCCTTGACTCATTCTGGGAAGGAGTCGATATCAGCGGAGACGCGCTAAGGTCGCTGATAATAACTAAACTTCCATTCGAGGTGCCAACCGAGCCCATAACATATGCCCGTACAAGAAATATAGAACAGAAAGGTGGAAATCCCTTTTATGAATACTCGCTGCCTCGTGCTATAATTAAATTTAGGCAGGGATTCGGCAGACTGATTAGGTCAAAGTCAGATATCGGCAGGGTTGTCATTTGCGATGAGCGCATAGAAACAAAACGTTATGGCAAGAAGTTTCTTCAGAGTATTTATTGCTAGCACAAAACCCGTCTAATGCAAGGCTGCATTATTTGGCAGGCTGAGCTTTTTTTGCTCTGATTCATGTTCTTTCATAATCTTTTCGCTCTATATTAATATTAATGTGATATCCTGCGAAGAAGAAGGTTCGCCGCGATTTTCTGTGCGAGATTACGTCAGTGCACGATGCCCATTAAGCAGGGCTCTTTAGCCGATTAATCTTGTCATGTAATTGTGCGATAACTATATCAGACGGTACAGTTAATTTTTCTATCATCAGTAGCATGCTGCAGCAAGGCATATGTTTAATGGAGAGCAATATGAGCGTTGAATATAAAAAGGATAATAGCAATAAGGATTCAGGCCAGATGTTTAGCAGAAGAATATTTCTGCAATCCTCATTCATTGCCGGGATAGGCCTGGTGTCCGGCGGTGAATTATGGCACGAAAAAAATAGTGTGGATTGCACATATCATGAAGTACGTCCGGCAGGTGCATCAGATAAATTTTTGACAATTACACAACTATCAGATCTTCACCTTAAGTCTATCGTTTACATGTACAAAAAATTGGCTCAAAGAGTGAACCACATTGCGCCGGATGTTGTCGTCATAACTGGAGATTCCATAGATAGGGACAAAGATATTACGATGCTGGATGATTTCCTTTCACTCTTAGACCGTAACAGCACTAAGCTGGCGATTATGGGCAATCATGAATGGACAAGCGGCGCAAATGTAAGGGATATCGAAGAGGTTTATAAGAAACATGGTTGTTTATTGCTGATCAATCGTTCTATATCGTTCCCGGCTGCTGACAGGCTGGTAACAATTACAGGTATCGATTCGCTTAAAGACGGACACCCCGACATTGAAGCAGCCCTTCATAACGTCATGCCTTCCGCTAATCACATACTCCTTGGGCATTGCCCGCTATCACATGATATAGTTGAGAAACAGTTAGAGAACTCGGCTTATACAATAAATCTTATGCTTTCGGGGCATACTCACGGCGGTCAGGTTAACATTCTTGGTACGGCGCCTATGCTTCCAGATGCATGTGGGAATTACGTAAAAGGCTGGTATAAAGGCAGTCAGATACCTTTATACGTATCAAGAGGCTTAGGCACGGTAGCCCTGCCGATAAGGATAGGTGCTGCGCCTGAAGTCGCTACTTTTAAGTACTTTCTCACTTAATCAGCCCTTGACTTCCCTTCCCTTATCATCGAAAAGTGTCTTGACTTCTTTTATCAAATCGTTGATATCCCTAAACTGACGGTATACAGAAGCGAAGCGGACATATGCTACTTTGTCCAGATCCTTCAGCGATGACATGATCTCTTCGCCTATCCATGAACTGGCCACCTCTTTTACTCCCATGCCCATCAGCTTTTTTTCAATATTCTTTTCTACTTCTTCGAGACTGTTGATCGGGATAGGTCTTTTTTCGCATGCCTTCTTGAGCCCGGATATTATTTTGTATGCGTCGAAAAACTCACGGCTGCCATCTTTCTTAATAACCATCGGCAGTGGATCTTCAACGCGCTCGTAGGATGTGAATCTCTGCTCGCACTTCAGGCATTTTCTTCTGCGGCGGATGACATCTCCTTCTTTGGCCATCCTTGAATCGATGACTTTGTCCTCGATGCTTCCGCAGAACGGACATTTCATGGCTTATAAATTGGGAACTTGTCGCAGAGAGCCCGAACTCTGAGGCTTATAGAGTCCAAAACTGAATCATTATTTCTGTTGTGAATTACGGTTGAGATGATATCAGCGATTTCTTCCATCTCTAGCTCGCCCATACCTCTTGTCGTAACGCATGGAGTACCAAGCCTTATGCCACTCGTTATGGTTGCAGGCTTCTGATCATATGGGATGCCATTTTTATTCACAGTGATGCCGGTTCTATCGAGTGCCTCTTCAGCGTCCTTTCCGGTAACATTCATCCGGCCGAGATCCACAAGCATAAGGTGATTATCGGTGCCGTCTGATATGATGGTAAATCCTTTACTGATAAGAGCTGAAGCCAATTTCTTGGCATTGGCAACAACACGTTTCTGATAGTCTTTAAAAGCCGGCGTCAATGCTTCTTTAAACGCAACTGCCTTCGATGCTATCACATGGACAAGAGGTCCGCCTTGTATCCCCGGAAATATTGTTTTATCGATGACTTTGGCATGTTCCGCCTTGCACATGATCAGACCGCCTCTTGGCCCTCTCAATGTCTTATGAGTAGTCGAAGTAACAAAATCAGCGTGAGGAACCGGCGAAGGATGCTCTCCGGCAGCTATAAGCCCGGCTATGTGGGCTATGTCCGCCATCAGATAAGAGCCAGACTCTCCTGCAATCTCCGCAAAGGCCTTAAAATCGATAGTTCTGGAATACGCGCTTGCACCGACAACAATAATTTTAGGTTTGTGTTCAAAAGCCAGCCTCCTGACCTCATCCATGTCGATACGACCTGTTTCTCTGGAAACACCATAGGCCAGCGTCTTGTACAGCATGCCGGTAAAGTTCACAGATGCGCCGTGGGAAAGATGCCCGCCATGCTTTAAGTCCATTCCCAGTATCGTGTCACCAGGCTTTAATACTGCGAAATAGACTGCCATGTTAGCCTGGCTGCCGGAGTGAGGCTGTACATTAATATGTTCTGCACCAAAAAGCTCCCTGGCCCTGTCTATCGCAAGCTTTTCAACCTTGTCCGCATATTCGCACCCTCCGTAATAACGTCTTCCCGGATAACCCTCTGCATATTTATTAGTAAAAATCGATCCCTGTGCATCAATAACAGCACGACTTGCATAGTTTTCGGATGCTATCAGCAGTATCTTCCTGCGTTCACGATCTTCCTCGCTTTCAATGGCAGCGTAAATGTCAGGATCAACGGCCTTCAAATAATCTGAATTCATGGGAAAGGTCTCTCTGGTTTCTTATATATTTTTTATTTCTGGGAACTCTTTATTTCAATTAACGATATTTTTTTTAGCCTGTTCAAATGACGTCCGCTCTCAAATTCAGTATTCATCCAGGTAGTAACAATCTCTTTTGCCAGGTCTTTGCCAATGACACGGCCTCCCATCACCAGTATATTGGCGTCATTGTGCATCCTGCTCATCTTTGCAGTAAAGAGATCATTGCATAGCGCGGCTCTGATATTCCGGAACTTATTTGCAACTATAGACATTCCTATCCCTGTGCCGCAGATCAAAATACCTCTGGCCGCTACGCCCTGGGCAACCGTTTCAGCAACTTTTTCCCCAAAATCCGGGTAATCAACAGATTGAGGAGTGTCAGTGCCGAAATCTTTATGCTCGTGCCCCAAATCCTTCAGAAGAGAGATGACCTCGGTCTTAAGATCGAGACCTGCATGGTCGGAACCGATTGCAACGAGCATGATAACATTCCCCTTTCAGATAACTACCATATGCTTCCAATAGAAATTAGGCGGTTTTTATCATATCCAAGACGAAGAAACCAAGTCAAGAAAGGAGTAACGCTATCTGATCAGAAATTCCAGCAGAGCCTTTTCTGAATGGAGCCGGTTTTCGGCCTGATCAAAAATAGCGCTTTGAAGGCCATCCATCACCCCATCAGTTATTTCCTTACCTCGATATGCCGGCAGACAATGCAGCACCACAGCATCTGGCTTTGCGCTGCGCAATAGTTCCTCATTTATCTGATATGCTCTAAACTTCCTCGCTTTCTCCTCGGCCTCCAATTCCTGCCCCATGCTGACCCAGACATCAGTATATAAGACATCAGCGTCTGTAACAGCTTCTCTGGGATCAGTCATGATCCTAATGCTGCCCTTGCCTGTTTGTCGCGCACGGTCTACTGTATCCAAGTCTGGGCCGTAATCTTCAGGCGTCGCAATCACAAAATCCATACCTGTCAGAGCGGCTGATTCTATAAGCGAATTGGCCACATTGTTCCCATCGCCGATAAATACAAACCTAATCCCTTCGAGACGCCCTTTCCTCTCAAGTACCGTCATAAGGTCCGCTAATGCCTGGCAGGGATGATGCAAATCAGATAGACCGTTTATAACCGGCACGCCGGAGTGTCTTGCAAACTCTTCAACAGTCGATTGTTTGAAGACTCGCATTACCATACCATGCAGATACCTTGAAAGCGTACGCGCAGTATCGGCAATCGTCTCTCCCCTGCCCAGTTGAATGTCTTTTGGGCTGAGATATATAGGCTGGGCACCGAGCTGATAGACGCCCACCTCAAAAGAAACCCTGGTTCTTGTAGAGGGTTTTTCAAAAAACAGTCCTATACTTTTACCAATAAGAGGGCATTTCGCTGCATCAATACCGGATTTCATATCGATGGCCCTCTTCAACAGAAGCTTTATTTCATTGTCGGACAAATCGAATAAAGTCAGAAAGTCTCTTTTCATGGCACCCTGTCTAATACTTCCTCCAATACATCTACAGCGTGATCTATGTCCTTTTCTTCTACAACCAGAGGTGGCGTAAACCTCAATATGTTTCCGGCACCGGCAAGCCCAACAAGCACTCCCCGCTCCATGCAAGCTGTAACATAAGGTAAGGCATCGCGCATCAATTCCATTGCAACCAGCAAGCCCATACCCCGGACATCGATGATCTTGCCTTCATAGTCATCTTTCAGATCATTGAGTCTATCAATGAGATATTTGGACATTCTGTTGCATTGGTCCAAGATAAACCCATCTTCCAGTATCGCCTCTATCGAAGCTATCGCAGCTGCGCATACCAGCGGATTGCCGCCAAATGTTGATGCATGGGTTTTAGGCTGAAAAGCAGCAGCAACTTTGTCGGTGGCCAGCATAGCGCCTATCGGCACGCCACCGCCCAGGCCTTTTGCAAGAGACATAATATCCGGGCTCATACCGTAATGCTCATATGCAAACAGTTTGCCGGTCCTGCCCATTCCGGTCTGTACCTCGTCGAACATCAGCAGCAGCTTTTTATCAATGCAGAGTTCACGCACCTTTTGGAGATAATCTTCCGACGGCAAATGAACACCGCCTTCAGCTTGAATCGGCTCCAGCATGACAGCGCATGTTTTATTGCTGACCGCTACTTTCAAGGCATCTATGTCATTGAATGGAACATGCTTGAACCCCGGCATGAGCGGTTCAAAACCCTTCTGGAACTTTGTCTGCCCAGTGGCTGTCAATGTAGCCAGAGTCCTGCCATGAAAGGAATTGAATGTCGCTATAATCTCGTAGCGTTCAGCGCCAAAGTGCTCTCTCGAGTATTTGCGCGCTATCTTGATCGCAGCTTCATTAGCCTCGGCCCCTGAATTACAGAAAAAGACCTTATCGGCAAAAGACTGGGTGACCAGCAGTTTCGCAAGCTTAACCTGCGGTTCAATGTGATAAAGGTTAGATACGTGTATCAGCCGTTGAGCCTGTTTCTGTATGGCAATTACTACTTTTGGATGACAGTGCCCTAATATGTTTACGGCTATACCGCCCACAAAATCGAGGTATTCTTTGCCGGTTGTATCCCATACCTTGACACCCCTTCCCTTGCGCAAGACAATAGGGAAGCGGCTGTAAGTCGGCATCAGATAATGATCGGCTTCTTCAATGATTTTCCTGGATTCCATCAAGAATGATAACACATATCTCAAAAAAGATAAAAGTTGTGCTATAATGTGTGCTATGAAAGTAGCTATAACCGGCAAAGGCGGCGTCGGCAAGACAACCCTTTCGTCGATTCTCAGCCACTTATATGCATCAGAAGGCAAAAAAGTCATCGCCGTCGATGCCGACCCCGATGCAAATTTTGCCCAAGCCCTTGGTGTTTCAGCCACGGATATTGAGAACATAAGGCCCATCGCCGAGATGGCCGATCTCATTGAAGAACGCACAGGTGCTAAGCCCGGCACCTCAGGCGGTATGTTTAAGCTTAATCCCAGGGTTGATGACCTGCCCGAAGAGATTGGTTACAAGTTCGATGGCATTACATTGCTTATGATGGGAAAGGCCAAGAATGCGGCTTCCGGGTGTTACTGCCCTGAGAATGTCTTGCTCCGTCAGTTGCTGAAACATCTTGTTATTGACAGGGACGAAATTGTTATCGTTGATATGGAAGCTGGAATAGAACATATGACACGCGGCACATCCGAAGCTGTCGATGCCTTTATAGTGGTAGTGGAACCGGGACAGAGAAGTATACAGACAGCTAATACAGTGAAAGAACTGGCGCGTGGTCTGGGTGTAAAGCAGGTATTCTTTGTCGCCAACAAAATCAGGACCAATGGCGATATAGAATTCCTGAAGAAAAATATCAAGGATGTGCTATTCCTCGGAGCTATTAAGTTCAGCCAGTCGCTTATGGATTCCGACATCAATGGAATTTCTCCTTTTTACGGCTCGCCTGAGGCAGTTGCTCAGGTCAAGGAAATTAAATTGCAGCTTGATTCGCTCGCGCAGAAATGAGACTATGATGGGGGCTTTTGAACAAAAGGCTGCCTTCGATAATTGCCCCAATAATTCAACCGATTATTCATTCGACAAAGCAACCATCAGACGAGAAATTATTATTAAACGTAATTCTATATCTCCTGATGCAAAAAAGATCAAAGATCAAGCTATCCACGATCGTTTGCAATCGTTGGATGAATTCAATAACGCCAAAACATTGCTCGTCTATGCGTCTTTCCGCAGTGAAGTCGACACTGAAAATATAATCAGAAACGCTCTTGCTAAACACCGCAATATCGTCTTGCCGAGAGTTGAAAAATACTCAGAAACGCTCAGACTCTTTAAAATTGCAGCCTGGTCAGACCTTGAGCCGGGATGTTGGGGCATTCCTGAACCGCAGATGATACCATCCGGAGAGATGAAAGTGGAAAATATAGATTTAGTCGTGGTACCGGGTGTGGCATTTGACCAAGATTGCAACAGAATAGGTTATGGAAAGGGATATTATGATAAGCTGCTAAGTAGCAGAAAAACCAATGTTCACCCGCTGATAATAGGGCTGGCATATGAAGAGCAGATCGTCCGGTCTATACCGTTTAAACCTCATGACATGAAGATGGACTTGATAATCACTGATAAGAGGATAATTCACTGCCATGGATCGCAAAAAAATTAGAGATGGCGTACGTCTCATCCTCGAGGGTATCGGAGAGGATGTAGACAGGCCTGGGTTAAAAGACACACCATCAAGGGTAGCACAAATGTATGAGCAGATTTTTGCAGGCCTCAAGGATCCTGTAGATGATCTCCTCAGGCCTATTGAAGGCGAAAGCCACGATGAAATGGTGCTGCTTAAGGAGATCCCCTTTTATTCTGTCTGTGAACATCACTTATTGCCTTTTATCGGAAAGGCCAACATAGCCTATATCCCGGACGGAAAGATCGCCGGACTTAGCGAGTTGGCGAAAGCTCTTGAGCACCTTGCAAACAGGCCGCAGGTGCAGGAAAGGTTGACTACGCAACTGGCAGATATCATTATGGAGAAGCTCAGACCGCGCGGTTGCATGGTTGTAATAGATGCCGAGCACCTGTGCCTGAGTATGCGAGGGATAAAGAAGCCCGGTTCAAAAACAGTCACGTCAGCTGTGAGAGGCATATTCAGAAGCAAACAAAGCACTAGAGAGGAAATGCTGGAACTCTTAAAGCCGCACCACTAAAAAATCATAAATGGAGGTCGTAAATGGCAGCCAAGATCATCAGTGGAACAGAAGTGGCAGCTCAGATCAGAGCAGAACTGAAGGTAGAAGTCACAGCGATGAAAGAGAAACATGGTGTGGTGCCGGGTCTGGTCACAATTCTTATTGGTGAAAACCCCGCATCCGTAAGTTATGTAACCGCCAAACAAAAAGCCGCGCACGAGATTGGCTTTCATTCGGTGCAGGACAACCAGCCCGCTGATATTTCAGAGGCAGATCTTCTCAAGTTGGTAGACAAATATAACAAAGACCCCAAAATCAATGGAATACTTGTGCAACTCCCTCTGCCTAAACATGTTGATGAAAAGAAAGTCCTCAATGCCATAGACCCGGACAAAGATGTTGACGCCTTTCATCCGGTTAACGTAGGACGACTGATGATAGGCGGCAAAGAAGCGAAATTCCTGCCTTGCACCCCGGCTGGTATCCAGGAGCTGATAGTGCGTTCAGGATTCGATACGGCCGGAGCAGAAGTTGTTGTAGTCGGGCGCTCAAATATCGTCGGCAAACCAATAGCGATGATTATGTGCCAGAAGGCAAAGGGTGCAAACTCAACTGTCACCATCGTACACACCGGCACGAAGAATCTCGCAGAACACTGTAAGCGTGCAGATATACTCATAGTTGCAGCTGGGGTACCGGGCCTTGTCAAGCCGGAATGGATCAAGCCGGGCTCATGTGTAATCGACGTCGGCGTCAATCGTGTGGGTGAAAAGAAGAGCGAAAAGACGGGTAAAATGGTGCCTATTCTCAGAGGTGACGTGGACTTTGATCGGGCTAAGGAAATAGCGGGTGCCATTACTCCGGTGCCGGGCGGAGTGGGTCCGATGACAATTACCATGCTCATGAAAAATACTGTCAAGTCTGCAAAGATTGCGTCCGGAATAGAATAAGAAAAGAATGTAATTGCTGAAAATCCCCCTGTTAACATAAGGGGGATTTTCACGTTTTAGCTGTATAATCGCACCTGGAAATCACTGCCTAATTGTGACGCGTATCACGAAGAGATGGATTAATCTGGCAGTATACTGATTATAGCTATTGAAAAACAGTTGTATCACACTTAATTAATGTGGTACATTTTGACGAGATATGTTGAAAAAGATTGGGCAGTTCAGACGCACTAAAAGTTTAAGGAGACAATGATGCCGACTACCTTTAAATGGACTGGAAAAACCCCTAAGGGCACGGTTCAAAATGGTGAAATTACCGCCGAGACCAGGGAAGAGGTTATCGCAACTCTGCGTAAGCAGGGCATAATTCCAACTATAGTTGCTGAAAAAAAGGCAGCTGCCTTTCAACTCGGTGGCATAAGCAGAGGCAAGAAGATCAAAGATAGAGACATCATTGTCTTCACCAGACAATTCGCAAGCATGTATAACGCAGGCATTCCAATTGTACAGAGTCTGGAAATTATGTCAAAACAGACTGAAAACACTTCCTTGCGTGCAATCGTGGGCCAAGTGAAAGCTGATGTTGAGGCTGGCGTCACTCTGGCCGATGCCATGAAAAAACATCCCAAAGCATTCAGTGAATTATATGTAAACCTAGTAGCTGCTGGTGAGCAAGGCGGCGTTCTTGATTCAGTACTGCAGCGCTTAGCCGTTTATATAGAAAAAGCAATGAAGCTGAAAAAGAAAGTCAAAGGGGCTATGATTTATCCCTCTGTAGTTCTTTTCATTGCAGCGCTTGTTGTTGCCATAATAATGATCTTCGTTATCCCGGTATTTGCAAAGGTTTTTGGAGACATGGGCGTTGCGTTGCCAGGCCCAACCCGCATGGTCATAGGTTTGAGCAATTTTTTGAGTGGAATTGGAGGTCTCATACTGTTTTTCATAATTGTTGGCAGTATAATCGGATTTAGTCAGTATAGAAAGACTGCGATCGGTAAAATGAACACAGACAGACTTTTTCTCAGAATACCTGTCATAGGCAATCTAATAAGAAAAGTCTCCGTTGCAAGATTTGCCAGGACGTTGGGCACATTGATCAGCAGCGGCGTCCCTATACTGGATGGTCTTGACATATGCGCCAAGTCAGCCGGCAATAAGGTAGTCGAGAAGGTAGTTTACGAAGTCAAGAAAGAAGTTGCCTCCGGTAAGACTGTTTCAGAGCCTCTGGCCAAGTCAGATGTTTTTCCCCCCATGGTTGTGCAGATGATCAGCGTTGGCGAATCGACTGGATCGCTAGACCAGATGCTTTCGAAGATTGCTGATTTTTATGACGATGAAGTGGATAATGCTGTGGCAAACCTGACTGTTTTGCTTGAACCAGCCCTTATGGTATTTCTTGGCACTGTCATTGGTTTCATCGTTGTCGCATTGTACCTGCCAATCTTCAAGCTGGGGGCTGTAGTGTCCGGAACACATTAAGACTATTCCTCTAGAGAAGGAGGCGAGTTAATCAGTCTCCTTCTCTCTGTATTTAGAGAGCCTGTATCTGAATTCCCTGAACGTCAGTCCTAGCAATTCCGCGGCTTTAGTCTTAACCCCGTTTGCCTTTATCAGAGCTTTCTGTAAAATATCGTTTTCCAAATCAGATAAATACGCATTTAAATCCATCCCATCGTCCGGAATGTCAACCGGTTTTAAAACTTGACTTGTCACAGAGCTTCCTCCAGTTGACCTGATGCAGCCATCCTCTGAAAGGATAACCTCTCTTTCAATAATATTCTTCAGTTCACGCACATTTCCCTTCAATTCATGCTGCATAACATAATCAATAAAGCCGGGATCGACCCTGTTCACAGCTTTTTGAAATTTCCTTGAAAATAATTTTACGAAATGATCCACAAGAACTGGAATATCTTCGCGCCTTTCGCGTAGTGAAGGCACCCTCAATTCAAATGTAGAAAGACGATAATACAGGTCCTCCCTGAAATCACCCTTCTCTATCAATTCACTGAAACTTTTATTAGTTGCAGCAAATACGCGCACATCTACCTCTGTCTCTTTTCCACTACCCAGAGGCCTTATCTTTTTGTCTTCCAAAAACCGAAGCAGTTTCGCTTGCAGAGGGAGCGGCATCTCTCCGATTTCATCCATAAAAAGGGTGCCGCCGTCGGCCTCCTCTATCAAGCCGCGTTTTGAAGAGTACGCTCCTGTAAAAGCTCCTTTGGTATATCCAAATAGCTCGCTCTCCAGCAGCTCTGCAGGAAGGCTGGCGCAGTTTATGGCAACAAGCCGCTTACCAGCCCGGTGACTTTTATTATGCAACGCCTTTGCTACAAGTTCCTTTCCTGATCCACTCTCTCCGATAATCAATATATGCGAGTCAAAAGGCGCTACTTTATCGATTATCTTGAAAAGACGCTGCATAGCCTCTGATTTGCCGATCATGTTCTGGTATTCGTCGGCATATTGCTGAAGTTCTTTTACCTTATTTTGCAGAGATATTTTTTCACTTATGTTTTTTACAATAATTCGGATTTCAGCCAGATTAAAAGGCTTTGTCACATAATCATAGGCACCGGCCTTCATAGTTTCTACCGCTGTCTCAGTCGAAGCAAACGCAGTTATTACCAAAACTGCCGTATCCAGGCTGTGTTCTTTTATTGATTTCAATACATCTACTCCGGAGCCATCCGGTAAACGAAGATCCACAATAGCCATGTCAAAAACATTGTCCTTTATAGTTGCTATGCACTCAGACACGCTGGCAGCTTCGCTGACATCGAAACCGTTTTCCTCAAGGATAACTTTTAACACCTTTCGGATATTCAGTTCGTCATCGACTATCAAAGCCTTCATATAACACGCCCCGTTTCGTTTATTTATCTACAACATTAGAATCAGGAAATGCGACTGTAATCAAAGCGCCTCCAGAATCGGATTTATCAACCCTGATAAGCCCGCCATATCCGGATACAACTCGATATGCAATGGCAAGGCCCAATCCGGTCCCGCTGAGCTTAGTAGTAAAAAATGGGTCGAAGATTCTGTCTTTAATAGACGGATCTATCCCGGTACCATCATCTTCAACTTCTAAAACTATTCCCTCCTTATTTCTGTCCGAAAAAGTCTTTGTATATTTTAAACTTATAATAACCGACGATTTTGCTGCTTCGACCGCATTTATAATAATGTTATTTATAGCAGCGTCAAGATATACACGATTTGCAAAAAGCGATATATTTTCCTCAATATGAGCGGTGATTCTCTTTTCAGTTTGCAAGCGTTCAATAATAACCCTGGTTAAACCTGAAAAATCTACAAGTTCCTTTGGCGCATCAGATGGGCGTGAAAACATCAGAAAATCATTGACGAGGCTGGATAGCCGGGCGGTTTCGCTACCCAGCATTTCCACAAAATCGCTGCAGTTCTTGCCTTCCCTTATAAACTGAACTGCTGCTGAAATAGATGCCAGAGGATTTCGCAATTCGTGCGCAAGATCCGCACTGACCCTATATAGCCTTTCATATCCCTGCATCTTTATGTGCTCTTCTTCAAGGCTCTTAATATATTGCTCCTGCCTGTCTATACGTTCATTCAAGCTATTGCCGGCAAAAGCCATTAAAAAAAAGGAAAAAGTATGCAAAGATATGCTTAAAATGCTTTCACTTGCGAAAAAGGCACCACGAAGAATATACACTCCTGCATAACAACATACGGCTATTGCCGAGATAAGAAATATCTTTCTGTTCTTAATGACAATAGAAGATATAAATATGGGGAATAGATAAAAAAGCGTTATATATGAATACAAACCAAAGCTTACATAAAAAACCGCAGTAATAAAAACAATATCGAACACAAAATCAAAATAACCGAATGTGTTATCTGCCACGAAAACTCGCAACAATGCAACAAAGCAATAAATAGCCAGAATATAGAATAAACTGTGAACGACAGCAAGCAAACCGACCATTTGAAATGAAATCAGGATTGCGAGGGCAAAAATAAAACGCCCTATTTTGTAATAACCATAGTAACTACTCAACGCCATACTGACATTAAACACTCAAGTGACGATTTCTGTCAATATCAGTGACAGATAGTGTCAGTCAAGTGCTCAACAAGGATGTGACAAATATCACATGATATGTCGGCAATTTCGTATTATACTGATTTTAAAGCACAATGATTCCATACAAAATTCTGGCATGGCTGTTGCTTTATAAAGGGCATCAATAAAGGGAAGGTTTTTATAAACCACATATTCCGCCCTTGGCGGAAGGAGATTTTAAAAAGAGGTGAATGTAGAAATGTTTAAGAGACTCGACATGATGAAGAAGAGGGATCAGAGAGGTTTCACACTAATCGAACTGCTGATCGTTATCGCCATTATCGCAATTTTGGCCGCGATCGCAATCCCGCAGTATTCACAGTACAGGCAAAAAGCAACAGCAAGCAATGCAGTATCAGCACTAACCATCTGTGCCAGCGAAGCTTTAGCCATTTATGCTAATAATGGCA
>Ga0187786_10000102_pt1 | contig 27197 bp, 28 predicted proteins | sample 0815_BV2_10_20_M_FD_132449 | JGI IMG/M metagenome (GOLD analysis project Ga0187786, IMG submission 132449) | Tropical peat soil microbial communities from peatlands in Department of Meta, Colombia - 0815_BV2_10_20_MG | ecosystem: Environmental > Terrestrial > Soil > Wetlands > Peat | place...
AGCGCCGACTCCGCTCTCTTCGCTGAGGTGGATGAGATCGGAGGATAATCCGTCGCTGACGTCGATCATTGCATGGGCTGCTCCTGCTCGGGCAATCACCCTCCCCCACGCGATCCGGGGCTCGGGCCTGAGGTGTTTTGCGGTCAGTTTCCTTCCGCTCCGGTCATCCGGCGCCCTGCCGGTTTGAAGCAGTTCAAGGCCCGCAGCCGCATCGCCGAGCGTGCCGGTCACAAAGATGCGATCGCCCGGCCTGGCTCCTGACCTCAGAAGCTTTGTTTTGCGAACTGTTTCTCCGAGGAGCGTAATACTGATGACAAATGCCTTCGGGGAGAGGCAGGTATCCCCTCCCACAAGCACCACGCCGCTCCTGCGCAGAACGGCTTTGCATCCCCGATAGAAATCCGAGATCTGTTCGACAGTGATGGCAGGAGAAATACCCAGCGAGGTCAGGCAGAAGCGAGGATTGCCGCCCATTGCGGCAATATCGCTCAGGTTGACGGCGGCGCTTTTCCAGCCCAATGAATAGAAATCAGTGAACGCCAGATCGAAGTGCACACCTTCGATCAGCATATCCGCCGTCGCGAGAAGTGATTCGGTCGAAGTCAGCTTGAGTACCGCTGCATCGTCGCCGATTCCGATCTGCACCCGGTCTGATCGGACACGGAAGGAATTCCGCAGCTTCTCGATCAGGCCGAATTCGCCCAGTTCCGATAATTTCATGCGAGCTGTCTGCTTTTGCCGATGCAGCGCGGCGCCCGAAGGTCGAGTACCGAATGATGTTCCGCGGACGGTTTTAATGCGTTGCCCGCGACCTGCCGGGAATCTTCCTCTGAACGGATCGCCGCGTCCGGGTTCCCCTCAGGGCGTTGGTGATGACCTGGTCCATAGTCTCGGCAAAAATAAAATTCATGTCTTTCCTGACATTTTTCGGGATGTCGTCGAGGTCCTTCTCATTCTGCTTGGGCACGATCATGGTTTTGATTCCCGCCCGCCGCGCAGCGAGCGTTTTTTCCTTGAGTCCGCCAATGGGCAGCACTCTGCCCCGGAGAGTCACTTCACCCGTCATGGCGAGATCCTTCTTCACGGGTTTGTTCGTGAAAACAGACGCGAGCGCGGTCGCCATGGTCACGCCGGCCGACGGTCCGTCCTTGGGGATCGCGCCTGCAGGAACGTGGATATGAACGTCTGTTTTACCAAACGACTCCATATTGATCCCGAGTTCCCGGGCACGCGACCGTACATAGGTGAGAGCTGCGTGAGCCGACTCCTTCATCACATCCCCCAGGTGCCCCGTCAACGTCAGATGGCCCTTCCCCCGCATGGTGGTCGCTTCAATATACAGAACATCGCCGCCTGTTTCGGTCCAGGCAAGCCCGGTAACGACTCCGATTTCATCCTTTTCCCGCTCTACTTCGGGAAGATGCTTGGGGACACCGAGGTAGGTATGCAGATTTGCGTTCGTCATGGTGAAAAGTCCCGACTCGCCCTCGGCTATTTTACGCGCGACTTTCCGGCAAAGATGGCCGATTTCGCGTTCAAGATTGCGCACGCCCGCTTCCCGCGTATACTGCGCAATGACCTGGAGAACGATTTTGTCCGGAATGGCGATGTTCTTTTCCGATATGCCGTGTTCCGTCATCTGGCGCGGGATCAGATAGCTTTTTGCGATACCGAGTTTTTCCTGTTCCGTGTACCCGGAGAGGTGGATGATCTCCATGCGGTCACGCAGGGGTCCCGGAATCGGGTCCGTCATATTTGCGGTGGTGATGAACATGACCCGCGAAAGATCAAAGGGAAGTCCGATGTAGTGATCGCTGAATGCGTTGTTCTGCTCCGGGTCGAGCACTTCGAGCAGCGCGGCTGACGGATCGCCCCGGAAATCGGCGCCGATCTTGTCGATCTCGTCGAGCATGAACACGGGATTATTGTAGCCCGCCGTTTTGATGCCCTGAATGATTCTTCCGGGAAGGGCGCCGACGTAAGTGCGGCGATGGCCGCGGATTTCGGCCTCGTCGCGCACGCCGCCCAGGGAAATGCGCACAAATTCGCGCCCCAGCGACCGGGCGATGGACTTGCCGAGCGACGTCTTGCCCACGCCCGGTGGCCCCACAAAACAGAGAATAGGGCCTTTCATTTTTTCCTTGAGTTTGCGCACGGAAAGATATTCGAGAATGCGCTCCTTTACTTTTTCGAGGTCGTAATGATCGTCCTCAAGCACTTTCTGTGCTGCCTTGAGGTCGAGATTGTCCTTCGTCGCCTTGCTCCAGGGAAGTTCGGCAAGCCATTCGATATACGTCCGCGTCATGGACGCCTCAGCGGCGTCCGGATGCATGCGTTCGAGCCTGCGCAGCTGTTTCTCTGCTTCCTTTGCGGCTTTTTCCGGAAGTTTTGCCTCCTTGATCTTCTCGCGCAGTTCCCGCATGTCCTCGGACCGGTCGTCGGTCTCCCCCAGTTCGCGCTGAATTGCCTTGAGCTGTTCGCGCAGGAAATATTCTCGCTGCGTCTTGTCGATTTCGCCGCGCACGTCAGCCTGGATTTTCTGCTGCATGGACAGCAGTTCGATCTCTTTACCCAGCGCTTCGTGGATCCGTTTGATGCGCTGGATTGGTTCCATGATTTCCAGTATCTCCTGGGCCTGCTCCACCTTAAGGCCCATGTTGGCCACTGCAAGGTCTGCCAGTTTCCCCGGATCGTCGACGTTTTCTATCACCACCATGATGTCCGGCAAAATGACCTTGCCGAAGGAAACGAGTTTTTCGATCTGTTCCTTCACATTCCGCATCAGCGCTTCTGTTTCCAGGTTCACCTGCATCGGGCTGTCGGGAAAAGCCTTGATCTCAACCTGATAGAACGGTTCTTTCTGGAGAAATTTTACAGTTTTCGCGCGTGCGACCCCCTGGACGAGGATCTTAATGCGTCCGTCGGGCAGCTTCAGCATGCGCATGATGACGCCCACGGTTCCCACGGAATAGAGATCCGACGGAGAGGGATTCTCGACATTGATGTCTTTCTGGGAGGTCAGGAATATCATCCTGTTCCCCTCGAGCGCCACGTCGATCGCCTTGATGGACATTTCCCTGCCCACGAAAAGCGGCAGTACCATGTAGGGGAACACGACGATGTCCCGTATGGGAAGTAAAGGGATCTTTTTCGGTATTTCGATGGACTGCTGCAGATCAACGTTTTTTGCCTCGGTCTTGGCCAAGAGCGCCTCCTCTAATCATTGAATCATTGATGCTGAGGACAATGCCGGAACTGCGCTTCTGCAGAACGGTTCATCTGTTCGATGCGGTGACGCGTAGAACTGTATCCGGTGTTACAGTTTCAGTTTTTTCAGATATCGTCTGAATGCATCGCCGAACTCATCGTTCTTTAACCCGAACTCGACGGTTGCCTTCAGAAATCCGAGTTTATCGCCTGCATCGTGCCGGACCCCGCTGAACTCGAATGCATAAATAGGCTGTTTCTTCATGAGCAGTCGCAGACCGTCCGTCAGCTGTATTTCCCCGCCTTTACCCGGCTGCGTTGATTCGAGCGCCGCAAATATTTCAGGCCTCAGAATATAACGGCCGATAATTGCCATCGTGGACGGGGCATCTGCAGGCGATGGTTTTTCCACGAGGTCTTTAACCTGGAAAATGTTGCGTTCAACCCGCTTTGCGTCAATGATGCCGTACGAACGCGTCTGCGATTTCGGTACGCGCTGAACGGCAAGAATCGTCGTCGGATAGCGTTTATACACGTCCATCATCTGTTTGAGCGCAGGGGTCTCGGCGTCGATGATATCATCTCCCAGAAGAACGGCAAACGGCTCTTCTCCCACGACCCGTTTTGCCGTAAGCACCGCATGCCCCAGACCGAGCGCCTTTTTCTGGCGTATATAACAAAAGGTCACCAGGTTGGCGATGCGCTGAACTTCGGAAAGCAACTGATGTTTTCCTTTGGCCTTGAGGTCCTCTTCAAGTTCGAAGGCCACGTCGAAATGGTCTTCGATCGCCCGCTTTCCCCTGCCTGTCACGACGACGACTTCCTCTATGCCCGATGAGACCGCCTCCTCCACAACGTACTGGATCAGCGGCTTGTCTACCAGCGGCATCATTTCCTTGGGAGACGCCTTCGTGGCCGGCAAAAAACGCGTTCCGAGTCCTGCCGCGGGAAAAACCGCCTTGGTGATCGCTTTTTTCAAGATGCTCCTTCCCCGTGCGTTTGCGAAGATCTGTTCAAACCGCTCCTCGATTCTTTGCGCGTATTCTAGGGAACTGCCCTGCAAATGTCAAGGCACGGCTCAAGAAATGTGAAAAAAAAAGAACCCCTCCCGGCCTCGATCAGCCAACCCTCCCCGGGAATCGTCATTTAGGGATCGGCACGCTTCCCAGGAGGTACTTGAGATCTTCGTCGTCGAACCGGAGGCCGAGCCCCACAAACGGAGCCGACCGTCTCGAGTTCAGCGGGTTGTCATAGCCCGCATTCACGAAAATCGTTTTCGTGATATTGTAATTGGCAGTCGCCTTGAGATGTACGTTTTCATTATACCGTTCCCTGCTGTTGTAGTTCCATGAATCGATGCTGAACTTGAACCGGTCGTCAAAGGCGAAATAATCAGCGCCGGCGCCTCCCGTGGATTCTATGATACCAAGCCGGAGCGCAAGATTGCCCCACCGCTTTGCGAATTCCACGCTGAATTTGAATTTATCCGAATAGGTCTCATTGACGACCGTCGTGCCCGGCGGCGTCGAAGTATATTCGGTGCGCGTATAATTGCCGAAGGGGTCGTTCGTCATTTCAAGAATGTAATAGGTATCGGGTCTCGGTTTCAGTTCGAGGGTGGCATAACTCTGCGATTCCGGGAATTTATACTCACTCCGGAAACTGATGATCGTTTTGAGCCGCTCAGCGCGCGACACATAATCGTTCAGCCCTTTTGCGGCTGCGTTGATATTATCGTACATGCTGTCGTTGTTCACGAGCTTGCCGATCGTGCCCTCCCCGCGTTCGATCTTGCGGGCAGTAGTGTCCAGCGATGCAAGCGCCAATTCAGCGCTCTTTGAGGCCTCCTTCACGTTCTCCATGGTCACGCGCAGGTTATCACGGTTCTCGTTCACCACGTTGTTCAGGTTATATGCCAGTTCGTTGAGACGTGCAACGAGTTCGCTGCCGTCTGTTTTCAGCGTCGCGGTGAATTCTTTGATATTAGCCATGGTCTGGCGAAGGTCGTTCAAAATATCCTTCATCGACCTGGTACCTTGTTCCGTGCCCATCACTTCACGGAGCGAGGCGGTAACCTGCTTGATGTCGCCGGCGATACTCGAAAGCTGATTAATGAGCTTGTCGACATCGCTCGGCGACACCGTGACCCCCACACGCTCGCCATTCTGATAATAGGGAGTCTCCCCTTTTTTCGGCTGCATCATGACAGTGGTCTTGAGCGGGATGAATTCGACATATTTTTCTCCGAGCAGCCCCATGGTCTTGATCATGGCCTCCGCTGAGCGCATGATATGCACGTCGGGATTGATGCGCATGGTTACCTTGGCGCGGCTGTCCTCCAATTCAACTTTTTCCACCGAACCGATCTTGACCCCGGCCATGCGCACCGATGCCTTCTCGTCGATTCCCGCCACGGAATCAAACGTCGCCTGCAGGACGTACCCTTTTTTTTCGCCGAACTGATATTTGCCCACGGCAAACGTCATATAAAGGAGGATCACTGATCCGGCGATGACCAGGAGCCCAACTTTCGCTTCGGCACTCAGTTTCATGTTTCGTCCCTCGTCGTGGATGCTGTTCTTCTGAACGTCCTCCTGACAGCCAGATCTCTGCATCAAGAGGATGCGTTTATGAAGGCATATCTTTCATTCGGCCGTTATCGGGCCCACGGCGCTGCCGGTGATAAATTGGTGCACAATGGGATTCTGCGTGTTTCTGATCGCGTCCGGCGTCCCCGTCTCGATGATCTCCCCCTTATAAAGCATAGCAAGACGGTCCGAGATCTTATATGCGCTGTGCATGTCGTGCGTGATGGCCACCGATGTCACGCCAAGCTTTTTTCTCAGATCCACGATCAGATCGTTGATGGCGTCGGCAGTGATCGGGTCGAGGCCGGTTGTCGGTTCGTCATAGAGAATGATAGCGGCATCCATGCATATAGCGCGTGCAAGACCGACCCTTTTCTTCATGCCGCCCGACAGTTCCGCCGGCATCTTGTCTTCGACGTCCTTCAAGCCTACCAGGGCCAGCTTCTCTGTCGCGATTTTCCTGATTTCCTTGTCAGACTTCCTGGTATGCTGTTTGAGGGAAAATCCGACGTTTTCCCAGACCGACAATGAATCAAACAGGGCTGCCATCTGGAACAGCATCCCGAATTTTTTTCTGAGCTCGTTCAACCCTTGCGCATCGAGCGAATTCAACTCCTGCCCGTCCACGATGACGCGTCCCTTGTCGGGGTGCAGCAGTCCTATGATATGCTTGAGCAACACGCTCTTTCCGCTCCCGCTGCCTCCGATGACGGTCAGACTCTCGCCTTTCTCGACCGTCAAATTGACGCCGCGAAGCACGGGTAAATCGCCAAAGTTCTTGTGCACGCCTATGACTTCGATCATCGGCATATCGTCACCATAAAATCGCCGACAGGAAGTAATCGAGGATGAGGATCATCATGCACGAGACAACCACGGCGCCTGTTGTCGCCTTGCCCACCCCTTCCGCGCCGCCTTCTGTATTGAAGCCCTTGTAGCAGCTGATAACGCCCACCACCGCCCCGAACACAAGTGACTTGACGAGTCCGAACCAGATGTCGCTCACTTCCGTGTAATTAATGCTGTTGTTGATGTACGTAACCGGATTCGTGCCGAGCACCTTGACTCCCACAAAGTACCCGCCCGTGATCCCGACAAGCATGCCGAGTGTCGTGAGGAAAAACATCATAACTGTACTTGCCAGAAACCGGGGTACGACGAGATATTTCATCGGATTCGTGGCAAGTGTCGCCAGTGCATCGATCTGCTCCGTAACACGCATCGTGCCCAGCTCCGCTGCGATGGAGGCGCCGGCCCTGCCGGCAACCATGAGCCCCGTCAGCACAGGACCCAACTCGCGCGTCATCGACAGAGAAACGACCGTTCCGATGAGCGTTTCCGCACCGAAACGCCTGAACCCCGTATAGCTCTGGTATGCAAGCACCATCCCTGTGGAGAGCGCCGTTGTCAACACCACCGGGATCGAGTTGACGCCGATCTGTTCCATCTGCTTGAGCAGGTTCTTGAGATAGAACGGGCGGCTCACCGTCCATCGGAGCGTCTGAACAAAGAATACGAGCACGGAGCCGATCTGGGACACAAGGAGCATTGTCTTGTGACCAACGGTTTCCAGGCCTCTATTGATAAATCCTGGGGACTCTGCTGCCGATGCCACACAGCACCTCGTAGGAAATCGTATCTGTTTTTGCCGCAATCTCGTCCGCAGTGATGCGTTCATCCCCCTGCCTGCCGATGAGCACGGCCTCATCACCTTCGGAAACACCACGAACTTCCGTAACATCGATCATGCACATGTCCATGCACACCCTGCCCACGACCGGAACACGCTGCCCGCGCACAAGCACCTCGCCTTTGTTGGACAGCTTGCGGCTGAACCCGTCGGCATAGCCGATCGGCAGTGTTGCAATGACGCTGTCTCGCTGGGTTACAAAGGTCCGTCCGTAACTGATCGGGACACCCGGCGGAACTCGCTTCAGGAATGCGATGCGCGTAACAAGCGACAACACTGGTTGTAAACCTTCCCGAGCCACGACGTTCTCCACCGGATCGTATCCGTACAGCATCAAACCCGGCCTGACCATGGTAAAAAGGGCCTGGTTGAAATCCAGGACAGCAGCGCTGTTCGCCGCATGGCGCAGGGGAATGGACACCCCCCGCTCTTCGAGGCGCTTGATGACCGCACAGAATCGCTCCATCTGGCTTGTTGCATACGCCTTATCGCGGAGATCGGCATCGGCAAAATGCGTCATCAATCCCTGCACCTCGATGTGCGGCAACGTATGCAGCGACGATATGAAAGCGACCGCATCCTCGGGAGGAATGCCGATCCTGCCCATGCCCGTGTCTATTTTTACATGCACAGCGAGGCGGGAATTTCTTCTTGCTGCAGCACGATCGAGCGCCTGCGCGAACGGCATGCTGAATACGACGGGGGTCAGCTGCAGGTCAGCGGCACGTACAGCCTGCTCCGGGAAGAGCGGTCCCATGACGAGGATCGGAGCTTCAATCCCTGCGCTTCTGAGCTCCTCGCCTTCCTCCACGAGAGCCACACCAAGCATATCCGCTCCCTGGGACAGAAGACAGCGTGACACGGCAACTGCTCCATGACCGTACGCCCCGGCTTTCACCACAGCCAGAATCTTTCTGTTTCCGACGCTCCGCTTTACCCGCGTAAAGTTCTGTTCGAGAGCCCCGAGATCAATCCTCGCTGCCGTCGGTCGATCCGCAGGCGCGGTTCCGGTCCTGCCGCAGGGTGAAGAGCATTCAGTGTATTGTGCTTTCATTATTGATCGTCTCGAAAGAATCCGGCGTCGGCAATATCTCTATTTTGTCGAACGACTGTGCGCAATCAAGGCATTCCCAATGATGGATGGTCCAGATTTCAAAATCAAGTTCGATGCTGTAATCGTCTTCCTGAAACAGGTTCATGCCCCCGCAAAAAGGACACATGATTGGTTCCATACAACATCCTCCGGTTTCCCCGTCAACCGCCAGTCGAAGGGAAACCATGTCCCGCATGCCGAATACTCAGGCCAGCAGGTGAATCAGCGTCAACAAAACCAGCGATATTTCAAGCAATTTTACTTTATCATAGAGAAATTCTTTTTGCAAAAGAATTCTTTGAAAAGATGCCCATTGCACTCATTTTCTGGTGAACACGAGGGGCAATGCAGCATTCTTTGCCAAGCCGCTGAGGACTGCATCCCGGATGTCTCCTTCCCCCAGGTCTTCCTTACCCGTCATGCGCTCGATATCGATGCGGATAACGCTCGTGATGCCGAGCTTGTCACCTGGATACGGTTCATATCCGCCTTCAGGCTGGTATTTCTTCATAAGCAGCCGCAATCCGAAAATCCGCTCCGCTTCATCGTCAATGATCCTCGCTCTGCCCATCGCGATGACGCTTCGGTAAAGGTACGCCGCACGGCATGGGTTTCCCGTGCTCTTCACCAGGGCGATCGGTAAATCCACTTCAAAACAGACGCGCGGATCTCTTTTGATATCCTCAATTTTTTCGCCTTCGCGAGCTGAATGAAAATAAATTTTCCCTTGATCATAGGCAAAATTGAGCGGTTTGATCACTGGAGAGCCATCGCTGCCTATAGTTCCCAGCCGACCGACTGCAATCGTGCACAATAGTCCTTCCAGTATTCCGTGCTCTTTGATTTCCTTCTTTGCCTGTCTCATGATGCACCCCGCAGCCCGAAACTATGCAGCGTTGAATCTGACCTGCAGCAACGCCCGTGGTCTCCTGTGGACGACACTCGACTATACGGAATCCTGCTGCCGCTGTCAAGGAACCTCCCTCCGTAATGACAGGAGGATTTTTTTCTTCTCTATTGCAAATAAACGGGCCGGAGATTTATAATGTGGCGACTTCAGGATAAAGGGAGGCAACGAAGTTGGGCAGGAAAGTCATCGCGCTCATTTCAGGGGGGCTCGACAGCATACTCGCTGCAAAGGTAGTCATGGAGATGGGCTTCGCCGTTTCCGGCATTTACTTTACCTCGGCTTTTTCCAAGGCATATGGAAATGAAAAGCAAACTCATGCAGCCTGCGTTTCAAAAGCGGTCGGCATCGAACTCCGTATCTTGGATATGGGACAGGCGTACATCGAACTGATACGCAATCCGGTTCACGGGTACGGCAAAAACAGCAACCCCTGCATAGATTGCAAGATCTTCATGCTGAAGCAGGCCGGAGCCATGATGCGGGAGCTGGACGCTCCCTTCGTAGTAACCGGCGAGGTGCTTGGGCAGCGGCCCATGTCGCAGCGACGAGACACATTCCACATTATCGAGCGTGATGCGGATATGCGCGGCAAGATTCTGCGCCCCCTCTCGGCAACGCTGCTTCCGCCAACGAAAGCCGAGCAGGACGGTCTGATTGAGCGGGAGAAACTCCTGGGCATAAGCGGCAGGTCCCGTGCCATTCAGCTTCAGCTTGCCGAACGATACGGCATCAGCGGGTTCTCCGCCCCGGCAGGCGGTTGCCTGCTGACTGATAAAAATTTTTCCGACAAACTGCGTGATCTATTCATTGAAAAATCATCGATAACGTCGGATGATATTCGGCTCCTTACCATGGGCCGCCATTTCCGGATAGATCCCGGCAATAAGGTTGTCCTTGGCCGCAATAACAGAGAAAACAGAATGCTCATGGATCTCGCTCCGTCCGGCTATCATCTGTTCATGCCTCATGGCTTTCCAGGACCCGTCGCTCTTCTCAGCGGGAACCCCTGCAAAGATGTCAACCAGACCGTCGGTCGTCTCATTATTACCTACAGCAAGCACCAGCCTGGCCGCACATTCCTCATTCGTCTCGGAAATGATATATTCGATCCTGGTGAACCGCTTCCTTTTACCAGCACCCCGCCCTGGCGTGTAGGCGCCGACAATTAGCTTCAAGCGCCCGTTCATCATAGCGGGCGGCGCGACCGTACCTTCCTCTGCGATCCCAAACATGCTAGAATAAGAACAAGTAAGGTTGGGCATCTGTCCACTTCATCCACCCCATTGCGCAGAGGTTGCTATGCCGACCGTTTCGACGCAGGCAATCGCCCGTTACCTCGAATCCCTTCTTCAAACACCGGTCCACATACTCTCCGTGACGGACCAGGGGAAGCAGGAGCACGCTGTCGAGCTTAAATCCTTCGGATACGGAGTGCCTCTTTTCATTGAATTTGAGGCCAAAAGCGAACGGAGAAAAATCGTGCTCGAGACCATGTCCGCTTCGTCTTTCGGCCATGAGCACTTCGCTGACCGCGCCCAAGCCATCCTCTGGGAACATGCCGCTTTCAACAACCTTCCCAAGCATGTCCGTTCTCTTGACAGCGGCGCATTTCTTGAGTCTGGAGAGGCAGTTTCCCTCGGCACGGCACAGGAGTTTTTTCTCCTCACCGAATTTGTGGCAGGCACCGGTTACTATAAGGATCTCGACCGCATCAGATCAACAGGGATAGCATCGGGGGAAGATTTCAAGCGCGTTGATGCATTAGCAACGTACCTCGCTGGCATTCACGCACGGAAGCAAGATCTCCCTGCCTTGTATGTACGCAGAGTCCGAGAGCTGTTGGGTCACGGCGAGTGCATTATGGGACTGATCGACAACTATCCTCCGGCGTATGATTTTATCGATGAAGCGCTTCTCAAATCAATAGAGCTCTCCTGTATAGAATGGCGCTGGCGCTTGAAACCCCGAACGCACCGCTTGAGCCAAGTCCATGGTGATTTTCACCCTTGGAACATTCTCTTCCGCGAGGGCACGGATTTCACACTCCTTGACCGCTCACGGGGTGAATGGGGTGAGCCTGCAGACGACATAACCTGCCTCAGTATTAATTTTATTTTTTCATCACTCCTCCGATCCGGAAAGCTTGAGGGGGCGTTTGAGAAAGCATTCCGCCAGTTCTGGGATGTGTATATGGAACTGACGAACGACCGCGAAATACTCGAAACAGCTGCTCCCTTCTTCGCATGGCGGGGTTTGGTGATCGGCAGCCCGGTTTGGTATCCGCGCATTCCCCTTTCAGTGAGAAAAACGATCTTCAATTTTATTAAGAATATTCTCGACACCACCCGCTTCGAACCGGCAGACATCAATCGGTACCTTGCATGAATAAAGATTGCTTCGGACTGTGGATAACCGGAATCCCCGCTTCAGGAAAAAGTTGTCTCAGCGGAGCTTTGCAAAAAACACTGCATGAGCGGGGCATAGTAACCGTCGTGCTTGAGTCAGATGCTCTGCGACGCATTTTTACGAAAACTCCCTCTTATGAAGAACAAGAACGGGACCGTTTCTATGAGGAACTTGCCCTCCTTGGCCACCTGCTCATACAACAGGGGGTCAACGTCATATTCGATGCAACCGCGCACAAAAGCAAATACCGCGACCGGGCGCGGGAACTTATTCCTTTATTTATAGAAGTATACCTTGCCTGTCCTCTTGCCATCTCCATGCAACGAGATCCGAAGGGAATTTACCAACTCGCCCGGTCCGGCGGGTCACATTCTGTTCCCGGTTTTCAAATACCCTACGAACCACCCCGCCACCCCGAGGTGCTGCTCGACTGCCGCCATTCGCCTCAGCAAAATGCAGCCACAGTTTTATCCTTTCTTATTTCTCAAATGTATATATAAACACTTTTTTCCACCCTATTTATGAAACTCATTTGACTGTTGAAACCGCTCTTTATAAAATGCAGTGATGGGGAAAAAAGTGACATATGAGCGCTGGATTAATCTCTTTTTACCGAATGGATGGCATGAGCGCGAAGAAATGGGATTTGTCCTTCTTGAAAAGGAAGCGTGGCCCGGCCTTGTCCAGCTCACCTTTCTCGAACGTGAAGAAACCAAACAGACTCCTTCCCTCGCGGCAAAGGTCATGCTTGAGGATACCCTGGAAGATCGGGACATTCCTTTTCCGCGTGAAGCGGTAAAAGTTGAAGAACGCCCAGACATGGGTATTGCCACTATTGATTACATGCTTCGGGACGAAAAGGATCCCACACACTGGCGCATCTGGTTTCTCGCAGACAGAACGCGCGCAATCATGGTGGCTTATATCTGCAATCCGGAGTACGACCACCCCTCCCTTGAAGAAATGGCACGTATCGTTGCAGACATTGAGTTCATACCTTCCACGAACGATTAAACACGCCTGTCGCATCCCCCCATAAAAAAAAGCACTCCAACGCCTCCGGAAATGCTCTTCCTCGTACGCTGAAGTGCCTTCAGTTATTGTTATAAATATAATGCAACGCGCCGCGGGCAGGCGGGCATGCCCCCGCGCTCCCCTAGACGTATTCGCGCAGCAATTTACTTCTCGCCGGGTGCCTCAGTTTCTTGAGCGCTTTAATCTCTATTTGTCGAATGCGCTCCCTTGTCAGGTTGAAGTATTTCCCCACCTCTTCCAGGGTGTGTTCGCTCCCAACGCCAATACCAAAACGCATGCGGATGATCTTTTCTTCCCTTTCCGTAAGTGAGGAAAGAACTTCCTCGATACGGCTGGCAGCTTCGTTATTTTCGAGCGTCTTGAACGGCGACACGGATTTTTCGTCGACGATAACGTCCTTCAGCTCTTTTTCTTCCGAGAGTATGGGGGTCTCCAGTGAGACCGGCTCCTGGATCGCACGCAGGATTTCGTTGACCCGTACCACGGAGAGGCCCATGATGTCCGCCACTTCCTCAGGCGTCGGCTCGCGCCCTTTTTCTCTCATGAATTTTGTATAAATGCGACTGATACGCGTGCTTTCCTCTATTAAATGCACCGGCAACCGTATTGTTCGGGCCTGATCAAGAATAGCACGCGTGATGCGCTGTCTGATCCACCATGTCGAATAGGTGCTGAACTTCGTGCCTTTCCCTGATTCATACCGGTCAGCAGCCTTCATAAGCCCGATATTGCCTTCTTGGATCAGGTCGAGCAGCGTCAAACCGCGGTTCACATATTTCTTCGCAATGGATACGACCAGTCTGAGGTTGGCCTTGATCAACTCGTCCTTGGCAAGCTTGACTTTTGCTTCCTCCCGCTCAATGCGAGTGACCATTTCAAGAAGGTTCTGTTCATCGAACCCGAGCTTTTCAAGTTCGGCTGCATGTCCCCGCTCCGCCTGCTTACCCAGGGCCGTCAGCTTCTTAAGCATCTTTTCTATTTCCCTGAACGAGAGGCTCATTTCATTCAACGTCGCCGTTGCCCGGTCCATGTCCCGACGGGCGACTTGCCGTTTCAGGCGGTTATAGAGACGCATAAATTCCGCTTCGAATGAATCCTTCCATTCTCCAGGATACCTGAGTATGTCCTGAGCCTTTACGAGTCCCTGCTTAATGTTCGCTCCGAGCACAATTATACGCGGTATGGCGAGCGGCGAACTCAGAGCGATCTCTTTGAGCGCAGCCTTTCCCTGCTCCAGGATGCGAACGAATTCCTGCTCCTCCTCGATTTTCAGCATCGGGAAACGGCCGACAGATTTAAGATAGGTGTCGACAAGATCTGCTCCCCCGACAACCTCCTCTGCAGCAGCCTCTGCGATCTCGAGCGGAGTCGGTTCTTCCTCCTCTTCTTCCTCCGCAAGCTCGTCGGCGAGTTCGTCAAGCACGTCTTCAGGCACCCCGTCGGGGTACTCGTTTTTTTCCTCAGTCAACACCGGTTTTGTCATACAATCTTCTGCCTTTCCGCTATCGTCCTGAATCAATTATAGCAAAAACGAATTACACGTCAAACGCAAATTATAACTTGATAACTTTCGAGCTGTACGCGTTCCTCCGCTTCTTTCGTCTATTATCGTCACGCGACTGATGAAATGATCTGCGTTCGCAAGGTGACATCCTTGCCTGCTGGTGCATGTGCATGGCTGCAGGTTGACGAGGAGATCTTTCCTGAAAATACCGGCGGATGATTTATAATCCGAAGAAGGCGAAATTAAAAGATATGCTGATAAACGACCATGGAATTAAGCATTTACGATAACGTTCAATCCTGCACACCCTGTTTCACGCATTTCCCCTGCTTCCCGGCTTGACCGGCATGCTCCCCGCTTTGCACAGGGGGCAATTCTCTGCAGTGTACATAGGCACGGTCAAGGTAACGAGCGACTTATACGGTACGCCCAATTCAGCGGTGCCTCCTGAACGGTCAATCAGTGACCCTGCGGCAATCACTTCTCCGCCGGCCCTGCGTACAACATCAATGGTTTCCTTCGTGGATTTGCCCGTCGTAATCACATCCTCTACGACCAGGATCCGCTCCCCGGGCCTGATGGCAAAACCGCGACGCAGTATTAATTCTCCATTAACCCGCTCGGCAAAGAGTGCGCGGACGCCCAAGGCGCGGGCAGTCTCATGCGATACGAACACCCCGCCGAGAGCAGGCGCTATCACTGCCTCGATGCGCTTATCTTGAAAGTACGCTGCCAGATTCGCACACAATTCTGTCGCAATCGACGGCTGCTGCAGCACAAGTGCTGACTGGAGATAGTATTCACTGTGGAGACCGGAGGAAAGCAGAAAGTGTCCTGTCAGCAGCGCACCTGTCTTTTTGTATAAATCCAATACCTGTTCCTGTGTCATGCCTGTTGTGCTCCTTGACGAGAAAATTCATTTAATTCATCGAGAACCTTCCGCACTGCTTCCCGCCTGTCGCGAGCAGCAAGAATCGGCCTGCCGATGACGATATAATCGGCCCCGATCGAAACTGCCTCAGCTGGCGTCATGGTACGTTTCTGATCATTTTTCCCCGACCACGAAGGTCGTACGCCAGGGGTGAGGATCACAAAGGGCTGACGAACAGCTTTCCGGAGCATCTTGACCTCTTGTGGAGATGCTACAACTCCGTCCAGACGTGCGCGCTGCGCCATTCGGGCGAGATGCGCCACCTCGCGGGGAAGCGATCGGGATATCTTCAGTTCGTGTCGGAGATTGCGCTCATCCATGCTTGTCAGAACCGTCACGGCGAGCACCAGCGGCGCCGGCCCGCTGATGTGATGAGCCGTTTCTCGCGCTGCCTCGGAGGCTGCCTTCATCATATCAAGGCCGCCCAGTGCGTGCACATTAAAGATCGCCACTCCCAGTTTTGTGGCTTCCACCGAGGCTTTTGCAACCGTGTTCGGGATATCATGATATTTCAAATCCAGGAAAACACGGCCTCCATTTTTAATTATGCTCCGGACAATGTCGGGTCCGTAGGCAGTGAACAGCTGGTGGCCGACTTTAAAAAGTCCTACGGAATCCTTGAGTTCGGAAACCAATCCAAGCGCTTCCTTGTCGCTGTCGACATCGAGCGCAAGGACTATGCGGTCTTTTTCTGTCAAGTGGTCCATATTCCACTGTCCCGGAGATCAACAGGCGGGCCCACACTCCTGTTTCAGGAGGCACGTTTCAATATATCCTGAGCAGGCTCAGAAGGCGGTCCTTAAAATGCTCTGCAAGTGCCTGCAGATTCGGCAGATCGAGAAAAGCGTCGGCGTTGTTCGAAAAAAGCACCCAGGCTTCCGACGGGAAGTCCTGCGTTTCCTGGGACAGTTCAACATGCAAATATACCTTCGGAAGCGCCCGCACGGAAATCGCCACATCACTATTGACGAGGCTCGACACCGGTTGAGCGTCCATCATGGGCAGCAGCGCGTTGGCCCGCGAAATAATTTCCATTGCGTAATGTGTGAGCGGCAACTCCACGCGCGTTCTGAAGTCAGTGGTCATTCCAGCCGCAATATCACCCAGCGAGCGCCAGGGGAGCTTAACCGGCTCCACTGCCGGTGAAAACAGATAGTCAAGTATGACGGCAGTATGAACTTCCGGGGCTTTCTGGCCGCGAAGGAAAATGCCGTCCCTCCGGATAAGATATTCCTGCCCCATCATGCCCAGAAGCAATGCATCCTCTTCCTCATTATACAGAGCACAGACACGATTGGCCGTTTCACGAAATGATATGCGTTCGAGTGCCTTCACAACAGCTCCGAGCTGCCATTCATGGTGCATTCTGGCGAATTATACCGACAATCGCATGAAAGGACAACCGAAAAAAATGCAGACAGGTGCGGGGCGGGTTCGGGTGTTACGGTTCTTTCTTGATGCGTGTTATGAGCTCGGCGATTAATTCCTGAATATTGATCTGCAGCTGAATGACGTCGACCGGCAACCGTTCTTCAAAAACAAAGGCTCCCTCTTCCCACAGCAACAGGCTGAATATGATGTCTTTGACCTGAATTTTTAATCCGTTGAAAAGCTCCTTGGGAGGGACAAAACCGTTCTCTACGAGGATTGCTCCCATTTTTTTCAATCCTGCACTTTTTTTATAGAGAACGAGCGCCTGCTCCAGGTTCGCTCTTGAAAGCTTTCCCGCCCGAACGAGGCTGTCGCCGAGACGATCACGAGGATCCGTCGATGATGCAAAAATAATCCTTCCTTCCTTTACATAAATGCGCTTTTCCACGCCGCCTTTCTGTAAAGCCAGCGATCCGGTTGCTTTACTCGAACGCAAATTCTCAAGCATGTCAGGAAGCGGCGTTTTGCGTATATTTCCGGAAAGCAGTAGCGTCATAATGGATAAATTGAATCAAAGGTGCTTTTCTTTCTCGCGATGAGAACCGCAGAACGCCTCCGCTCTCAGGCGGGAAATCGAGAGAACCCGCTCAATACTCGAATCTGATGCTTGCGCCGCCCACCGCCGACTTGCCGCCTTTAAACTCCAGGAGAATCATGAACTTCTGACTTACCTTCCATTCAATTCCACCGAACGCATTGACATACGTGTCATCTTTCGCTGGAAGAGACCCATACAGGGCTGACATGGCCAGCCCTCCGTACGGAACGAACTTGTATCCCCGGTCGGTCAGGGGAAAACTCTTGCTGACGATCGTAGAGAAGGTCAGTTCACTCGCATTCTTGCTGTTTACGATGGTATTATTGAGCCCGAGATCAACGGCCAAATCGAGCGGAATCCCCTGCGCCTCCTTGATAAGCTGATATTTCAAATCAGCTCCGATCAACGCCCCCAATTTGTCCTGCGCATTCACGGTTGCAGACGTAGCACCGAATCGCACGCCCACTTCCATCAGTGCACCGAGTCCATACCGCACATCGGGATAATAGCTCTTGTAATGATCGCCGAGAGAAAAACTGATCCCCGTTTGTGTCATACCGGGATCGAGTGCTTCGGCGGTGAAGAATTCATTTTGAGCGTAGAACGAGTATGCCGCAGCCCGGCCGGTTAGCACCGCAACCAAACTAGCGACGAATACGACCGCTATCGCAATTTTTTTCATGGCCCTGTCCTCCGAACATTGCTGAAGTAAGCTGCATTGCGGTTCGGAATATATCATCAATTACTCGGCTTGACAAGAAAAAAAGCGCCGTTGATCAGTAGGTTGTGATTTAAATCACAGAATAAGAAGGCAGGGGAAACGCCACCATCGATTTTCTGCTTTGTCGGGTACTCAACTGTCTTTATTCAGCTCTATATTCCAGTAGAGGTAATCACGCCAGCTGAGGGGCGCATTTCTCATGCCCAACGTGAGCGTGACGACAGGAGTCCAGCGCGGCTTGTGAGGCGCCCTGACCAGACGCATCTTCGCTTCATGCGGTGTACGGCCGCCTTTTTTGTTGTTGCAGGCAAGACATGCGGTTACGATATTCTCCCACGTGGCCTTGCCCCCCTGGACCTGGGGGATGACGTGGTCAAACGTCAACTCCTCTGCAGGATACTTGACACCGCAGTACTGGCAGGTATATTTGTCCCGTTGGTAAATGTTCGCGCGCGAAAACCGGACCTCCCTGCTGGTTCTCCGCACTTTGACGAGCTTCAGAAGCCTGAGAATAGAAGGAAGTTTGAAGGTTATGGATATGCCGTGTATATCACGGTCGTACGAGTCAATGACCTCGACTTTTCCCTGCGTCAGAAGCGTGATTGCACGCTGCCAGGAAATGATCTTTAAAGGTTCAAAGGTTGCGTTGAGGAGCAGTGTCCTTTCCATAGAGTATCCCTGCATCCAGCGACAGTGAAGAGCGGAACGCATCGCACGTGCGAGCTTTTGAGAAAGTAAAATACAGAAAATGCCTGTATTTGTCAATAGGTTAAAAAAACCGTATAATAGTCGTATGAGCGGTGCTGAACAGGCGAAACGGGAACTGGCTGCTTCAGCAAGCACGGAGCAGATTGCCCAGCTGCTCCATGACTCGTCCCCCCGTGTAATAAGCGCCCTGCTTGAAAACAGAAACCTGAGCGAAGACGACATTCTTGTCATCGCGACCCGGAAGAATCTGCCTCCGGAAATATTCAAGGCGATTGCCCGCGATCAGCGATGGGCGAAAAGCCAACCCCTGAGGCTTGCACTGGCTTCGAATCCCAAAACCCCGCTGTCCGTTTCCCTTTCGATCGCCCGCTATCTCCGCCTTTTCGACCTTGCCGCCCTTTCCAGGAGTCCGCATATACAATATGCGCTGAGAAACAAGATAGAGGCCCTTCTCGCGGAGCGGATTCCCACAATGGAGCTGGGGTTGAAAAAAACCCTCGCAAAGACTGCCGTCGGGAACACACTGCTCAAGCTCCTGCAGACGCATGATGCGCAAGTCGTCGCTCTGTGCCTGAATAATCCTCGTCTTCTTGAAAGCCACCTGTATAAAATCATCAGCCGAAAAGACACAACCGCGGAGACAATCCGCATGATTGCCGTCCACGCGAACTGGTCGCTTCGGCCTGCCGTCCGCTTCGCCCTGATCAGAAACGAACATACGCCCCTGTTGCTTACCAGCCGATTCCTCCAGACGATGACGCTCCTTCACTTAAGAGACCTGTATGAAGATCCGTCTCTTCCTGTGACCGTCAAACCGCTCGTCTACCGGGAAGTTTTATCACGCGGCCGCAATCCCTCTCATCTCTCGCGGGTGATTATTTATGAAATCGGAGAAGGTGATGATAATGAACTGGATAACTTTCGTGACGAACGGTGGAAAGAGACTGACAACGTTTGAAAATGTTATTTGCATCTGAGAAATACTGCGTTCACGGCTGAAGGTCAGCGAAGAAAGGTAAGCGCCCATCCTTTTTTGACGGTTACGGCGCCCTGGGGGCAAAACTCCTGGCAGCAGAAACAACGTATGCAGATACGATAGTCGACGGTGAGTCCTCTATGGTTTCCGTGGATCGCCTGTTGCGGACAATGCTGCTGACAGATCCCGCAGGCGATACAGATTGACTGGTCAATGTGCGGTTTCGAAGTAAACGCATTTTTAAGCGATTTTCTCGTCCATTCGGGCAGCGGCCATTCGAGATGTGATGCGGGCGGCAGCCGGAACGGCACGATTTCAATATCATCGATCGAAGCTCCGATGATCTCGATGGCAGTAATGCGTACTTCGCCGATGCCGGAACGCTTTGCAGCCTGAAGTACGGGATGTCGCTGAAGGGGAACCCCCACGAGATGGCTTGCTACTGCGTCCACGGCAACAGCATCGCTGCCGGCAAGAATCACCCCGACGACACGGGGATCACCACTCCCCGGCCCGTTGCCTTCCATCCCCACAACAGCATCCATAATCGTTAGTTGCGGACGCAGCAATGCATACAATTCAACAAGCATCTGCATGAACAACTCATGATTCACTCCCGTGCTGAAGTGCCACTGCACCTTGCGCTTCCCCGGGATGCAGCCGAAGAGGTTCTTCACGGCGCCGGTAATCGTCGTCATTCCATGTGTTTTCAGCTTAGGGAGGTTGATGATGACATCTGCGTCGCAGGCAATACGCGCTACTTCAAAACGCTGGAATCTTCCGGTGTTCTTTACCGGAACAGCCTCGGTAAAGTCCACGAGGTCGGCTCCCTCTTCATGCACGACGTCGAGGATGCCGGCTTTTTCCGCGACCTTTTTCAAGTCGCCCATTCCCGGGCTGTCGCCTACTACGGCCCGCCCCCCAGCCTCGCGGACGAGTCTGATCGCGGTCCGGACCACTTCGGGATGGGTTGTGACAGCCGCCTCAGGCGTTCGGGCTTTCAGCAGATTCGGCTTGAGCAGTACAAGATCGCCCGGTCGTACAAACGACTGCATCCCCCCCAGATGATCAACCGCCTTGCGCACTGCCTGCTCCACGGCGTTTCTTCCATAATCGGAACATCGTACGAGGGCAACCGCGCCCGATACGTTTTGTGCGTTTGGCTCGTCTCTATCTGCGCTCATGGTCCTTTGTCCTGTATATAATTTCAAGCATCGCCTTATGGATCAAACCGTTCGTCGCCAGAATCTCTTCCGCATGCATGTCAAAGGCATATCCTGAAAGGTCCGTTACGACCCCGCCGGCCTCGGCAAGGATCAGGCTTCCTGCGGCAACATCCCACGGCTTCAATTTCAGTTCCCAGAATCCGTCAAAGCGTCCCATAGCTACATAGCAAAGATCAAGAGCGGCCGATCCGTCGCGTCTTACTTCCTGCGATGCCATAAGGAGATTTTGAAAATAATCGAGATTATTCTTTTCGCTGACCGTGCGGTCGTAGGGAAAGCCCGTTGCAAGCAGACTGCGGATAAGGTCATCTGTTTTCGATACCGCAATCTTTTCTCCGTTCAGATAAGCCCCCCCACTTTTGCTGGCAGAAAACAGCTCATCACGCATGGGATCGTATACCACTCCGAGAATGACGTCCCCTTCCCTTGCCTGGGCAAGCGAGACCGAGAAACAGGGATACCCGTGAGCATAATTGGTTGTCCCGTCAAGAGGGTCAATGATCCAGGTAAAAGGCGACGCCGTACGTATGTCTGTCTCCTCTTCAGCAACAATACTGTGATCGGGGAAAACGGAGCGCAACACCTTTACGATGGCGCGTTCAGACATCATATCCATCTCAGTTACAAGATTGATATCTCCTTTATAGGTAACCGTTCGAACTCCCCGGATATTATTACGAAGGATTTCTCCGGATGTTCTTGCCGCTTGCTTTGCGATGTCCATACTATCATGCATGGGAAACCCTTTTTTTAGAAAAAATTCTTAAGGTGCCGGAAAGATTGTCAATAAGCAGTTACGTTGAAGAGCAGCGCAAAAATAAAGGGTAAGGCTAAAAGCCTTACCCTTTGCAACCCCACGTTATCACTCAGCAATTTAAATGCCGGGCAGATGCTGGATTCTACTGAACGATCCTTTCCATTTCAACTCCGAGATAGTCGGCCAACAGTTTCACCGTGCGCGGTTTCATGGTTACGCCCTTCAGCGTGCGCGACACCGTAACTTTGTGCATGCCAAGCCGGTCTGCTATCTCGGTATAGCTGAGCCCTTTCTCCAGTCTTTTTCTCTCAAGTATTTCAATCTTATACATGAGCTACCTCCACTTATAAGATCAGATTTCTAATAACAATATCAGACCTGCAAGTTTATGTTTATTAATATAACATAATTCATTGTACTATGATACGGAAAAAACGCCCAAAAGAAAATATTATCATTCTGCAACTTCTTGTTGACATTCCTTTTTAAATAGTGTATACATAATAGCATGACACTAGCCGACAAATTAAAAAAACTGCGCACCAGAAGCAACCTGTCCATGAGTGAAGTGGCCCGTATATCGGAAAAAGCCACCGACACTCGCGGTAGGATTACTCAGGGCTATATCTCTCGCCTTGAATCAGGCAAGGAAACAAATCCGAGCCTGATGAAGCTCGTCACGCTCTGCAACATTTATAAAATAGAGCCAAACGAGCTTTTTGTCAAGGGCAACAGAAAAAAGTCCCGGAAAAAATAAGGTTTACACCTCGTCTGTGACATGCGTGCTCGCTGCAATGAAGGCGCCACGTACGCGTCATCGCACGGGGGTCCACCTGTGCGGACGATGACACGTGCGGCAATGTTGCGTTGAGGCGTGCACCGGCTGTTCTGCGAGAACATATCGAGAGTGACAGCGCAGGCAATCGCTGTCACTTGTTTTTATGTTCTTGTGCGGCCGATGACACTCGTAACAGTTGAGTCGCGCCATGGGTGCGTTCTCGGGGAATGTCGTGCGCGCTGACGTCTTGTGGCACGACAGGCAGAGCTTTCTATCCGGGATAAAAGTCTCCTCCTTTCTGGGCGAAAACGCATGGCACCGAAGGCAGGAAAGATCCTGCATGCCCACACCATGGATTTTCCAGTCTTTGTGACAGCGCAGGCATGCAGTTTTATCCGGTTTGAACGAGTGCACCGTGCTCAGGTGACACTGCTTGCATGCGACTTTTTCCGTGAAGACATGCCGTGCGTGTCCTATTGACTTGTTCACGCTAATGGCTCCCTGCTTGGCTTCATCCCAGTGGCACTTCGTACATGCCTTCCATGGTGTTTCATTCCCGTGTGGTTCCGGTGTTTTCCTGTTCGTTGTAAAGACAAATTTGACAAGCAGCCTGTTCTGTTCGATCATGCCCAACTGATGGCAGTTCTGGCACACAATGGTACGGTGTCCGGACAGTTTCCACGCCTTATACGCATCCCCCATAAGATGACAACTGCTGCAGAATTCGGGATTCTTCTGAATATAGTTGTAATAGCGATCGGCAAGGATGATCCCGAGAACCGATATGACGAGCATGAGCGCGACGACAATGATCTTGTCCCGCGGCGTAAGACCCTGCTCCAACCGGTCAATTATTTTCGATATCAATTTGTACATGATATTGTACATGAATACGTTCTTGACTCAGCTTTGGTGAGTATTCCGGTCGAGGTGTGTCTATGCCAGCTGATCGTCGGTTGGTTTTCCGGTCCCTTCCCGAACCGTGTGGATCAGTTCCTCCGCAATTTGTACCGCGTTCAACGAAGTCCCTTTTCGAAGATCGTCGAAAACGCACCAGATAGTGATACCGTTCCGCAATGCCCGATTCTCTCTGATTCTTCCGACATGTATTTCGTTCTTGCCGACGACTTCGATCGGTGTGGGATAGAGACTCCTGCCCGGATCATCATAAACAATGACCCCCGGCATACCGGACAGGACCGCACGCAGCTCATTCGCCGAAATTGCCATCTCTGCTTCAATAGTGATAGATTCTGAAAAACCACGGAAGACCGGTACCCGCACGCACGTCGCGCTTATTTGGAACTTGTCGTCTTCCAGGAGCCGCCGTGCATCGTTCACGACATCTGCTTCTTCGGTGGTATCGCCCTGTTCAAGGAACTCGCCTGCCTGGGGGAAACAATTGAAAGCAATCTGATGGGGATAGACAATGCGCTCCAGATCGCGAAAGTTCAGGAGTGCCACGGTCTGCTGTGCTAGTTCGTCCATTGCTTTTTTGCCGGTGTCCGATGCGGGTTGCAGCGTCGTCACAACTACACTCTTCAATCGCACCTGGGCAAGGATCGGTTTAAGCACCATGGCAAGACCGATGGAGGCGCTGCAGGGATTCGCAATGATGCCGGTGTGGCGGTCCAGGACATGCCGGTTGACTTCAGGAACAACCAGCGGCACTGTCGCATCCCCTTGAAATGCCTGTGAACCATCTATCGCTATCGCTCCGGATCGCACTGCAAGAGGAGCGTACTGTCTGCTCGTCTCAACGTCATCGAAAAAAAACGCTACATCCGCATCTTTCAATGCCTCTTTTGTTATCTTGCGTGCAACGATGCTTCTGCCTTTGAACTCCAGGCGCTCTCCTGCAGATTGTTCCGGGGCAAGCGCCACCAGTCCGCCGACCGGAAATTTGCGCTCATCGAGGAGATCGATCAGCTCCCTGCCGCGTGCGCTTGTTGCGCCAGCCACGGCGACAATATATGCATTTTTCCCCTTTACCAATGCGGCCTCTTATTTTTCCACGACGATCCTGAGCATCCTTCTGAGCGGTTCGGCGGCTCCCCACAGCAGCTGGTCTCCGCAGGTGAAGGCATTCAGGAATGTCGGTCCCATGTTCATCTTGCGGAGCCGTCCGATGGGGACGGTCAGCGTACCGGTCACCGCAGCAGGGGTCAGTTCTCTGATTGAGATGTCGCGTACATTCGGCACAACCTTGACCCAGGCGTTGTGCTTCGCAATCATGTCAGTGACTTCATGCAGGGGCACGTCCTTCGTCATTTTGACTGTCAGCCCCTGGCTGTGGCAGCGCATTGCTCCCACGCGCACGCAGGTCCCGTCAACGGGGATGGGTTTCGCGTCACGGCCGAGGATCTTGTTTGTTTCCGCCTGTCCCTTCCATTCTTCCTTGCTTTGACCGTTCTCGAGCTGTTTGTCGATCCAGGGAATGACCGAGCCCGCCAAAGGAACACCGAAAAATTCCTTTGGATAGGAGTCCGAACGGATATGTTCCGCAACCGTCCGGTCGATCTCCAGGATCGCCCCCGCCGGATTGTCAAGCAGGTTCTTTACCGTTCCGTGAATGGATCCCATCTGCTTCAGCAATTCGCGCATGTTGTTCGCTCCTGCTCCTGATGCGGCCTGGTAGGTCATGGCGCTCATCCACTCAACAAGCCCGTTCTCATACAGGCCGCCCAGCGCCATAAGCATGAGCGATACCGTGCAGTTGCCGCCGATGTAATTCTTGATTCCCTTTGCCAGGCCGTCCTTGATTACCTGCATGTTCACGGGATCGAGGATGATGATGGCATCCTTTTCCATGCGGAGTGCCGACGCCGCATCGATCCAGAACCCCTTCCAGCCTGCCGATCGCAATTTGGGGTAGATTTCATTCGTATACTCGCCGCCCTGGCACGAAACAATGGCGTCCATGGCCTTAAGCTCGTCGATATTCTTCGCGTCCTTGAGAGCGGGCACGTCTTTTCCGATATTCGGCCCCTTGCCCCCGACATTTGACGTGGTGAAGAACACAGGGTCGATCAGATGAAAATCCTTTTCCTCGTTCATCCGGCCCATCAGGACCGATCCCACCATCCCTCGCCAGCCCACAAAACCGACTCGCATCATGTTCTTTTTCTCCTCTTTTCTATTACGCTATCTTTTAAAATGAACTGTCCAGGAACGAATCAGGTCGTTTGCAGAACACAGACGTAGGCGCCGCGGCAGCTGAAATGGATCCGTTCAGTACTTCGCCAGCGCTCCATTGCGTCTGTGCGGCGCAAGCAACCTGATTCGTGTCTGATTCACACCATCCGACCGCCGACCAGAATCTACAGAGACGCCGCCACCATATCCCCGACCTCTGCCGTGGTCATCCCCATCTTTCCCGCAGCCTGGCTCTTCATTTTCTTCATGGTTGCAATCATCGCAGCCTCGATCGCCTGGGCGGACTTCGTTTCCCCGAGCGATTCGAGCATCATCATGGCTGCGCCGATGGCTGCCATGGGGTTGATCGCATTCTGACCTGCGTACTTCGGAGCGCTGCCGCCCATGGGCTCGAACATGGAGACGCCTTCGGGGTTGATGTTTCCTCCCGCGGCTACGCCGAGGCCCCCCTGGATCATGGCACCCAGATCCGTGATGATGTCGCCGAAGAGGTTTTCCGAAACAGCGACATCGAACCACTCGGGGTTTTTCACGAACCACATGTTCGCCGCATCCACATGGTTGTAATCCCGCTTGACGTCCGGATACTGCCGTGCCCCCATTTCTTCAAACGCACGATACCAGAGATCTCCGCAGTGCGTAAGCACGTTACGCTTGTGAATGAGCGTGATGGGCTTCTCAGCGTACTTTTTGTTCTGGGCGTTTCTTTTCTTCTTCAATTCAAATGCATATTTAAGGCAGCGATCAACCGTGCGCCGGTCGTAGACCATGAGTTGCGTCGCAATTTCCTCGGTCGTTCCCACACGCGTCGCCCCGCCGTGCCCTGTGTAGATACCGCCCGTGTTTTCGCGAATCACGACAAAATCGATATGCTCGGGTCCTTTGTCCTTGAGCGGCGTTTCCACGTTCGGATACAGTTTAACGGGCCTCAGGTTGATGTACTGATCAAGACTGAAACGGATCTTGAGAAGTATGCCTGTTTCGAGGATGCCGGGTTTCACATCGGGATGGCCGATGGCGCCCAGGAACATGGCGTCGAATTTTTTGAAATCCGCGATCGCGCTGTCAGGCAACGTTTCCCCTGTTTTTAAATATCGGGTCCCGCCGAAATCAAACTCCGCGAACGTCAGTTTAAATCCGCTTTTCGCTGCTGCCGCATTCAACACCTTGCGTGCTTCCCGCACCACCTCCGGCCCGGTGCCGTCCCCCGGAATAGTCGCTATCTGATATGTTTTCGCCATACGTTTTCCCCTCACCTGCCGTCTGATTTAATGATCGTGCTTGAAGAAATGATAAACCTGGGAAAAAATGACACAGATCAAATCCGATAAAGTTCGGATAAATGCAGATTAATTCCTGAAGTATATTTCGCCTGAAAAAATGGAGTTTCTCATTGCATTTCTTCCGACTTTATCATATAGAATCCTTTGATTCAGCGTCCAACTGAATTTCTCAGAAAAACAAATCCGAGTTCGACGATTATTTCCGTTTCCGGATCCCGCAATTATCCGTGCGCATTTCCCGGCACAGACTGTTGTCCGG
>Ga0187786_10000103_pt1 | contig 27029 bp, 22 predicted proteins | sample 0815_BV2_10_20_M_FD_132449 | JGI IMG/M metagenome (GOLD analysis project Ga0187786, IMG submission 132449) | Tropical peat soil microbial communities from peatlands in Department of Meta, Colombia - 0815_BV2_10_20_MG | ecosystem: Environmental > Terrestrial > Soil > Wetlands > Peat | place...
TAAAGCATTCTATTTTTTTTACTAAAGTTTTATATTGCTATTATGATCTCAGATATTATTATTTTATTTCAATCCCCTCTCAAAATTGTTAGTATTAAGTTAATGTATTTCTTTAAATTAAGTTGTTGATGTCTCACATGTGCTTTTTATTAATTCATTGGATTAAAAATTGTTTTTTAGTTTATATGAATGGATTTAGATTAATAGTGGCAATATTACTACATTATTTTTGGTTTAATTTCATATTACTTTGTTTGGATTGATTAAAAACTTAATTGGGTTTTTAATATAACATTGAGCTTATTTTACTCACCTATTTTAGTTTCAAACGAGGTAATAAACATTGATATAACTATTAAACTCGTTAAATCACCCTTGAGGTAATGAAAAAAGAAATCGTTGGCATACATTCGGTTACGTTGGCAAAAATTCCTTCTATTAGTGCCCAATATCAAAAAAATAGCCGTAATTGGGTTGTTTTTCCTTTTTTAAAACACAAATTTTATATATCTTCCTTTAGTTAAATAAAAATCGAATAAAAATTCCCTAAATTTATTTAAAGGGAAAATGGAGGCGGTATTTATTTATAAACGCCAAAGGTTTTTTGCATTGGTTTTGATTTTAGGGGCAGTATTAATATCTGCTGGTGCAGTAAGTGCTACAGATACGACTCCAGACCAAAACCAGTTGAGTGACAGCTCGTCGACTGCTACTGACACCCAAACATCAATCAACGAATCAACAAACGTCACTGAATCCACACCAACGCCGTCTACTATGGGTGCCGCAGGAGCACCGCCCATTAGTAATGTAAAAGCGTATTGGGTGAGATATGAGTCCTATTATCTTGACAATTTGGATGTTGCTTCTCTGAAGGCTCAAGGTATAACTGATCTTTTTGTACTCACCAGTCGAAGTAACCCTGGAACATTGCAGGGATTCATTACCAAGTTCGCAGGTTCTGGAATAAGAATCCACGCCTGGGTGACCTGTTTTACTGATGGAAATGGACACTTTATTCGCGCGCAGGATGCTGATTGGGGTCTTTTAATATCTCAATTCCAGTATATCGTAGACAACTACGATATTCAGGGACTGCACTTGGATTACATTCGTTATTCTGGAGTAGGAGACAATAAAGCATGTCTTAATGATGGGACTAAGAACATCAACTTGTTCTTAGAACACGTTAGGAACATGATTAATAATTCAACTAAACCCAACACCTTATTATCCGCCGCAGTGATGCCTGAATGCAGTGTCAATGCTGAGTTCTATGGTCAGGACTATGAACAAATGGCCCGATACTTGGACTTTTTAGTCCCCATGATCTACAAAGGCAACTACAATAAGGATAGTACCTGGATTGTTTCTACTGTTCAATACATTGTAGCTCATTCCGGTGGTAAACCCGTGGTAGCTGGTCTTCAGAATTACCGTTCAGATGGTAATCTGGAATTCTTACCTGCATGGGAACAACAGAATGACATTAACTCGGCAGTATGGTATGGAGCAGCAGGATATGCATGGTTCCGATATGGACCTGGAAGATATGTCACTGAAGTTATTGCTACCCCTTACAAATACGTAAGCTACAGAGGATGGATCAGATACACTGTATGGGTTAAAAAGAGAATACGAATTGCAAGAGGTAAATACAGAATTGCAAGAGTTGCTGTGAGTCGTTACAAACGTGGCTGGATCGCTAAGTGGTTGTACAGCTACAGCACAATCGGAAAATGGGTTTTAACCTAAAACCTCTTTTTATTTTTTTAGAGGCCATATATTTCCTATTTTTTTTCTTTTATTAAACTAGTTTACAATTTGAAATTGAAAAATCTATTGTTCTTTGATGTCAATGTTAATTTCAGATATGTTTTTTGTCTTTTGAATAATGTTAACCTTTTAACCAACTCTTTAATTACAATTGACCATAACTTATTATTATTTATAAACATTATGATGTTAGGGGTTGAGAGAGATAAAAACAACATTAAAATCCAGGATCGAAAAATAATAAATCACTTTTGACACTGTTAAATCGATATAAACCTTTCTAAGAGCTTATTTTTTAGAATCTTCTATGAAAAAATTTATATGCACTAAGATACGATCTTATTGTGTCAGGAACCCCTATGTTCAACTGACTTCACAGATAGAGGGGGCATAAATGAAGAAGCAACATTTGTTGCTGATAATGTTACTCCTAGTAACGGTAACATTGTCTGCACCGGAATTATATGCCACCCCAAACCAGCAAACTTCAGATAATATCTCGAATACAACGAACTCTACCGAAGTAGCAGTAAATTCAACAAACACTACGATAATACAAAATTCGACTGTTAACGAAACAGTCAGCGACACCATAAACAATCAAACAACAAACAACACTACAGACACCAGCAACGATTTACAGAAATCAACATGCGATGACAGTAACCAGACAGCTAACATTCAGAACTCCAGCAGTGCTGCAGGAGATGGAACCTACAATAATGTCCACGGAATTTGGCTCAGTGTGGATGACGTAACCAATGTAAATGTCGACGAATTAGTTAAAGCCGGAATTACGGATGTATTCGTCAAAGCAAACAGGATAACAAATCCTACTTACCAAAGCGTCCTGACAACCATAATTGGCAAACTACAAGGCACAGGAATAAGGGTTCATGCCTGGGTAGTCTGTTTCCTTGATACTGAAGGAAACTGGGTTGATCCCCAGGGAACTACCTACACGGTGAAGGTACCCTACACGGAAACGGTTAAAGTGGCCTACACGACATGGTCCAAGACTTGGTACAAAAATTGGTACCAGAAATGGACTAAAAAGTGGTACAAGTCTGGAAGAAGTTGGAAATACAAGTTAACTTCCATCTGGACCTACTACTGGAAGTATGGTTGGACTTCTATAGTCCAATACAAATACGAGACCAGAACTGCTTATCGTGAGGAAACCCGTTACAACAGTACACAGTTCAACGATGCACTGGTAAACGCCATAGCAAACATGACTCAAAACTATGCTATAGATGGTGTCCAGCTGGACTACGTCCGCTACCCTGGAACTGCTTACAAACACTCTGGCGGAACAGAAACAATAACCGCCTTCGTGAAGAGAGTGCATGACACCATAAAGTCCATAAAACCCAAAGTAGCATTATCTGCCGCTTTAATGCCGGAAGGTAGTGTTAATGGTTATTATTATGGGCAAGACTACGAGCAGCTTTCCCAGTACCTGGACTTTTTAGTCCCCATGATATATAAGGGGAACTACCGTCAGGATACAGCATGGATTGGTCGCACTACGGCCTATATAAGCAGTCATTCCAATGGAAAACCAGTTGTCGCTGGTTTGCAGACCTATAGATCTGACAGTGATTTAACTCCACTAAATGCATCTGAAGTAAATCAGGACATCCAATCTGCTCTCTCAAACGGAGCTTCTGGATTTGCCCTGTTCAGATACGGCTGGTTGGATAAGGCTTTCTATCAAACTCAAGGGACCAACACTACTCCTGCTACTACGTCATTTACCTTACAACAGATAAGTGATGCCGCAGGTCGAGTGAAAGTCTATATTGAAGAAAACCAAAAACTGCCAAACTACGTGACCTTAGGGTCATTACAGGTCAGCATGCCTCAGTTCTTGTACTTACTAACCGCAGCAACATCACAGGCCAACAGCGGAGTATTTACTCCCATCGCCCTGAAATCCGCCGCCGACCCCACCGGGCCGTTGGAGGATATGAAAAACGGAACCATTGATAAATCAGAGTTCGTTGACTTTGCAAATCGGATAAAATCCTTCATGGATTCCAACCGAATTGCACCTAACTATGCGTCAATGTCTCTTGGAAAAATCAGGTACGAATCATTGATCTATCTTTACTCAAGGGTGATGACATACTACGGAGCCAACAGCCAGCTGCCTAACTACGCGAGCATGAAACCATGGAATACTAGTTCAACGCCCGCCGATCCGGATCCAACTGTGCCCGATAGTCTAAAAGCATATCTAGTAGCCACCAAGAACTGTCAAGTAAACGACCCCAGTATAGTAGCACTATCAAATAGCATAACATCAGGTGCAACTACCGCCTACGATAAGGGACTTCGCATCTTTAACTGGGTGCGAGATAACCTGGAATATTCGTGGTACTACAATTCGCAGAAAGGAGCGGTCAACGCCCTTTCCAGCCGTTCAGCAAACTGCTGTGATCATTCAAATCTGATAGTCGCCCTTTGTAGGGCAGCAGGAGTGCCAGCACGTTATGTGCATGGGGTGTGTACGTTCTCTAGTGGAACTTTCGGACATGTTTGGGCGCAAGTTTATGCCAATGGTAAATGGTACGACGCCGACGGAACCAGCTCTCGTAATGAGTTAGGAGTTATCCGCAATTGGAATACAAATTCGTGGACTTTAAAAGGCATCTATGCAGAATTGCCTTTCTAAAATCCTTTTTTTCTTTTTTTTTATTTTTCAAAATAATATTTAAAAAAAGATTAGTTAACTCTCTTTATTTTGATTGGTTTTAACTCTGTTATAATCTAAAAAATGGATTAATCTAAACCTAAAAATTTCATCAAGTGGTTTAACAAAAACTACCGGAAGGAAAATCAGTATCTTTTATTTTCTTAATGATTTTACAGGTACTATCCAAGTCAGAATCAAAATAACCCTCTATTTTAACGACTTTGGTCTTAAGGTCTCTTTTTTGGAGTTGTTCTTTTAGTAAATCAACGTCGAAATTCTGGTCAGGACCAATGGAGATAATATCTGGTTTTAAATCCCTAACCACCTGAAACATATCAGTTTCACTACCCAGATAAGCTTCATCCACCGGTTTTAACATGGAAACCACTTTTCGGCGCTGCTCTTCAGGAATGATAGGGACTCTTTTTTTAGACCGAACTGTGCTATCGCGGGCTATCACTACTATTAATCGTGAATCTTCTCCTCCAAGCTTTTTAGACTCTTCCAGGTAATAACCATGACCGGGATGGATTAAATCGAAGGTTCCAGTTGCCATTACAGTTTTAATTTTCTTCACCTCATTACAAAATTTATGATTTGATAAATAGAATAATTATGTATGCTATTAATGGGGGACAGTTTAAAAACATATCTCATAAACTAATTTTAAGTTACCAAATCGTCAGAATTTAAGAGATCAGATAACTACATTTATAAATGATGTGGATGTGAATTCATTTCTTGGATAGCTTACTTTATTCGGATGGTATTAAAACATGACAACTAAGATCGCCAGAGGTAGCATTATAATGTTTATAGGTGCTGTCATATTTCGTATCGGGGGATCTATTTATAAATTCAGTGCAGCTATTTTGTTAGGACCTGCCTGGTTTGGTATATTCAATTTAGCCGTTCCTATGCAGGGAATTCTAATAACCCTAGCTTCTGGAGGAATGCCACCAGCTATAGCTAAATATGTGGCCGAATATTCTGCCCAGGGAAAGTTGGAGCTGGAGAAACAGGTTATCCACACTTCCGTCAAAATGGTTTTAATTGCAGGATTACTCTTTAGTGTGCTCATTTTTTTATTGGCAGAACCTCTGGCGGTGGGGTTGTTTCACAAACCCGAAGCTATTTTGCCATTTCAACTGGTTGCTCTTATAACTCCGTTTAGCGTTATTGTTGGGGCTTTGAGAGGTGCATTCCAGGGTTCCTACCAGATGGGAAATATAGTAATCACCAAGGCTTTTGAACAGGTCTTCATGATAGTTTCTGCCATATTTTTAATGTTAGCCGGGTTTTACGTTGCCGGTGCTATAATGGGGACTGCCATTGGTTTTATGGCTTCAGCAGCTGTAGCCTATGTGCTTTACCGACGAGGTGTCGGTAGTGACCTTAAAGATGTCAAATTAAATTTTTCATTTAAAGAAGAGCTTTCCATAGCTAAAATGTTATTCATATTTGCTTTACCCGTTATGATAACTGGATTGGCTGAATTAGCCCTTTTTGACTTTGTAGGGAACTTTGTTGTTGGTATTTATTTGCCCAGTGAATTTGTGGGATATTATGGTATATCTACTACCATTGCCCGCTTACCTCTAATTGTTTCTATGGCAGTGGGCACTGCATTATTACCTGCAGCTTCAGAAGCTGTGGCTTTAAAGAATAAAAATCTTCTGAATACCTATATTAATCAATCATATCGTTATGTGACTCTTTTGGTACTTCCTCTATCAGTTGGAACCATGGTCTTTTCTGCAACTATTTTAAGTATTTTCGGCTCGGGATACGTGAATGGGGCTCAAGCACTGCAGATAATCTCACTTGGAATGTTATTTTTTACTATTTACACAGTTTCAAGTAGTATAGCTCAAGGATTAGGTAAACCATATCTTCCCATGATAATTTTAATATTGGGGACCTTTCTGGATATTGGATTAAGTGTTTATCTGTTACCTATCTATGGAATTAATGGAACTGCAATAGCTACCACTATATCTGGGCTGTTCATCATGGGTACTCTATCCTGGAGAACTCTAAAAATAGCAGAAGTGTCAATTTATAAAGGTGATTTTGTTCGTATTATTGTAGCTGCTATCATTATGGGATTAGTTATTCTACTCCTGCCCAAAACCTACTTATTCCTCCTGGTGGCCCTGATTTTATCACCAATCGTGTATGTGGCTAGTTTAATTCTCTTAGGTGGACTGAAGAAAAGTGATGTAAGGGCAATTCACAAGTTAAGCACACGAATGGGTCCATTATCTTCTAAAGTTAAAAAAGTCGCTGACTTTTTGGACAGATTTGCCCGCTGATCTAAAGAAATTCCTATAATATGGTCCGGTTTGTTTGGTGTTATCCTATTTTTGGATTTTTAATAATTCTGAAAGAATTTATTAATCTACTGCTCTATCAAATGGGTAATGGGGCCCGAATTGTCCGGGTGAAGATTTATTTATTTTTAGTGACCTTTCATCCTGCTAAAATTATTTCTATAATCAAAAATAGAGTATTAAAAAGATGATAATTTTAAAAGGAATCGGCACTAGCCCTTATACTGGTGTGGGGAGGGTTAAAAAGATAGAAAATCTTTCAGATCTACTTCAGTTAGAAGGGGGTGAAATTGTGGTTTTATCCCGAGCATCTCGGGATATGTCTTTCTATCTTCAAAGAGTAGGAGGAGTGGTTACTGATTATGGGGGGTTAACCAGCCACGTGGCTATTATCCTACGAGAGATGAAAGTAGCCTGCGTAATGGGCACGGAACATGCCACTGAATTACTCAAAAATGGAGATATTGTGACTGTAGATGGAAAAACCGGTAACATATTTAGTGGTTTCATTGAATTTGAGGAAGAAAAAGATTTAACTGAGATATATCGTCCTGCGGTCAGTGTAAAAGTGAACCTTAACATTCCAGAAATAGCGTGGAAGGTAGCACCGGTTGCTGATGGTGTGGGGTCCATCCGCATAGAAAACCTCATTATACGCACTGGAAAACATCCTAAAACGCTCCAGGAGAATAGAAAACTCGAAAAAGTAATTTCTGATGGAGTAAGGATTATTGCCGAGACATTTTACCCAAAACCGGTCTATTTCAGGACATTTGATATTCCCGCCGATGAACTCCGTGGTTTGGCGGGTGGAAATGTGGAGCCATATGAGAATAACCCTCTTCTTGGATTGCGCGGTATTCAAAAAGATCTTCAAAATCTGGATATACTGGAATCTGAGTTCAGGGCTGTAATAAGACTTTTAGATGAAGGTTATGATAATCTGGGGATAAAAATACCCTTTGTGAGGGATATATCCGAATATAAAGTGGTAAAAGACATCATGTTGCACATGGGCCTTAGGCCCCACTGTGATATTCCCCTGGGTATTGCTCTGGAAACGCCTTCTTCCTTTTTATGTTTCGATGAGTTTCAAAAGGAGGGTTTAGACTTTGTCACATTGGGGTTGAGTGACCTTACTATGTGTAGTTTGGCCGTTGATCGTAGGAGTGTTAAAGTGGCCAAACATTTCCAGTTCATGCATCCTGCCTTATGGAAAATGTTAAATGAAGTAATTCAAAAGTGCAATTATCATGGAATTGAGACTTGTGTCTGTGGACATGCTGCTTCTAACCCTTTAATTGTCAAAAGATTATTGGATCTGGGGGTTAGTGCTGTCTCCACCAACCCGGATCAAATACTTAAGATGCTTAAGTTAGTTGCCAAATCGGAAGATGCTTTCTTGAATGAATATTTTAAGCCTAATTAATCGTTTTTAGTTATAACCGTATTAGCACAAACTATTCTATTAAACTTAATTTTCGTACTTTAAAGCTTCTTCTAATGTTATTTTGCCTTTGTAAAGTGCTGATCCAATAACTACTCCGTCTACTGGAGTCTGAGAAAGTTTTGCGACATCTTCCAGAGTACTAACCCCTCCCGAATAGATAACCGGTATTGTTACTGCTTCTAATAATTCTTCTAAAGGTTCTAAACTAAAACCATCTAAGAGTCCTTCGTAATCTACATTGGTGAATAATATGCCACCAGCTCCCAGTTTTTCAAAAACTTTACCCATTTCTGGAGCAGTTTTGCCAGTTTTTTCGGTCCAACCCTTTACCAGGACCTGTGAGTCTTTACTGTCTAGAGCCACTAAAATACGATGGGTTCCGTAATTTTCTGCCAGTTCTTTTACTACTTGGGGATTTTCTAGGGCTACGGTCCCTAAAATTACCTGATCTATTCCCAATTCTAGGAGATTTATGGCATCTTCTTTGGTCCGGATTCCACCACCCATCTGTATAGGTACTGTTATTTTTTTTAGAATTTCTTCTACTACTTCCAGGTTTTTTGATTCACCCAGAGCTCCGCCCAGATCAATTACATGGATGCGGGAAGCACCTTTGTCCTGCCATTCTCTGGCTATTCTGGCTGGATTTTCAAGCACAACCTGTTCAGTACCAGGTTTTCCCTGAACTAATTGTATGCATTTACCATCTTTTATGTCCACGGCGGGTATTACAATCACTTCATCACCTTTTTTAGTAGAAATTCTTCTTCTTTTTTTATTTAGTAACTATTTCATTAAGTAGATTGTTGATAAGAAAAGGTACCTCATTGGTAATAAGAAGGGTACTATCAAAAATATTTACTAAACTATTTTGTTTAATCTCATCAGGAATCTTCACTGTTTAAATAGAATATGAGAACTCCGGACAACATTAAAAGTCCGAAGAGTAGTTGCATAATAGTAAATGGTTCTTTTAAGATTAAAAATGCGAAAACTGCTCCAAAAAGGGCTGATAGTGAGAACAATGATCCGGTGCGTGTGGCTCCAATGATGCGGATAGATAGGTAAATGAGTATCAAAGCGGCACCTATGCTAAATACACTTACAAATAGGAGGTAGGGTAAATTTTCAAGACGTAATGAAATGGTTAGATTGATGCTAAGCGATATTAACAGTAGGAGTAGTCCCCCAATCGCGGACTTGATGGCAGTTATAAGGATTATGTCCCCTTTATAACTCAAAAATTTACTCAAAGTGGTGTCTATGCTCCAAAAAAAGGCGGCCCCTATAATTAAAGTACTACCCAGGTCCAGAGATATGGAAAAATTTTCAGGCTGCCCATTTGTAATCAGAAAAACAGTACCTACTATTATGAAAATAAAACCAAAACTGTCTTTTTTGTTAACATGTTCCTTTAAAAAGAAGATACCTATAAGTATTACAAATAATATTTCTACAATTAGTAAAAGCGAAGCATTAACTGCGGTAGTTCGGTTTAAACCATTTAAGTATAGGAGTGGGGCAATAACTGTTCCTAAAATCGCAGTAACGAACAGAATCACATAATCTTTGCGGGTCATGAAGTTTTCTACGTCATGTCCGGTGTTTATTAAAGTTAATAAACGATTTTTTAAGGGTGAATATCGTACTGCAAATAAAAAAACAGCAGCAATACAGTAAGAAAGTGCTGCCAGGTCTATAGGCTCTAAATTTCCCAGTAATATTTTATTAAATGTATTGGAAAGTCCAAAAAGTACCATGGCCATTATAACGCTTATATAGCCCCATAAACGATTCATTGATTGTGCCCTCTATTAGCAAAGTAACAAGAATTAGATCATACTTTAAATTATATACATTAATTGTTAATGGATTATTTATATAATCATAAGGCCACATTCCGTGGTTATTTAGTCAAATTAAAATTTAATATTCGTAGCTGATTAAATGTTTAAAATAGCTTTAAAAGTAGCCTATTTGGGCAGGGGTTATCATGGCTTTGCCCGACAACCGAATCTTCCCACGGTGGAGGGAGAACTAATCAAAGCCCTCAGGGAAGCCAAAATATTTGATGAACCGGCCGAAGCAGGTTATTCTATAGCCGGACGCACTGATCGGGGAGTAAATTCGCTAGGAAATGTTATTTCTTTTCGTACGGAATCTAAAGTTAATATAAACCAGTTAAATGATATTTTACCCCTTAATATAAAGGTTCTGGCACAAGCCAGTGTACACCACGGTTTCCAACCGAGGTTTGCCCGAGAAAGACACTACCGTTATTTATGGCCTAATACTCCTTTTGAAGATGATTTAAGTTTAGATGCGATAAAAGAAGGTGCTAAAGAATTTGTGGGAACTTTTGACTTTCGTAACTTTTCCAAAAGATCCGAAAGAAATCCCTTACGCACCATCAAGTCCCTGGAAGTTGTAGAAAGAGAAAATGTGATAATGTTTGATGTTAAAGGTGAAAGTTTTTTGTGGAATATGGTACGTAAAATCGTGGCAGTTCTTTTAAATGTGGGGAAAGGGGATTTAGATATCTCGGATGTTAAAGAGTTTTTAAACCCTCAAAAAAGGGTTTTTATAACTCCAATGCCATCAGAAGGGCTTATTTTGATGGATATAACTTATGATAAGGTTAAATTTATCTCGGACTCCTATGCTGAGAAAATATTCCTGTCGGTTTTAATGGATAATTACCTGGATAATCGCACTCCTGCTGCTAGCTATGAGGAGATGATGCGAATTTTAGATTATCAAAAAAACAAGGGTTTATCAGTTTTAAGCGGATTTAAGGTTTTAAGATAAGGATTAGGTAACTTAAAGAGTTTAAAATTGTAACAATTAAATAGTAACGGAAGTTATATTAATTAATAGGAAATCATGCCCAAGGGGGATATAAGTCTGCTCTATCCGAATACGAACGGGTTTAAAGTCCAAAAGGCACCCAAAGATAAAAACCCTGAAAACAGTCGAGGAATTATTGTTGGTTTTGATCCCGGACTCACAGTGGGCCTGGCAATCCTGGATCTGGATGGGAACGTTCTGTCCGTTGGAAGTTTCAAGGAAACTTCTCGCTCGGACATTGTAAGTTATATTATGGGGTATGGTAAGACAATTTTAATATCTACCGATGTCTATCCTCATCCTAAAATGGTTAAAAAACTTTCATCAACCCTAAAATCGCGAATTGATGCTCCTAACAAATTTATTTCTGTTGAATCTAAGATTGAAACTGTGGAAACCTATTTAAAATCTAAATCTCATTCACCGTTATCAAAGGTAGTTCCTTCTGATGAAATACCTCAAAATGCTCATGAAAGAGATGCACTGGCAGCAGCGTTAAAAACCTACAAAAAATATCAAAACAAGCTCCAGCACATTTTTAAAAGAGCAAAAGAACTTGATTTATCTGATTTTGAGGTAGATAAAATTCGTATAATGTTTTTACAGGGAATACCAGTTAGTAAAGCCATTGAAGAAGTTCTTGAATCTAAAATGCCGGTTGAAGATGATTTCGAATTTTTTCTGGCAGAATCCCAAGATGTAGTGGGCAATTCGGATTTATCTAAAGAATATATGGAATTAGTAAGTCCTTTGAAAAAGAAAATAAAATCTCAGGAAAACCAGATAAAAAATTTGAAGAAAAAAAATCGTGCATTAGTTGATGATTTATCCCAAAATCAGTTGGAAATATCAAAACTTAACCAAAAAGTTGATGATCTTCACTACCAATATTCAAAGGGACTTATGGAGAAAAAAGAGATTAATTCTAAAATAGTGCTTATTAAGGGTTTACAAGAAAAGTACCAAAATGAAAAACGGCTAAGAATGGATTTAGAAGAAAACTTAACGGCCATCAAGAACATCCAGTCCATGGAAATCTCTAAAGATGTAGTGCCAGTTAAAATAATCGAGTTTTTCACCCGGGAAGGACTTAAAGAGGCTTGTGAGTACTGGAAAATAAAAAAAGGGGACGTGGTTTTTTTAAAAAATTCAAAAGGTGGTGGTTCTCATACTGCCTCTCTCATAATCCAGAGGAAAATTAAGGCAGTTATTCTAAATGATAAAATATCTCACCCTGCGGTAGAGGAATTCGAAAAAAACATGATTCCACTTTTAGATGTAGATAGTGTTGATTTAAGAATGATTGACAGATTTGCAGTAGTAGGGGCTTATTCACTCCAGAAACAGATAGAAGAGTGGGAAAATCATGTTAAGAATAAAAGAGATAGTGAAGATAGGAAAAAACTTTTAAATGTTATTGACGAATACCGTGCTAAGAGAAGAAGGTCCTGATAGATTGTATGGTTAGCATCAGTAAGGTGTTATTTGTTATTATATCAAGTTGTGGGTGTGTTTAGAATGAAAATTGCTTTTATAATTGGTACTCGACCCGAAATTATTAAAATGTCTCCTTTAATTGATGAAGTGGAGCAAAGGGGTATAGATTACATTCTGGTTCATACTGGTCAGCATTATGATTATGAAATGTCCCAGCAATTCTTCATGGAACTGGAACTAAAAAAACCCCACTACAACATTGGAGTAGGTTCAGGGGCCCATGGAAAACAGACTGCCATGATGATTGAAGGTATTGAAGAAGTTATTTTATCTGAAAATCCTGATATTATTTTGGTAGAGGGTGATACCAATGCCGTTCTTGCCGGAGCACTGGTGGCAGCTAAATTGCACATTCCGGTAGGTCATGTGGAAGCAGGGTTGCGTTCTTATGACAAAACCATGCCGGAAGAAATAAATCGTATGATGGCTGATGTCTGCACACAACTGTATTTCGTACCAACTGAAACTGCTGCTGTAAACCTTTTATTTGAAGGTATTAATCCTAAGAACATCTTTGTAACAGGGAACACTGTTGTTGATGCCTGTCAGCGAAACCTGAAAATAGCCCGAAAGAATCCAGAACTACAACCTAAAATTGATTCTACTTCAGATAAAATAGATTCTACTTCAAATATACTAACCCTCACTCTGCATCGTGCTGAAAATGTGGATCATCCACAGCGCCTGCAAAATATCATAAACTCCTTGCTGGAACTGGAAGATCTGACTATAATTTTCCCAGTACATCCCCGCACACTTAAGAACCTGCAGGAATTTGGATTAAAGGAAAAATTGAAAAAAGCAAGCCATATAAAGATGATTAAGCCCATAGGGTACCTGGAGTTTCTGCTTTTAATATCAAAATCACAATTGATAATGACGGACTCTGGTGGAATTCAAGAAGAAGCCATTACCTTAAATGTTCCGTGCATAACCCTGCGATACAATACAGAGCGTCCTGAAACTGTCAAAGCAGGAGGAAACATCCTGGTAGGAACAGACCAACAAAAAATAGTTAGTTCTGTCCAAAAAATATTGGAAGATAATGATATTTACCGGACCATGCAAAATGCTCCCAACCCTTATGGTGATGGAACAGCATCTTTGAAAATCGTTGATATTATTCAAGATTTAGACTCTCGAGGCCAGTTGGAAATAAAAATACCAGACAATATAATGGGAAATATTACCAATAAACTGGTTAAAATTGATGAGAACATTACAGTATCTAAATTTGAGGAAAAATACTCTGGAAAGAACGTTAAAATAGTTTTTGATGGTGAAAATGCAGAATTTCCCCGATATGATCTCGATCTTAGGGGGAAAATGGTGTTGATATCTATACAAAAAGACATTACCTAAGATATTGATTATTAAACATGAATTATTGACAAAGAGGATATTTTAATGGAAATCCGAATAAAAGAAGGGACCAGGGTAAGTATATATGGATTAGGTCATATGGGACTTCCTACCGCAGCACTACTGGCTAAAAGTGGTTTGAATGTATGGGGTGCAGATATCAATCCTCAAACCGTTGAAACTATTAATAAAGGATCGTCGCCCATAATGGAGCCAGGATTGGATGAATTGGTGGGAAAAACTGTGAAAAGCGGACTTTTTTCTGCAACCACTAACCTTAAAGCTGCTTCAATGAATTCCAAGGTGCACATGGTCATTGTACCCACCCCTGTGGATGAAAATAAAATATCTGATCTTAGAGCTGTGGAAAATGCATGTAAGAGTATTTCTCAAGGTTTAAAAAAATCTGATCTGGTCATCATAGAAAGTACGGTACCTCCTGGCACATGTTCTAATCTGGCTATTCCCTTATTAGAAAAGAGTGGATTGAAGGCAGGCAAAGACTTTGGTGTAGCATACACTCCAGAACGGGCGCTTCCCAATAACACCATCTATGAGATGACTCATAATCCGCGTGTTATAGGGGGTATTAACGAATGGAGTATTGAAATGGCTTCTTCTCTTTACGAGAGAATTACCAGTGGGAAAATCATTAAAGTAAGGGATTTACTCACGGCTGAGATGGTAAAACTAATGGAAAACACTTATAGGGATACTAATATTGCTCTGGCCAATGAATTTGCCCTGATCTGTGAATCACTGGGTATTGATGCTCGGGAAGCCATAAATGCAGCCAACCACCATCCTAGAGTTAACATACACACTCCAGGTCCGGGTGTTGGTGGGCATTGCCTGTCCATAGATCCCTACTTCCTGGTGGAAATTGCCCAAAAACAGGGCACAGATGCACCATTAATTAAAGCTTCGCGGATGGTTAACGAAAAAATGCCTTTAGAGGTGGCTAGAATGACCATTGAATCATTAAAGGAGAAATCAAAAGATGTGGGATCATCTGAAGTGGGCATTCTAGGGGTTGCTTATAAAGGAAACGTGGCTGATGCCAGAGAAACACCAGCTAAACCATTAATTGAAAAATTAAAATCAGTAGGGGCAACGGTATATGTTCATGACCCATATGTGTCTTCTGAAACCATAAAATCATTCGGAGCAATCCCAGTAAATATGAAACGGGCTTTAGAATGTGATTGTGTTGTCTTAGTAACTGATCACGACGTTTACAGTCAAATTAAGCCGGTTATGATTAAAAAAGGGCTCTTGATTTGTACTCGCCCTATACTTGACCCGGAACCATTTCTGACAGCGGGCGTCACTTTCAAGGGAGTGGGAATGTCTTGAAATTGCTAATTTTAGAGTATGCCACTGCTCAGGGGATAGAAGATCCTTCTATAACTATTGAGGGCCGTGCCATGTTAAATTGTTTATTGGAGGATTTTAACAACGATTCTACCTCATTTTTAATCTCTACTAATTCACTACCCCTGGAGGAGGGATTGTGTAATCCCCTAAAAATATCGGGAACTATTGAAGATTGGCTGGAGGAAAATATTTCCTATTACGATGCCTGCCTGCCACTGGCCCCTGAAGAAGACTTCATACTTTACCAGTTAACTAAAATAATCGAAAAAAAAGGGTTAAAAGTTGTTGGATCACTTGCCACGGGCGTCATGACCTGCTCAAATAAGTGGAATACTTATGAGGCCCTCCAGGACGTGTGTCCCATCATAGATACACAAAAAATATTTTTTACCGAAATAGGAGAATTACCGGAATTAACTCAAAAAAAAGTAGTAAAACCCGCGGATGGTGTTTCTTGTTCTGGTGTTAGTGTAATTAACTCTAAAGAAGAATTATTGAGTGTTGTAAATGAAATAAGGAGTATGACTGCGCTACCGTTTTTTTTACTGCAGGACTACCTAGAAGGAATCAGTGCAAGTGTTAGTTTGTTATCTGATGGTAAAACTGCACTGCCTATGAGCCTTAACTTGCAGGAAGTTTATTTACAAAATACTTCTATTAATTATAATGGTGGTAAAATTCCACTTAAACATTCCCTCCTTCCGGAAGCTTTTTTCATTGCAAAAAAGGCGGTAGAATCAATAAAAGGTTTGCAGGGTTATGTGGGAGTGGATGTTATCTTGAATGAAAAGGTGCAGGTAGTGGAGATAAATCCCCGTATTACCACTCCTTACATAGCCCTTCGTAAGCTGGTGGATTTCAATCTGGGCCAAGCCATCCTGGATGCAACGCAGGGTGTCCTTCCTGATGTTGTAAAACTGGAAGGTGAAGCACTTTTTTCAAAAGAAAATAATCAAATGAATTTAATGGTGACGAGATGAAAATTGCAGGACTGGATATTGGAGGAGCCAACACTGACCTGGCCGTTGTTGAATTCTCTTCTTCAGGTGATATAACCAACATACGAACTGACTGTGAGTACCTTCCCATGTGGATGGAGAAAGAAAACCTGGGTCAGGTAATCCGTAACATGTTAGGTCCAGATTTTGATGAATTAGATGCTATAGGTGTCTCTATGACTGCCGAACTGGTTGATGCATATTCAACCAAACGTGAAGGCGTTTTAGATATCACTCACAAAATTAGAGAAGTTATGAAAGTTCCTGTGGGATTTGTTGGACAAAATGGTGTTATGAATTACCATCAAGTACTGGAAAGCCCTTTGGAAGTAGCAGCAGCTAACTGGATCGCTACTGCACCACTGGCTGCTATGATGGCACCTAATTCCATACTGATTGACACGGGAAGCACCACCACGGATATTATACCAATCAAAGACAGTCAAGAATGTGCCAAAGGAAGATCCGACTTGGAAAGACTGGCCACGGGTGAATTGGTTTACACTGGAGTTTTAAGAACTAATGTGGCTACATTGGTGGACAAAATCCCCCTAAATGATGTGATCTATAGAGTTGCCTCTGAACTTTTTGCCATCACAGCCGATGTTCATATGGTTCTCGGAAATATCAAAACAGAAGATTACACATGTTCTACTCCTGATGGGTCTGGAGACTCCAGGATAGAATGTATGCAGAGAATAGCTCGAGTGTTATGTGCTGATTTAGAACTACTCAAAGAAAAAGAAATTGAAGAAATAGCTGGTTTCATCTATCAGAAACAGATAGATGAAGTTTCAAAAGCTCTTTTAGAAGTTTCCCGCCGCAATAATATTGATGAGGTAGTAGCCACTGGCTTAGGAATGGACCTGATTGGTAAAAAAGCTGCTCAGAATATAGGACTTAAAGTTACCTGTATGGATGAATTATTAACTCGGGAAGAGTGTACTGTGGCTCCGGCTGTCGGAACAGCACTTTTAATGGAAGAATTTTTAAGAAGTGAGACATATAGCTAGTTTTTAGATAATTAAATGATATTATGATTTTAGATGGGATATTATGAAAAATATTATTAAAACCGTGTTGATACTGGTGGTCATCTTGGTGGTCATCTTGGCTGCTGTCTTGATCTGGGCTAATCTTGGCCAACACACTAATCTGGGCTCAAATAGTAATGGCTACGTAACCAAAGATGTTTATTCTCATTATGGCGTACCAACGGTAAGGATAGCTATTGTAACGGGGATGCATCCCCGGGAAAATCTGGCCACCACCATGGTTCCCCAGGCAATTAAACTTTTTGCCTTATTGAATCGGGTGGAAGTGGCTGATTATCATATTACCGTCCAGAATCAACCCGAAAATTTCGATGTTGGTCGAAATAATGGCGAAGCTTTAGCAGCTCAGTATGCTGTCCCTGATATTATTAAATCAAATTACTCCCTGACTATTATCAGTCACGACCATGAGCAGGGATATGGGGATGGTTATTATATTGCCACTCCTACAAGGGATGATAAGTCTGTTTCCATGGGTGAGGCCGTACATCAGTTACTACCTCAATTCAACTTCTATCCAGGATCTAGTGAAACCCGTACTCATGCTAGCTCTGTTATTTTGGTGGATAATCCTCTGGCCAAGGTCAATATTCCAGTATTCGTATACGAGATGCCAGAATGGCATAACGCCTTGGATGCAATTTATAATACGTATCAATTAATAAGTGCCTCTTCAAAGGTTCTACAATCCACTTAAGGGTTCTACAATCCACTTAAAAATTGTTTTTAAGATATACCAAACTTTTAAAACAATTTTTCATATTTTTTTAAAAAAATATAGGTTAGAAAATTAGGAATGTCCATAAGTATTATACGTCTTTTAAAATTTAGTACCATACGTCTTTCATGCCTAGAAGGTAGGCGATTATGTTGGCTCCCAGATGAAGGAATATAGTTATAATTATAATAAGGATTATTAGATTGAAAGGAATGCTAACCACTAAGGACGCGAAGATTAAAGCCCCAATCACAAAGTCTAACTGATCCAGTAGAGGTGCTGGTCTTCCTCTTTCGACTTTAAGTCTTCTCTTTATAAAACTACCGCATGCATCCCCTACTAGGGCACCTCCTCCAAGACAGAGGCCTAAAATAGCTCCTTGAGTGGGGTTTCCTGTTATTATTCCTTGCAAGAGCCCTATGGCAGTACCTATTAATGTGCCAATAATGGTGCCTCTCCAAGTAACTCCATCACCAAAAAGACGTCTCCCGTCGATGAAGTTGCGTTTAAAGTCCAGGGGCTTGCCCCCTCCAAAGGCCAGGGCCGTGACGTTGGATAGATACGCTGGTAACATAAAGTATATAGCATAGACTGATAAATTCAAAACACTGATAACAGTTGGGTCCATTTTTCTCCTCCCAATTAAAACTAAAGTAATAGTTATTTGCTCTATAATAAATAGTATACCTAGGTGAAGTTATGGTTATAAAGAAAACCAAGAGCCTGTGTCCGGAGTGCCTCCAAGTTGTTGATGCAGAGGTTTATGAGGAACACAACCAAATCATGATAAAAAAGGAGTGCCCTGAGCACGGTAAATTTGAGAATACATATTGGAGCAGTGAAGAGATCTACGAAAAGGCATCTGAACATGACTACGAGGGCGAGGGATTGGATAATCCTCAAACCAAAGTCACTGAGGAATGTCCTCTAAGCTGCGGCTTATGTCCTGATCACGAAAGTCACACCATTTTAGGTCTTATTGATGTTACTAATCGCTGCAACCTTCGTTGTCCTGTTTGTTTTGCTAATGCAGCAGTTTCTAAATCTCTTTACGAGCCATCTTATGAAGAAATCAGGCAGATGTTACGGAATCTACGTTCTAATCGTCCAGTCCCCACTCCAGCTATACAGTATGCTGGTGGAGAACCAACAGTCCGTAAGGACCTGGTGGAACTCATTAAACTGGCTCGAGAAGAGGGATTCAGCCATACTCAGATAGCTACCAATGGGATAAAACTTGCAAAAAATCCTCAACTGGCGGTTGATCTTAAAGCTGCTACTCTTAACACGGTATATCTCCAGTTTGACGGAGTTACAGAAGAGCCCTACATAAAAATTAGGGGAAGGAACCTTCTGCCTACTAAATTGGAAGCCATTGAAAACTGCCGAAAGGCAGATTTAGGTATTGTACTGGTACCTACTCTGGTAAAAGGTGTGAATCATGACCAGATTGGGAATATTATCCGATTTGCCACCGAAAACCTGGATATAATCCGGGGTGTTAACTTCCAGCCAGTCTCTTTTGCAGGCCGAACACCTGCAGATCAGGTGGAAGAGCAAAGGATCACCATACCCGATTTCCAGAAAATGGTAGAGGAACAGACTGAATCCCAGATAAAAGTGGAAGATTTCTACCCTGCATCATCCGTTATTCCTATTTCTGATTTTATGGAGGCCATTGAAGGAGATACCCAGGTAACATTTACTTGTCACCCTCACTGTGGTTCTGCCACGTATATCTTTGTTGATAATAATGAAATAATTCCCATCACACAATTTGTCGATGTGGACCGATTTTTTGAGCTTTTATCCAAGAGTAGTGATGACATTAAAGATGGAGGAATAATATCCAAGGCTAAAGTTGTTGCTAGGGCATCAGTTGAGCTCCCGAAAACGGTACATCCATCTAAAGCCCCAGAATCAGTGGATATAAAGAACATACTGCTTAAAGTATTCAAAGATAGAAATTACAGTTCCCTTGGTGACTTCCATCACAAAACACTTTTAATTTCCTGTATGCACTTTATGGATCCCTGGAATTTTGACCAAGACAGGGTTAAACGGTGTGTAATACATTATGCGGTTCCCGATGGTCGTATAATACCGTTCTGTTCCATGAATGCCATATATCGTCAGGAAATTGAGAAAAAATTCTCTAAACCATTCAAAAGCTGATATGGGTCATATAATTGATAATTAAGACTCCTTCCCGGCTCCATGTTACCTTAATCGATCTTAACGGTTCACAGGGTAGGGTAGATGGAGGTGTAGGGTTAACTCTCCAAAACCCCTGTCTGGTTTTGAAATTAAAACCAGTAGATAATGGTGTAGGAGTAAAATTTTCTACTAATCAATTAAGCCTTAATCGCCGTAAGGATTATCAATCCCGGATCGAGTCTTCTTCTTTTAAAATGATGGAATTTTTAGAATTGGAAGGTGGTTTTGATTTTGATATCCAAAAAACTTATCCTCCCCATGCAGGTTTGGGTTCTGGCACGCAATTGTCCCTGGCGGTAGGTAAATTAATATCTAACTATGCTGGATTTGATTTAAGTGCAGAGCAGATAGCCCAAATTGTGGGTCGGGGTGGCACATCGGGAATAGGGGTTGTTGCATTCCAAGAAGGCGGGTTTGTAGTTGACGGAGGGCACCGGAAAAGCGAAAAACTTGAATTTTTACCATCATCAGCTTCCCCTGCATCACCTCCTCCGGTTATAGCTCGTTATAATTTTCCAGAAGATTGGAAAGTATTGATAATTGTGCCCCATTTTGAAGATAGGGTTTCTGGTAAAAAAGAGGTTAATATCTTCCAGGAGTACTGTCCCATTGCCTTAAAGGAGGTAGAGAAACTTTCTCATTTATTACTCATGAAAATGATGCCTGCTGTGGTTGAATGTGATCTGGATGCCTTTGGGGAGTCTTTGAACGCCATTCAAAATCTTGGTTTTAAAAAAATCGAAAATCAACTGCAAAATCCCATTATTGGTAATCTAATGGAGTCTTTAAGATCTGCAGGGGCTGCTGGGGCAGGTATGAGTTCTTTTGGCCCCACTGTCTATGCAATCACAGATAATAATCATAAAGAACTTGTTAAAGCAGCTGAAGACGTATTGGGAAATTATGAAGCTGAAATTATTCTTACCCAGGCACAGAATCATGGTGCTGAGTTGAGCACAGATTAGTACTTTTTTAAGTAGTTACTTTGAGAGGAATTTCATGGAAAAATTAGAAGGACAAGTTTGGAAATTTCGAGATCACATTGACACTGACGTGATAATTCCAGGTCGTTATCTTCGGATTCTGGATATTGATGAAATGTCATCCCATGTGTTAGAAGGTGAAGATCCTACCTTTGCCAGCCAAGTTAACAAAGGGGATATTATAGTGGCTGGATGGAACTTTGGCTGTGGATCTTCCCGAGAACAGGCCCCAGTAACCCTGAAGCATGTGGGAGTGGGAGCCATTGTAGCCCGTTCTTTTGCTCGCATATTTTACCGCAACGCCATCAATGTGGGGTTACCTGTTGTTATAGCCGATGTGGAGGCTGAAAAGGGCGATAAATTAATTGTGGATCTGGAAGCAGGACTAATTGAAAATAAGACCACCGGGAGAAAATTCCAGATACAGCCCTTCCAGAGCTTCATGCTGGAAATACTTCAAGATGGAGGATTGGTTAAACATTTTCTAAAAAAGGATAAGGGATGATTATAAAAAATATAGATAGAAAATAAAAGTTAGATAGAAAATAAAAATTATAAAATTAATTTCATTAAGTGGTAAGTTATTTACTATTTTTTAAGGAGAATTATTATGAAATGTCCATTGTGTGGCTCCCTCGAGCATCAAGTACTTAAATCGAAGGGTAATCAGACCCAGGAACTACTTTTAAAATGTGAAAGTTGTGGTAATGTTTATAGAGAGATTATAGAAAAGCCCCGGCCCCTGGAAGTCAGAATAGTTATCAGTAAATTCGAAGACTCCGAGAAGGGGTGGGTGAGTTTTGATCCTGATGAAATACTTAGGGTTGATGATGTTCTGGAAGTGGGTGATGAAAGAGTAAGGATCACATCACTGGAAAATAAAAGAACAGCCAGGGTAGGTGAAAGTTTGGTTCAAGATCTGGTCACTATCTGGGCATCATCAGTAGACATACCTGCCCGGGTGGGTGTTTCCGTGGACCTTCATGGAAGAGTTCTATCTCGTAAGGTAGAAGTGGACCGAGATTTTGCCTTCACTGTAGGGGATGTGGTGAAAATGGGCCGAACCATCTTCCGCATCAAAGCCATCAAAACATTAGAAAGACGAATGAGGCGCGGGTTTGCATATGCTGATGTTACTAAACGAGTGTATGGAATTCCGGTGTCTGAAAGACGTTACAGTTATGATCTGACTTCTAAGATAGTAGAAACATCTAAAGTGGTAGAATAATTTCTAAGTGGTAGAATCTATGGTTTGAATTTTTAAAGTGGTAGAATGAATGATCAGCGACGTGAACTGGTTGAAAATCTAGAGAAAAGTGGATACATAACTACTTCTAAGGTAAAAGAAGCAATGCTCAAAGTCCCACGAGAGGAATTCCTACCAGATAATAAACGTTCCTATGCTTATCTGGACAGTCCGCTACCTATAGGTAAGGGCCAGACTATATCTGCACCCCACATGGTGGCTATTATTTGCGAGAAACTGGACTTGAAAGAGGGAATGAGGGTATTAGAAATTGGCACTGGGTTTGGTTATAACGCGGCAGTTGTGGCCGAGATAGTGGGGCCCAGTGGCTATGTTTACACTTTAGAACGGATAGAATCTTTGGCAGAAAAGGCACGAGAAAACTTGAAACGTACGGGATATAAAGAACAGGTAAAAGTGGTGGTGGGTGATGGCACAAGAGGATATTCAGATGAAGCGCCATTTGACCGGATATATGCCACTGCCAGTGCACCGAAAATTCCGGCACCCTTGAAAGATCAGATGAAAGTGGGTGGAATACTTTTAAGTCCAGTAGGTACCGACCACTACTTTCAGGAACTAATTTTAATAAGGAAAATATCTGAAAATGATTTCGAAACTCAGAACCTGGGTGGAGTGGCATTTGTCCCTATGATTGGAAAACATGGTTGGCCCGAATAATCAATAGACCTGAATAAAATTCTTTTTTGATAAATAAGGATGATTTTAAATGAAGATTTATCTGGAAACCTTTGGATGCACTTTTAATCAGGCAGACTCTCAGATTATGGTGGCTTCCCTGAAAAAAGCTGGACATGAACTAGTCCAATTGCAGGATGATGCTGATGTGGTTATTCTCAACTCCTGCTATGTTAAGCTACCCACTGAACAGAAGATCACTAACCGCATAAAAATGGCGGATTCATTGTATCCTCAAAAGAAGCTGGTGGTGGCAGGATGTATGGTGGATATTGATCCGGAAAAACTGGATCGTATTGCTCCTAATGCCAGCTGGATCGGAGCGCGGCAAATTAATTCCACACTGGAAGTGGTGGAAGCGGCTTTTAATGGCGAAATTAAGAGAAAAACTGGTCACAGCTGTGAAATTAAGGCAGGACTGCCTAAAAAACGTTTTAATCCGTTAATACACGTCTTACAAATAGCTGAGGGCTGTCAGGGAATTTGCACATATTGTTGCACTCGTTTAGCCCGGGGGCCATTGCAGAGCTACCCTAAAACTGTAATAACATTAGAAGCAGAGCAAGCAGTCAAAGAAGGTTGTGTGGAACTTCAGTTAACTGCTCAAGATACGGCAGCATACGGTAAAGATACAGGAGATAAGTTATCCCCACTTATTGACACTATAACATCAATAAAAGGTAATTTCAGGGTTAGAGTAGGTATGATGCACCCTCAGAGCGTTAATGATGATCTGGAGTCCCTCATTGAATCATTTAAAAATGAAAAAGTTTACAAATTCCTGCATTTACCCATTCAGACCGGCAGTAACCAGGTTTTAAAAGACATGAACCGGGGTTACACCACTATGGACTTTAAGGAAATTGTTGATAAGTTCCGCCAGAAAATACCTGAATTATCCCTGGCCACTGATGTAATAGTGGGTTACCCCACTGAAGATGATTCTGCATTTCATGACACACTAAACTTAATAAATGATATTAAACCTGATTTTCTCCACATCTCAAAATATCAGCATCGTCCTGGTGCTATTTCGTCCAAATTAGAGGAGATAGATCATCAAACCATGAAGAATCGTTCCCGGGAATTGAATGAACTTAAATCAAAAATAGCTTACCAAAAAAATCAAAAATTGTTAAATACCATCCAGAATATTCTCATTACAGATAAAGGTCCTAAAGGCGGATTTGTTGGTAGAAGCAGTTCTTATAAAACAATAATTGTTGATAGAGCTCCTCTGGGTGAATTTCTACCAGTTAAGATTACAGAAGCCAAAAGTACTTACTTAAGGGGAGAATTGATCTAACTATTTATTAGGAATCTGACTATTTTTTACTAAGAAATAAAGAAAAAAAAGAAAAAATGGTTTAGAAAGGTAACTGAGCATAGTAACCTTTCAGGGTCCAGGAACCAGTATTCCAATTCCGGATTACCCAAAAACTATTTGCATTGCTGGTTGCATCGGCAGGAATCCACCCGATTCCATCGACATATATATCAGCCCATACGTGTCCGTAGGTTCCACTTGAAAAGGTACAAATTCCGTGTACGTATCTAGCTGGCAGTCCGGCTGCCCGGGAAAGAGCCACCATTAAGTGGGCCATGTCACAGCAATTTGCCGTACGACTTGACAGAGCATTTAATGCGCCTTTTTGAGTGTTGTAGTACCAGGAGTAATCCATGTTGTCACGAACCCAATTGAAAATCCGATTTGCTTTATCATAGTTGGAAGTAGCTCCAGCAGTTATGGCCTGGGCTAAAGCAACTATTTGGGCATTGTTGGATTGACAGTTGGCTGTGGGTTGTAGATATGGTTGAAATTCTGCAGAGTACGTAGTTGTTGGTTGGGTTTCTGCTTGTGCTGCAGGAACGTCGAAGTTACTACCGACCATGTAGGCAGGATCTATAAGGCCGTAACGGAATAGAGCGTAACCGGCTGCACCGTTGTCAAGTGCTTTGTTGATATCCTTTGTTACTTCAGATGCAGATAACGGTTTTACGTCACTGTCTGAAATGTAGGTCTGGAGACCTGCTATAACGGGGACACCGTTAGCCTGGCTTACTATGTAAGCGGTGGTCTGTCCGATCCAGGTGTTGTCTTTGCCATAGTTACCCTTGTAGATCATGGGGACTAAAAAGTCCAGATACTGAGATAGTTGGCTGTAACTTTGTCCGTAGTAATAGGCGTTCACTGATCCCTCAGGCATGAGGGCTGCTGATAGAGCAATTTGTGGATTCACAGATTTTACTGCAGTGTTGACTCTCTGAACGAAGTTGGTTATGGCTCCAGTGCCATCTTCGTGTTTGTATGCTGTTCCAGGATAACGGAGATAGTCTAAATGGACACCATTAACCAAGTTGCTACTGGCCAGGTTTGAAGCGAATTGAACCAGTTGATCATTCAAGGAAGTGTCTGTACCATAACGGGTTTCAGTGTTGTAAGCCGTTTGGGTCTCGTACCGGTAAGCAGTTCGAGTGGTCCAACCATACTTCAGTCTGTATTTGGATTTTGAAACCCAGGTATATTTCCACTTTTTACCAGATCTATACCACTTTTTGTACTTGGATGTGTACCATTGTTTGTACCATCCCTTGTACCACTGTTGGTATCCTACTAATACTGTTTTCTGGTAAGGTACTTGAACGGTGTAACTGTAATGTCCCTCGGGGTCAACCCAGTTACCATTAGCATCTAAAAAACAGGTTATCCATGCTTGGACTCTAATGCCGCTTCCTGAAAGCTTTTGCTTGACAAGGGTAAGGGTATCATTGTAGTTACCAACCCTACTGACTTTAACGAATACGTCAGTTATTCCAGCTTCTTTCAGTGCAGTGGCATTGATCTTTTCAATGTCGTCGCTTTGAATCCAGATTCCGTGTGTGTTGTTGTATTGTTCTTTTAGAGTGGTGCTAGCACTTCCGGCTGTTGTTTCAACTTCACCGGCAGCTGCTAAACCTTCTTGTGTTGTGTTTATGTCACTGTTGTTGGTAGTGTTGCCGTCAATGGCAGCACATGTGCCGCTATTTACCAAGAGCAAAGCTCCCAATAAAACCAGCAGTGTAACTAACATTTTTCTATTAATTATACCGCCTCCGACTCCAGATTAATATCCGATGTTTTTCATCACAGATTCCACCATATGGAACTGTCACATTCAGGATATTTCTGGGTGTATGTCCCTCTTTTGACCATTACATATAAAATTTATTATTTTTAAACAGTAATAAAACAGTTTAAGAACCCTTTTTATCATTAGAGGCCAATTTTGGCTGTTTTATATGTGCCTTGTAATGGTTAGTTATCTCCGTTTGTTTATTTTAGTTATTAGAACCTTTAAAAACCTTTAAGGTTATTTAAACCCTGTTTAAGCCTTAAAATTCTGATCTTACTGTCTATGACTTGGATGGGATAGATGCTCTAAGGCCCCATTGTCTTAGAAAAGGTATTTAATTGACTACAGGGAACTTCAAGTGGTTATATATACTTAAAAATTTATCGAATACCCTAATAACTACGTTATTACATTTAAAAAACACATTTTCGGTTTAATTTTCTTTAAAGGAGACAATCTGATTGATTATCATAATCTTTGACTATCTATTATTATTTTTAGATTTAAGCAGTAATAATTTGATTTAAGGCTATTAAATGCTTGGATATGGTGATTTTATCGCTTGATATTCGTTGTTACAAATGGCCATTTTAGTGTTATCTTAACATTTTGTTCTCTCCTACTTCTCATTAATATTGGCTTTGATTTAGTCCGCAA
>Ga0187786_10000104_pt1 | contig 26792 bp, 31 predicted proteins | sample 0815_BV2_10_20_M_FD_132449 | JGI IMG/M metagenome (GOLD analysis project Ga0187786, IMG submission 132449) | Tropical peat soil microbial communities from peatlands in Department of Meta, Colombia - 0815_BV2_10_20_MG | ecosystem: Environmental > Terrestrial > Soil > Wetlands > Peat | place...
CACTCGCCGAAACATCTTCCGGTGCGGTCTGCAACCAGATACGGCAGACCGTAAAGAGGCATCACAGTCAACTGCTGGCATGCCTGGAGACGGATGCGGAATGCGAGTGTTTCTTATCTGCTCCTCCACAACAAAAAGCTGAAATGCATCATAATACGACCAGAACATTGCAATGGCCCGCTCCCCCTCATCGGTCAGAAACGCCCCACCGCCGCCCTGCCCACCCACCAAAAGCTGTACAAGCGGTGCCGGAGCCTGGCGATTCATCGAATCAACGAGCTCCCATGCGTGGCGATACGACATCTCCATGGATTTCGCTGCGCGGGTAATCGAGCCATATTCCCGAATGCGTCCCAGCAATACGACTCTTCCGTAACCGAGATAGGTCCCTTCAGGTCCGTCGACCCAGATGCGGCCCCGAAATACATATTGAGACGCACTGCATGTTTTCAGCCGTTTCATAGCGCAATATACACAAGGGAATAGCGCCAAGTCAAGGCAATACGCAGCTTCTCAGGGGAACCGCATAAGAAGAATTGATTCCCTGTATCAGCTCTGCTAGAATACGCAAAAGAATATTACCATCCCGCGAGAATAAACATGGAAGATCATCGTCTGAAAGCATTTTGTCTTGTTGTTGAGCTGAAGAGCTTTTCGAAAGCGGCTGAAGCGAAGCATATCACCCAGTCGGCTATTAGCCAGATTATCAGGGGTCTTGAGGAGGAGCTTGAGGTAAAGCTCCTGAATCGGGACGGCAAGAACCTGAACCTGACTCCTGCCGGGCGAATCTTCTATCAACATGCGAAAGACATACTGACACGTTACACCTCGATTGATAACGACATTTCAGCCCTTACCGGCCATCTTCACGGGCAGCTCGTTGTCGTAACTATTCCGACGCTCGCTCACCATTTGCTGCCGCCGGTTGTAGACGAGTTTTCAAAAGATCATCCGAATGTCGAGTTTTCGATTATGCTCGGCAACAGCGATGATGCGGTTCTTGCCGTCAATCAAGGGTTGAGCGATATCGGTCTTTTTGAAGGTTCGGTGCAAAAAATGCCATATAAGGCGAAGAAGATTGCACGCGATGAAATGGTTCTCGTTGTCTCACCGGATAATGCCGTCGCCGACAAGGGGCGCATTGCTCCGTCGGATCTCGAGGATCTCTCCTTCATCATGCCTGAAGTCGGTTCGAGCATCCGCGAGCTGACCGACAAGCATCTCGCTTCACTTGGGCTCCCCGTGGATCGCGCGCGTATTGCAATCACCGTCAATGACCCCGCCATGCGCCTGCATTTTGCGGCATCCGGGCTCGGGGCTGCCTTCGTCTCGCACTGGTCTGCGCATCAGCTTCTGCAGGAAGGCAAACTCGTGGTCCTCAAGTCAGGGAGAAAACGAAATATTCGGGAGTACTATCTTGCCACCCACAGCACCGCGAGATCTCCTCTTGTCGATCAGTTCGTCCGCTCCATCGAACGGTACAGCTCGACGATTCAGATCCCCGAAACAGAGTTGTAATACTGTTATTCTCAAGCTGAAAACAGCCGCCTTTTTCAAGAAGGACGGCAGCCGGCGAATTTCAGAGAGTCGCTTCGCTCACGTCGTCGGCCGGCGGCAGTTCGTCCCCGTGCCGGACGGTAACCGGCTGACGATCGAGCACCGATGCCAGCGTTCGGATGAGGGAATCTTCGGGGGCCTTGATACTTGCCTCCAAGACGTCTTCGAGCCGGTAGTCGGCATATCGATTTTCTCCGACGACAAGGCGCATGTAAGGGCGCTTGAGAAAAAACGCGCGTTTCCGCCGCCCGTCACGGCCGACAAAGCTGATGATAACGTACTCCGGCGTCTCCTCAAGTCCATGGCGCTGGATAAAGTCATGCAGCCGCTCCATAAACTCCATAAAAAAGACATTACCATAGCGGCGTCAACTCTGCAATTGCCTTTCCGCAATCACCTGCGTGGTACTATATTTTACGAACATTTTAAAAACTGGAGAAGACCATGGAAATGAAGATCACATTCCCCGGCGGGAAGAGAGTCAATGCCGAATTCGAGGGCGGTTCGGTACAAACGGACCAGCCGATTCGCTACGGGGGCGAAGGGAGCGCACCGACTCCCTTTGAATACTTCCTCGCCTCAATAGGGACATGCGCGGGTATTTTCGTGCTCAGCTTTTGCCAGGAGCGGAAGATCCCAACCGAAGGTATTTCATTGCTTGAACGCATAGAATACGTTCAGAATGAAGCAGGAAAGCCCGTCATGGACAGTATTGTCATCGAGATTCATCTGCCCGAGAGCTTCCCGGAAAAATATCGCTCGGCGTTGATCAAGGTCGCCGACCAATGCACTGTCAAGAAAACAATACTGCATCCGCCGAGGTTCGTTGTGAAGACGGTAGTCTAATGTTTCATTGTGATCCGACCCGTCCGCACGGCAATCTGCGGATGAAGATAAGTTTGCCACGTGTGTCGGCAGGAGCTGGACAATAAGTCTGGCAATGAGCCTTATAAGTTTAGCAGCTATCGCTGAACATCAAAGGCGACGGTTGTGAAGATCATACGTGGGGCCAACCAGAAATGCCACATATAACACCGTCAACTTATGCATTTACAGGCCTTTGCAAAAGTTATGCATTACTGCTCAATGACAAATCGCTCTCTCAAGTCTTTTTCATTGGCCTGCTTTGACGAAATTTAGCAGACTTTGCCTTTCTCTTACGCGCCTCCGCCTGCTTCCTTTTTCTCTTAACGGAGGGTTTTTCATAATGTTTCCTTTTTTTGATTTCCCTGAAAAAGCCATCCTTCTGAAGCTTAGTCTTCAGCATCTTCAGGGCTTTTTCCAGATCGTTTTCCCTTACCTTTATCTCCAAGAAATTTTAACTCCTTCCTCTATCCATCCGCATCCGTTATCCCCTGGCACGCATCCTTTGTTCCATATCTGTTGAGATGGATTTTGCAAACAGAGACGTTCTTCCCCATAAAAGACTTTCTGTTCGCGACCTCTATTGAGCCTGCGCGCTAGAATGATTGCGGCTTATAGTATGAATGACATCTTTGATAAGACGGACATATACACTAATTATTTGAAGTAGTCTATTCTAATTGCGTAATTGACGGCCGAATGATCGGAAACAGGGCCTCCGCCGCACGTCATATCACCACTGAATGAATTGAGGCGAGCATTAACGATCGAGTTTAATATCTGGGTGAAATCGAAGCCGCCCATCACACACCCCTTGCTCAGGCATGCCACCTCAAAAAAAGCGTAGCTACCGGGGGAATAATTTACACAGCGCTGTAATGGCTGTCTCAAACCTTCTTGGCTGTAACTCATCGTTATGATAATACTGGCAACGTTCGGGAAATATGACGACAACAAGCCGGCTTGAGATTGCTGATGCTTTCTTTCTGCCTTGGCAACTTGCCTCTCGCGGTTGTTCATCCGTCTCCAGACCAGGAAGGCTCAAAAAAGCCTTCCCGATTAACTTTCCTTACAGTTTGACAACATTGATCGCCTTAGGTCCTTTTGGTCCCTTCTCAATATCAAAGCTGACTTTGTCCCCTTCGGCAAGACTCTTAAAACCGCTTCCCTGAATAGATGTGTGGTGTACAAAAACATCACTTCCATCTTCACATGCGATAAAGCCGAACCCCTTGCTATCGTTAAACCATTTTACCGTTCCCTGTGCCATTTTTTACCGCTCCTTTCTTAGAATTAGTGATATCAAAACCTTAAAGAATTGCAATAAAAAAGGCCACAAAGTTAAAAGTCTTTGAGGCCTCATACGAACGCAAACACCTTTAAAGTTAGTTCTAACGGTACCACATTCCTCACAATTCGTCAAGGAGTACATTTTTACGACTCCTCCTAATTGCCTCGCACCGTGCATTGCGGATGGAAGAAGTAATGTGCTAAGCCGTACCAAGCGGCAAGGAGCAAATCTGATATAGCGTTTTCGAGCTGCAGAGCGCGGGGTACAATATTCACCGTTTTCAGAAATTCTGACGGCACCCATTTTAAGAGGGCACGTGCCGTTCGCTAATAAGAGGTACATTCGTGGAGACTGGCGCTCAGCTCAACTGAGTTCTCCGCTTGAATCAATCACGCACAGGAAAATATTCGCAGTACGCCTCATGGCATCAAAGAAAAGCGTCTATCTATTGAGACTGCTCTCTTCAACAAGTGTCACTGTCTTATCCATACGCTCGACTCCGCGGACAACAGCAATCTTTACCGGTTCGCCGATTGGCCACTCGCTTAAAAAACTGTGAATAGCATCGACACTATTTATTTCTCCGTCGTTAATAGCAATGATGATATCTCCTTTCAGCAGGCCGGCGGCTCTGGCAGGACTGGATGGAGAGATCTGCATGACTTCAACTGCGGTGTTGCCCTTCAGATTGAAATGTATAATGAACCTTCGACTGAGAGGCCTTTGCTGCGCGGTAATGCCCAAATACCCTCTGCGCACCCGGCCATGCGTCAACAATTGAGGGACCAGCCACTTCGCCGTATTTGAAGGGATTGAAAAACCGATTCCTTGAGCGCTCGCTATGATGGCCGTGTTGATTCCGACTATCCGTCCCTTCGAATCGACAAGCGGGCCGCCGGAATTTCCGGGGTTTAAGGGCGCCGTATGTTGAATGATATTCTCAATGAGCCGCCCATCTCGACTCCGCAAGGCACGGCCGAGGGCGCTCACCACCCCGCTGGATACCGTGGACTGAAAGCCAAGGGGATTTCCTATGGCGATGACAAGCTGTCCCGCACGCAAGGCTGCAGAATCTCCAAAAGACGCATAAGGCATATTTGCTCCATCCGCCCGGATTACCGCCAAGTCCGACGCCGGGTCCGTTCCGACGAGTGTCGCCGACGCAGTTGTCCCATCGGTTAAAGATACGGACAGGTGCTCGGCATTATGCACGACATGATCATTCGTCAGGACGTACCCATCAGGAGCAATAATTACCCCTGAGCCTGCCCCGATTTGTTCATATGTATTCTCTCGTTTCTTTCTCGTCTCAATAGCGATGCCGACGACGGCAGGCCCTATAGCCTCAACAACGGTAATTACGGCCTGAGAGTACGCATCAAGAAGTTCAATGTCCGACTCTTCCTTTCCTTTGACCTCACAGCGGTTCTCTCGGTATTCCCCTTGATCTTCGCCTTTGATCAGCTTAAGAGACAGCTCGATTGAAGAATTCGAACGAGCATTTCTGCCTTTGATAGCCATATGCAACACTTCCTTCCCATACATCACTGCTTCCGGCAGGAAGCCGGAATTGTTCTTGATAGTATGACTGTAGCGAACTTTTCCATGCAAAGAGAAAAACAAATGTGGCCTGAACAGGGCAAATCAGGCCCGACCGGACCGTCTTGCGCAGAGTATTTCAGCTATTCCCCGGGTTGCTTGATCGAGATGCCTCTTTCCTTGAATACCTCTTTCGCCGCAAACATACCGTTTAATGCGGCTGGAAACCCTGCATAGACCGCCATCTGAATGATAATTTCAGTGACCTCCTCGGGGTTGAGGCCGACATTCAGTCCGGCATGGATATGAACTTTCAGCTGTGGAGCTGCATTGCCGAGAGCCGTCAAGGCGGCGATTGTAGCGATTTCGCGCGACTTCACATCAAGCCCTTTTCGCGAATAGACGTCACCGAATGGAAATTCGATGGTATAGCGCGCAAGATCCGGCGCAATATCCTTCAGGCTGTCTATTACTTTTTTGCCTGCTTCCCCGTCAATTTCTTCAAGTTTTTTCAACCCCCGCGCATAACGAGCATCTGCCATAACCACTCCTCTCCCGATAACTATCCATGATATTGAAAGCCACGTGAATGTCTCTGAAAACATCAGGCCACGCCAGTCAATCGCCTCTTCTGCTGCCTGTTTCATGACTTGACAACCCGTTTCGACACATGTTCTACGAAATTTAGTATTGCAGCAAGGCATAGTTCCGGTTGCGCTTGAAGAATAAAGTGAGGCCCCGTAATTTTCTCGACTCTTAAGTCAGTTATGCTCTGCGTAAAATCCGACAGGCATGATTCGGGCACGGTTTTATCAGCAGTGGCCTGAATATATAAGCATGGAATCTTGATCGCTGGGAGCCATCTCCGAACATCGACTTTATGAATAACCCGGAGCCGATGTGCAAGCGTTTTCAGGGGCACAAGTGTCTTTACCCTTTTCCACATGGCAAGGAACAAATCCGTTGTTGCGGGGCCGCCTTCAATCCGAAGCCTCAGGAGAAGACGCGGTAGGGGAAGACTCATCAGGAACTCAATTGGCAGCCACCGGAAGATATTCAGCAAAACCGGTCTCGGCGATCTTGCAAATGTTGCACACAGTATCAGGTATTTTGCTTTCAATTGCCCGGTACCGACGAGTGAAACAGCCACCGGGCCCGAGAACGATTCTGCGATAACGATCACATCTCCCATGTCCGATTGAATCTGGTTTTTGGCACATTGCACAGTCTCGTCAAAATCAAGAAGGCTATCGGACGGGTAGCGGATTATTGTCACCGGAATATCGTCGGGCAGCAGCGCTTGCAGGGGCTCAAATGATATACCCGTTCCATCCATTCCGGGCATAAAGAGAATGGCGATGCCTGCTTGTCTGAGAATATCGGCTTGAAACATGACCCATTATAGCAGGAGAGGGAAGCCTCGGTTGCCGCAAGCCGATTCCCTCAGATAAACAACAGATAAATGGCGGTTGCAACGCAGGCCCCCAGAAGACAGCCGGCGAAAACCTCGGACAGCGTATGTGTACCGCTGCTGATGCGGCTTCTCGCCACAAGTGCGGCGAGAACGAACGTTGCCAGCGATGCCGTTAGGTTCTCGGTAATGAGCGTGACAAGCGCCCAGGCAGAGAACGAAAGCGCGGCGTGGCCGCTCGGCATCCCGCCCCGCAAAGGATGCCCCGTCCCGAACCATGCCTTCAGCATGATGACCAGGATCACGACAACGACAAACGAAAGCAGGGAAATCTCGGCAGGCGAACGTTTCGCAATGCTCATCCCCTTATGAAACACGACGGCCAGATATGGGAAAAGAATGATGTAGCCGAGGATCACCGCACCGAATGCGGTAATCAACACCGCTCCGGCGGCAATATCCTTTGCGATGCGCGCCTTTTCCCGTCGTTCCGGCGAGATCAAGTCAACAACGCATTCGATCGCGGTATTGAACATTTCAGCCAGCAATACGATGACCATGATAACCGCTATGACGATAAAGTCGTTTCGAGAGATGCCGAGCACGTAGCTGAGAAAAAGTACTGCCAGCGCGGTTGCGAGATGATATTGAACATGCCGCTCAGTCCGGACGGCATGAAGGATGCCCTCGATCGCATTGTTTGCACTTTCTATCCAACGTTGGAACGGCATCGCATCATATCGGGCTAAAGCGCCCGGATCACTTTCAGCATGTAGGCATCAACCGGCGCATGCTCATCCGTCAGGATCGGCATGTCCGCCGGCACGTCCGCGCCCCATCGGTGCGTGAGATAGCGTTTCATTTCTGCATCATCGCTTCGGAACGACGGAGGTGCTTTGCTCTTCAGGGCAACCAGCATGATATTCTGGATATCCGCGCCGTCAGCGGGAGTCCGCACTGCAAAAAGGTACACCTGCGGGAATACCGCCCGGAATGTCGCCAGTTCCGCCCGCAGGAACTCCCCTGTCTCGCCTTCGATGGACGAAATGATGTTCATCAGAACGACCCCGCGGTCGTTCAGCGCGCCATAAATGCGTCGCACCGTTTCGAGCGTCGTGAGCTGATAGGGAACCGAGTAGAATGAACTGAATGCATCGCCGAATATGACATCGTATTTTTCGGTGGCCCTGTTCAAATACGTCCGGCCGTCCTCGTGGTAAATACGCAGCCTTCGGTCATCTGGAAGGGCAAAATAACGGCGGGCGAGGGATGTGAAATCGGGATCAATCTCGACGACATCCATACGGGCATGAGGAAACGAAGCCAGAAAATTTTTCGGATACGAGTATCCTGCTCCGCCGATCATCAAGGCAGACGACGTATCGGGACGAAAATGATGGACTAGCCGGTAAAATCGCGTATATCTCAGGACCAAATCCGACGGACTGTCAACATACATGGCGGACTGCGTTTCCTTCGGGTTGGTTACCATGGCAATAGTTCTTCGACCGTTCGATTCATCGACGCTCGGGTAAATTTGCACGTGGCTGTAAAGGGTGTCAAATGCATAGATGCCGAGTCGCTGCTCCTGCCGCTCATGCGCCCCGACCATCGCCGCCGAAATGGCCAGAACGGCAAGGAGTGCGGCCCGAGCGGCAAAGAACCCGCGTCCATATGCGAGAACGGAGGTGAACAGAAGCGTCGCCGAAAGGACAAACAATATCTTTGAGCTTCCGAAGTATGCAATCAGATAAAATCCGGCAAGGAACGTTCCGGCTATACTGCCGACAGTCGAGACGGCGTAGAGACGCCCCACCGTCGATCCCGACGTCGTCAGATCCTGCATCCGCAGTCGCACCGCATAGGGGGAGACCATGCCGAGGGCGATGCTGGGGAGGGCAAATAAAACAACGGTCGCCAGGATGGCATTCAGCGAGAAACTCGACACTGCCGCCTGAAGGGATTCAAGCACCGGCCCTTTTATCAGCGGGATGATGCCGACGAGAACCGACGATATGAGGATAATCCCCGAAAATGTGCGGTTGTTCGGATTGCGGTCGGCGAGCTTCCCTCCGTACCAATACCCGACGCTCAGGCTGCCAAGGATGATGCCGATAAGGCTAGTCCAGACGACGATGGATGTGCCGAGATAAGGCGCCAGGATTCGGGAACCCACAAGTTCCAGAATCATTACAACGGCTCCGCATAAAAAAACTATCAGCTCCAGCACAAAGGATCCCTGGGCGTTTTGCGCAATAACCCGCTTTCAATGCGCCGCATCATGCGCTCTTCGGCAAGGCTGCGTTCATGATCATATCCGAACAGATGCAGTATCCCGTGAATCAGGAGACGCGCCAGCTCTTCCGACGGATCGACACCGGCCTGCCCAGCCTGCCGCATCCCCTGCGGGACGCTGACGACGATGTCGCCAAGGGGGATGGTCGCGACTTCGCCTTCCGCTAAGCAAGAGAACGCTGATAACGGATCATCGAATTGAGGAAACGAAAGCACATCGGTCGTCGTGTCTTTCGCCCGGTACTCTTTGTTGAGCTTTCGCATCATCCGATCACCCGAAAAAACGACGCTCACTTCGACCGGCAGACGATTGACGCCCGGCAGACGATGCCGCATGTTGCGGTAAATTACGCTCCGGACAACCGCTTCGACGAATGCGGTGATCGCTTCAGTGCGAAGCTTCAGAGCTCTTTGGCGATTCCTTATCGCTACCACCATTATTGCTCGGCAAGTCGCTGATCAAGGGTTTATCCTGACGATTCACAAACTGCCGCACATCGACCTCGGGATACTGTATCCGCTTGTGGAAGATGCTCAGCAAAACATGGACGAAGCTGTCCTTGATTGCCGACAGGTCCTTCAGCGTCAGTTCACACTCATCGATCTGCCCATCCAGAAAGATATTGTTGATTATCTTTTCGACCATCGCCTCTATCCGCGCGGGGGTCGGCTCCGACAGAGAGCGCGTCGCGGCTTCAACGGCATCCGCCATCATAACGAGCGCTGCAATTCGCGTCTGGGGGCGCGGGCCGGGATAGCGGTACTCTTCATGATTCGGCGGCGGACCGTCCGACTGCTCTACGGCTCGCTGGTAAAAAAAGGTCATGAGGCCCGTGCCGTGATGCTCCTGAATGATATCGATAACGGGCTTCGGGAGTTTATGCTGCTTTGCAAGCTCGACGCCCTCTTTCACGTGCGAGATAAGAATGATACTGCTCATATGCGGCGTCAGCTTCTCGTGTCTGCTGACGGGGCCTGCCTGATTCTCGACAAAATAATCCGGCATCTTGACCTTGCCGATATCGTGATAATAGGCTGTAACCCGTGCCATAAGCGGGTTGACGCCGACCGCTTCAGCGGCGGCCTCTGCAAGGTTTCCGACGATGATGCTGTGGTGATAGGTTCCGGGGGCATTCACCATGAGATTCTTGAGAAGCGGCTGATCATGATCGAGCAGTTCCACGAGACTGATGTCGGTCCTGAGGCCGAAGGAGTATTCGATGACCGGCAGCATGGACGTTACGAGTGCGATGACGCTGACGCCTGCCAGAATGCCGAAGAGAAAGCTTGACGGCGCGACGACCGAAAAGAGTTGTCCCTGCGCAAGCAGGATCATGGCTGCGGTAAGGACGTTCGCGATACAGACATAGATGCCTGCTTGAATCAACGTCGACCTGCGACGGCATCGCAGAACCGAAAAAGCTGCCGTCAGGCTCCCGACAAAGGTGTAAATCGGAAAGAACGGATTATGGAGCCAAACGCCCGACAGGAGACTCATTACGAACGAGAAGCTGATGGCGAGATGGAAGTCGAAAATGAGCGTAATAAGCATGGCTCCCGCTGCGATCGGGATGCCGAAGATGAACGAATCCCCAAGGGGCAGATCAAGACCGCGGTGCAGCGCGGAGAGAAGCCAGCCGAAGAGCCTGCTGACCAGCAGCGTGCCGACGACCAGCAGTGCGAGGAGGCCCATCATCTTGTTGTCGCCAAAATAGGCGGGTTTGTATCGCTTGATATCCTTGAAAAAGATGAAGAGTATCAAAAGCGAGATCAGGAGGCTGCCGAAATAATGAGCGATGCCGATGGCGTGTTGGGCAGGCACCGCATCGTCCTGCAGGATAAGGGCGATGACGGCGCTGATAAGCGCAAGAATGCCGATCCCCTGCAGCTCGTTGCGGTGAGCGCCGGGGTATTCCGCAACCTTCTTCTTCAGGCTGCTAATCTGCCGGCTTTTCGTTTTCTGCCGAACGTTTTTCAAATCGCTCATACGCTACGACAATCTCCTGAACCAGCCGATGACGCACCACGTCGTTTTGTGAAAAATGAACAATCTTTATGTCGTCGACATCCTTCAGGATGCGCATCGCCTCAATCAGGCCCGAAGAACGCCCCGAAGGGAGGTCAATCTGGGTCACGTCGCCGGTAATGACGGTCTTTGAGCTGAAGCCAAGTCGCGTCAGATACATTTTCATCTGTTCGGACGTCGTGTTCTGCGCCTCGTCGAGAATGATGAACGAGTCGTTGAGCGTGCGTCCGCGCATGAAGGCCAGCGGTGCAATCTCAATCGTACCCCGCTCAATCAGCTTCGACGCCTTGTCGATATCCATCATGTCGAAAAGGGCATCATAGAGCGGCCTGAGATACGGACTCACCTTTTCTGCAATATCACCCGGAAGGAAACCGAGCTTTTCGCCCGCCTCGACGGCAGGCCGCACGAGAACAATACGCGAGACCTGTTTCTCGAGATAGGCATGAATGGCCATTGCCATCGCAAGGTAGGTCTTGCCGGTGCCGGCGGGGCCGATGCCGAAGACGATATCATATTTGCCGATCGAATCGAGATACTCGCGCTGGGTTTCGGTCTTCGGAATAACGAAACGTTTCTTGGCGGCAACCGGAATACTGCCCGCAAAGAGGTCGGTAAGCGATATCTCTTTGCCTTCGCCCAATGCCTTCACGGCATAGACGACGTCTTCGGGCTTCAGCAGATACCCGTTTCGGTTTACGGCCCTGATTTCCTGGATCAGTTTGTCAGCTCGGGACACATTCTCATGCTCGCCCTGCAGCAAGAGTTTGTTCCCGCGAACCGCTATCGACACATTCAGCGATTTCTCAACCATGCGGAGCGTTTTGTCGAGCCCTCCGTGCAGAAACGGATACTCCCGCTGCTCATCCAGTTCAAACTCTGCGGTTGTCGTCATGATTGCGCTAAGGCAGAAAATGTCACAAAGGTTAGCGTTTGATTACGCGGCCCGAAACGCCAGTCTTGTCCTTGATTTTTTCAGCATGTTTTTTTGCGTCGGCCAGATTCGAAAACTTTCCCGAGCGGACACGGGTATATGGGTTCTTGTCCGTTTTTGGCACGACATATGCCTTCACGCCTTTTTTGACGAGGTCGGCTTTGAATACATCGGCCCGGGCAGGGTCCGAGAAAGACCCAAGCTCAACGATATAGTGTTGCCTATCGGTCGCCTTCTTTGTCGTATCGGCATCCATTTCCTTCGCGCGTTGTTTCTTGCCGCCGGCATCGACCGCCTTTTCAGGAGCGGGCTTTGCCTCGGGCTGCTTCGGCTCAGGCTGCGGCACAGACGGCTTTTCCTTTTCGGGAACGGCGGGTTGTACCGGGACGGAGGGTTCAGCCGGCTTGACCGGTTCAGTGGCCTGCGGCGGCTGAACGGCCTGGAGCGGCGCCTGCGCCGGTGGTGCATCAAGCACGCGCTTCTCTTCCGGCGGCAGGGCAGGACGGATATCGCCCGAATTGATTGCGACACGTTCTCCGATCACCGGGGCTGCAAGCTGATATGCAACAAGATAACCGACCGCAAAACTGAAGAGCGCAACCCCCAGCACGATCAGGGCAAATGTCATTCTGCTCACGATCACAAGCGATGGTCTACGACCTGTCGGATTCTTCATGAAATGAGCATAGCATCGCCATAGGAGAAAAATCTATACCCCTTGGCTATTGCTTCCTTGTACGCAGCCCTTATAGCCGGGGCCCCCCTGAGAGCCGAGACCAGCATGAGCGGGGTAGACCGCGGGAGATGAAAATTCGTGAGGATGGCATCCGCCGCTAGAAAACGAAATCCCGGATAGATAAAAATATCGGTACTTCCGCGAATAATCCCGTGAGATGACCCTTCGTCGCGGAATCTGCCGCAGGCGACCGCTTCAAGCGCCCTCGTCGCCGTCGTTCCGACCGTAACGACACGGCGTCCTTTTTTCTTCGTGACCTGAACATCCGATAGAAGCCTTTCGGGGACGGCGAATGACTCTGTCGCCATTGCATGCGCTTCAATATCGTCGGCACGGACCGGCTGAAAAGTCCCCACGCCTACATGCAGGGTCAATTCCTCAATCCTGACGCCTTTGCGGCGCAAGGAGTCCAGTACTCCAGCCGTAAAATGAAGGCCCGCCGTCGGAGCGGCAATCGATCCGCTCTGCCGCGCATAGATCGTCTGATAGCGATGCTTGTCATCCTGATCCGGCTCGCGCTTGATATACGGCGGTAACGGCATGGCCCCGTGCGTCCACAAGGCGGCTTCGACGCCCTCGGGAGGAGCGGGATCAAACCGCAAAACCCTCCGTTTCCCCATGCCGGGGATCGCCTCATCGACAAGCACTGCCTTCAGTGCGCCGTTGATAAGGACGGGCCCGACATACCGGCCCCTCAGCAGTACTTCCCATACCTCCATCCCATCGACAGGACGAACGAGCAAGATATCGAGCTTGCCGCCCGACGGTCTGCGGGCAAGGAGGCGCGCCGGAAAGACCTTGGTGTTGTTCAGCACGATCAAATCCCCCTCGTCGAGGTGAGCGACAATGTCGCGGAATCCGCAATGCAGGCACGCCCCATCCCGCTGGAGCACGAGAAGGCGTGAAGCGTCGCGATCAGCTGCCGGTCTCGATGCAATGAGATGCTCGGGCAGCGGGAAGTCGAACTCAGCGGATTTCATACTGCTGCAACGTGGTTCCCGGATAGAAGTGCGCCAGGATATCGCGATAGGTCTTGCCATCCTTCGCCATCTGGAGGGCGCACCACTGGCACATGCCGACGCCGTGGCCATATCCGCGCCCTTCGATGATAATCAGTTCGCCATCGCGGAGCACGTTCGTCACGAGGGTGCTCGGGAGTCTGTCCCAGCCGAGGTTCTTTCGCAGTTCCGCCGCAGGAACCTTGACTGACCCGTTTGCGATAATGGCCGAGAAAAAACGGATCCTGCCGGAGGCGGTATACGAATCAACAGAAAGGTCCAGAAGGCCTGGAACGCCCGACGCCTTCTCCAACTCTTTCAGCGGAATTTGCTTCTGCCAGAGAAAAAACGGAGAGAGTTCAGAATTCGCATCTACTGAACGAAGATACGGATAGTCTTTGCCGAAAACCTCTTTCGCATCCTCGGTAGCCCCTCCGCTCGTGGAGTGATAAAAGGCAGTAATCGGCTTTCCATCGTAAACGAGGATTTCGCCGCGCGTGTCCTCAACGGCTGCTGCAGTCGTTTCGGGGATATCGCCACCTTTGTACACCTGATGCAAAACCGTCGATGTGAGATCGTATCGGAGCTTGCCGACCCCGGTCTGCTCCTTTTTCTGGCTGAGCACGTAGGTTCTGGCCGCCACCGCCTGCGCTTTCAGCGCTTCGGCGTCCCACAGCCTGCCGACCTCCCCTGCTACGACTCCCTTGACGTACTCCTCCAGGGGCAGCTCATTGATGACATAGAGCCCTCCCTTTCCGCGCCAGATCTCCACGAGCCCGGAGTACCGCATACCGCCCATCAGGATCTCTCCCTTGGAAGAATCGAGCTGCTCCAGCGCCTCGTCCTTCTGTGGAGGCTTCACGGCAGCCCCGTTATTCAACAAGAGAACCCGCACGACGGTGTCCGCCGCAGACGACACGCCGCACCAAAGGGCAAGAACAACAAGCACGGAAAAAAATCGTATATACATCTGCTCTTATTTCCTTCCCAAAAACCAAAAAATAAGTGACAGCACCACGCTGATCACGATGCTCGTTGCGATGGGAAAATAGAACGTGAAATTCTTCCGCTCAAAGACGATGTCGCCCGGCAATTTCCCCAGCCATGGCAGTTTGCCAGACACCATCAGCAGCCCGCCGATCAAAGCCGTTACCAAGCCGAGAATCAGAAGCGTCTTGCCGAGTTGTTCCATCTTCCGTTACGCTTCGGGCTGCATGTTCTTCGCATATCGTTCCATTTCGGAATAAATGCAGCCACAATATTTCTGGCGGTAGAAGCCGAGATCGCGCGACATCTGCATACCGGAGCGATACCCGGGCCTGAAATCCTCTCCGATAAACTCGATATCATACTGCCCCTGCAACTCTATTCCCAACGCATATATTTTATCAAATCGCTGATAGGGGCTTACAAGCAACGACGAGGTGAATCCGTCGAGACCGAGGGCCTTCGCACGGGCGGCGGTCGCATCGAGACGAACGCGATAACAGTAATCGCACCGTTCATCCTCCCGTCCCGCAACCGCTCTCACGAATTCGACCAATCCATACTCCTCATCATACTGCATCGGAAGCGATCTCATCGCCGCCAACTGCCGGACGGCATCAAGACGCAGCCGATATTCGGTCAGCGGATGAATATTCGGATTGCTCCAGAACCCGGTCACGGTGCCCCCCCGCTCGTGCATAGACATCAGCGGAAAGAGTGCGCAATTTGCGCAGCAGATGTGCATGAGGATATGCATGGCTATGGGAAAAGCGAGTGCGGAACAGCCCTGCCGAGATGCTCGTAGGCGCGCCGCGTGGCGAGCCGTCCGCGCGGCGTCCGTTCCAAAAGACCCTCCTGAAGCAGGAACGGCTCATACACGTCTTCGATCGTGTCTTTGTCCTCGCGGAGCGTTGCGGCCAGCGCCTCGACGCCTGCCGGACCGCCGTTAAATTTCTCGATGATGGCGAGGAGAAGTTTTCTGTCCACCTCGTCGAGGCCGATGTGATCCACATCAAGCGAGGCGAGCCCCTTCCGCGCAATTTCCATGGTAATGATGCCATCGCCCTTAACCTGCGCGAAATCGCGAAGGCGCTTCAGGAGGCGGTTCGCAATGCGCGGCGTTCCGCGGGAGCGCCGCGCAATTTCATCAGCCGCCGCACGATCAATCGAAATGGCGAGCAGGTCGGCGGACCGTTTCACGATTTCCGTAAGTTCAGCGGCCGCATAAAACTCCAGACGGCAAATTACGCCGAAGCGATCGCGCAGCGGCGAGGTGAGCATGCCGGTGCGGGTTGTTGCCCCGACGAGCGTAAACCGGGGAAGATTCAATTTGAGGGTGCGCGCATTCGGGCCCTGGCCGATAATGATGTCGAGGGTGAAGTCTTCCATGGCCGGATAGAGTACTTCTTCGACTACTCTCGGGAGACGATGGATCTCGTCGATGAAGAGAATATCGCCGTCGGAGAGATTTGTAAGAATTGCCGCAAGGTCTCCCGGCCTTTCGAGAACCGGCCCCGACGTCGTCTTGATATTCACCTTCAATTCGTTGGCGATTATCGTCGCGAGTGTGGTCTTGCCGAGCCCCGGCGGGCCGAAAAAAAGCACATGGTCGAGCGGTTCCTTCCGGAGCAATGCAGCCTCGATGAAGACGGCGACATTCTCCTTGATCTTCTCCTGGCCGACGAATTCCCGCAGCGACCGGGGCCGCAGGCTCAGCTCATACCCCGGCTCATCAGGAGCCGTTATCGGGAGGGGATTGCTTATTTCGCGATCATCAATTCTCATTTCTCCACCGTCAGGTACTTCAGGGATTCACGAAGGAGATCCTCAATGCCGCCCTGCCCCTTTGCATAGGACTTTTCGAGTGCAGCCTGTGCGACGTTCTTCTTGTATCCGAGGTTTATCAGGGCGGAAAGGGCGTCATCATACAACGCGTCGCGTTTTTCCTGCAGGGCGGGCAACTTCTCCCGCAGTTCGAGAATGATGCGATGCGCCGTCTTCTTCCCGAGTCCGGGCACGCGGCAGAGGAGATCGACGTCCTCGGTCTGGACCGCCGAGTGGAACTGCTCCGGACGGATCGCCGAAAGAATATTGAGCGCGATGCGCGGCCCGATCCCGGTGATGCCGATCAGCGTCAGAAATATCCTTTTCTCGTCCTCGCTCAGAAAACCATATAGCTGCAATACATCCTCACGAACATGCGTATAAGTATAGAGAAAGATCTCACGGCCTTCCTCGGGCAGCGACGAAAGGATGGTGAGCGGAACGAGCACACCGTACCCGACTCCGCTTACTTCAAGAATGAGCCCATCAGGTTTCTTCGAGAGGAGTTTCCCTCGCAATGACGCTATCATAATACGATTAGTATACCGGATTCGGTCCTGAAGTCAGAAGCGCGGCTTCCGCGTCTCACGAGGGCTTGCGGGAGCGCATGGCATGCCGCTTCCCGGACGCGGCAAAGCTCGTCTGATGCGCATGGCAGAGCGCCAGGGCCAGGGCATCGGAACTGTCCGGCGAGAGGTTGTGGCGTATGTCGAGCAGACGCCTGACCATAGACTCGACCTGCGCCTTCTCCGCACGGCCGTAACCGACGACCGCTTTCTTCACTTCAAGCGCGCTGTATTCCGCAAGCGGCCTGCCGCTTTCCGCTATCGCAAGAAGGATCACGCCCCGCGTATGGCCAAGAGTCAGGGCAGACTTCGTGCTCTTTGCGAAGAAGATACGCTCAACTGCGATAACATCGGGAGCAGACTCTTCTATAACTTCACGAAGCGATCTGAAGAGCTCCGACAGACGGACCTCGAGTGCTTTTGCCGCCGACATGACAATGCGGCCGGAACCGCCGTAAACAATCTGCTGAGTGCCAGCTCCGGCGCGCACCCGGCTGTGTGCTTCAGCGGCAATTACGAACCCGTATCCGCAGTTTATGCTGCCGGGGTCGATGCCTAGGATTCTCATTTCGTTCAGGAGGATGTTTTTGAGGAGCTTGCCTTGCGGGGAACCTCGAAGAGGATCTCTTCGACGATCTGGCAGATGACATGCGCGAGCGTAATATGCGTTTCCTGGATGCGCGGGGTATCTTCGCTCGGAACGACAAACGCCATATCGCACCGGCCGGCAAATTTGTCGCCCTTCGTCCCGGTCAGGCCGATAACCTTGATACCCTTTTTGCGTGCGACTTCGACAGCCTTAATGACATTTTTCGATCCCCCGCTCGTCGAAATGGCCATGGCGATATCCCCGGCATCTCCGAGCGTCTTGATTTGACGGGCGAAGATATTGTCGTACGAATAATCATTCGAAATCGAGGTTATGACGGCCATGTCGGTGTTCAGCGCCAGGGCAGGAAGGCCGGGCCGATCTTTTTTAAAACGGTTCACGAACTCCGCCGCTATGTGGGATGCATCACAGGCACTGCCGCCGTTTCCGAAGAGCAGCAGCTTCTTCCCTTCATTGAACGCATCGGCGATCATCTGGGCGCATTCTGCAATCTGGCCAAGGTTTGCCTTAACAAACTCTTTCTTGACCGCAATGCTCTCTTCAAACGCCCTGAGGATCTTCTTTTCCATAGGTAGCGTAGTTTACCGGACCGGTTCCGGAGGGGTCAAGAATTGAAAAGCGGGTGAAGTTTGTCATACGTCGCGCGAATGTGTTCGACGATGACGCGCACCTCCCCGACCGTGCTCATGAAGTTCGCATCGCCGCCCCAGCGCGGAACCACATGGACATGCAGATGCTCCTCGATTCCGGCTCCCGCCGCCTTGCCGATATTGATGCCGATATTGAACCCCTCGGGACGGAATGCCTTCGAGAGCACCTCCACGCAGTGCTTTGTCATGACATTCATTTCCCGCAGGACGTCATCGGACAGTCCGTCGAACGACGAGGTATGAAAGTATGGCACGACCATAAGATGCCCGTTGTTATACGGATACTTGTTCATGATGACATATGTTTGTTCATTTCTGAAGAGAATCAGATTCTCACGATCATTCGTCTGGCGCGGGAATGTGCAAAAAATGCAGTCTTTCTCCTTCTCCGAAAGAATGTATTCAATGCGCCACGGTGCCCAGATAGCCTTCATAAGCAGGAGCCCTCCGCCTTTCGTATTTCTTCGAGACGCGCAAGCACCGCCTTCGCATCCTCAAGGGTCAGCCACTTGTCTTTTGGATTGCGCATAAGGTAGGCGGGATGAAACGTCGGCATCACCGGCACACCGTTATACGAAAACCATTTGCCGCGCTCCCGCATGATCGAGAACTTCGCAATCGGATACGGAGGCTTCATCAGGCTGAATGTCGCAATTTTGCCGAGCGAGACGATAATCTTCGGCGCAACAATGCGTATCTGCTCGTTAAGGAACGGGAAACACGCAACCATCTCGTCCGCCTCGGGGTCACGATTCTGTGGGGGGCGGCACTTGCAGATATTGGCGATATAGACATCAGATCGTTCCCTGTTCATGACCTTCCGTATCAGATTCGTCAGGACGTTCCCGGCATCACCCACAAAAGGACGCCCCTGCGTGTCTTCTTCCCGTCCCGGGGCCTCTCCGATGAACATTATTTCAGCGCCGGGATTGCCCTCACCGAAAACCAGATTGGTTCTGCCTTGCGATAATTTGCAGCATGTACAGTCGCCGATTTGAGCCCGAAGGGCATCCAATGCCGCCTTTTTATCTTCAACAGGCACCTTCGGCATGCAAGACGCCTGCACCGGTGATGATTCGTCCGAGGGGCGTCCGCCGGGATGAATACGAAACGGGAGGGCTTCAATGCCGAACTCCCGGTAAAAGTCGAGTACGGTCGTGAGATCCTTTTTGAGTGGTCCGGTCACGGCGCCCTAACGCTCCCCCCATTTCAGCTTGGTACGCAGCACTTCAAAATAATCGCGTTCAAACGGCAGGACGAACTGTGTCTTGCAGGCGCACCGGCGGACCCGGACGCGGTCACTCTTGCGGAGCGGGAATCCGCGCTGGCCATCGAGTGTAAGGTAAACATGCTCGCTTTCGGACTTCAGGAGGACATCTACCGTGGCATTGTCCGGAAGAACGATCGGGCGGTTCGTTAGGGTATGAGGACAAATAGGCGTCAGCACGATGCAATGCAATGTCGGGTAGATCAGGGGCCCGCCCGCGGAGAGGGAATATGCGGTCGAACCTGTCGGCGTCGCCATGATAAGGCCGTCCGCCTTGTACGTCGTAACGTACTTGTCGTCCACAGATGTTTCGAGGTCCATAATCCTTGCGAGCGCGCCCTTGTTGATGACCACGTCATTCAATACGGTAAACTGCTCGATACAGACGCCGCCGCGCAGAACCTCCGCATGCAGCATTATACGTTCTTCAACGCGATAGTGTCCGGCAAGGAGATTTTCGAGCGCCTCAAACGCCCGCTCGCGGCTCACCTCCGTGATGAAGCCGAGTCCGCCGAGATTGATGCCGAGGATCGGGATCGGACGATCACCGACAAGCCGCGCGACACCCAGCATTGTACCGTCCCCGCCGAGGACAACGAGGACATCGGCATTGCGGGCGATTTCGGCCTTATCGACGCCCTGCCCCCCGAGCGTAGCGGCGATCTCCGGTTCGACCAGAACCGAGCAGCCCCTCGCCGAGAGCCACGGATACAGCTCCCGTATTATTTCGAGGGGTTCCTTACGATGCGGCTTGCTGATTATCCCAATGGTCTTCATCTCTAATCCGGATTTCCCGTTCCGTTTCCGAAAGCGATTCAAGATATATCTGCACGGCATTCCGCGGCTGCTCAGCAAGCCGTTCCGCCCACTCGATGACGACGACTGCATCATCGCCGATATATTCCCAGAGTCCAAGCTCATCAAGATCAGAGCTGTATTCTATTCGATACAGATCAACATGCACGAACCGCGGGGTCGTCTCATACTCGGCAATGACAATGAAGCTGGCGCTTCCGACCTCCCGCTCCGGAATGCCGAACGCTGCGGCAAGCCCTTTCACAAAAACGGTCTTCCCCGCCCCGAGATCGCCCGAAAGACAGACGGCAGCCCCTCCTACACGACTCCGGAGCGCCTGCCCAATCCTTCGCCCCAGGGCCATAGTGTCTTCCGGCGAGTTTGTCGTGACGCGGGATTCGATCATCCCTTTACTGCACCTTACAGCAGCATTGCGCGGATGAGATCGATCTTCCCGATAATGCCCGCAAGCTTACCGCCGGAAATGACGGGGATGAGGTGGATTTTGCGATCGGCCATGATTGTCGCAATCTCGTCAATGCTGGTTTCGGGCGTTATCGTTACGATATCTTTCGTACAGATGTCGGCAACGGTTGTGCCGGTCATCTTCTTGAGCTCTTTTTCGACGCCGCCGGGGTTCCCGAGCATGATATAAGCATCGAACAGACGCAGTACCGTAGGAATATGCAGCCGCTTATTTTGGCTGACAAGGTCATTTTCGGTGACAATCCCGTATAACTCCCCCGAATCGGTCAGCACAGGCGCTCCGCTGACGCGATGCTCGATGAGAAGACGGGCCAGATCTCCTACAGTAGTCGTCGGTTTAACGGTGATAACATCCGTGGTCATGATGTCGCGAGCCTTCAGCATGATGAACTCCCCTCTCGTTCAGACATCGGCATTTTTATAGTCCTTTGTCACTATAATACGGCACCGGAATGCGATTTGCAAAGAATCGAAGCCGTTAGAAAGATGGCGGCACGGAAAGGCCGGTTCCAGGCGTGGTGCCTGAGTTCCCACGGCCCGCGCAAACGGGTAAGGCAGTGCGACCGCTATGACGCAGCAATCATTTCCCGACCAATCCTTGCGCTGTCGCAAAGGTTAATCAGTTCGCTTGGAAGCGAATATCCCGTGCCTGTCACGATGATAGTGGAAGGAGGAACTGAACCGCATGGACGAGTGCCGAAAAGAAAACGATGATCGTTACAGTCCTGATTCAGTGTCGTAGTCTTCGTAGTAGGGGGAAACATTCCGATAAGGTTTTACCCCGGCGAGATACTCAATAACTGTTGCAATGCCTGCTCCGACCACCGCTCCCAGCGCTGTACCGACGAACGCTCCGCTCACCGGCCCTCGGCGATTCACCAGGATTCCGCCAAGGCCGCATAAGCCGGCCGCGCCGAGCAAACCGACGACTTTCGCGGCGTTCAGGTCATTACAGCACTTTTTTTTGGGCATTTTCACGTTGATGACTCCGTTACCGTTCTCACTCAGAATGCAATTTTCACTATACCGCAACGGCGCGCTGATTGCAAGAATTGCGCGGGATGCTCACCGGTCCGGCTTCTGTCAATTAAGCGAGGATGGCGCTGTCGACCTGCCTCACGTCGGACGTTCCGGTGAGCAGCATCGCCTGCACGATCTCGTTTCCCATCCTGTTCAACAGCAGTGCCACTCCCTCGCGACCGCCTCCAAAGGCACCGACGACAAGCGGTCGCCCTACGAGAATGCCGTCTGCACCAAGCGCAAGCAGCTTGAGGACATCGCCTCCGCTTCTTACCCCGCCGTCGCAGAATATGGTTACGTTTCCTTTAACCTTCTCAGCGATCGCCTGCAAGACATCCGCTGCGCCCGGCGTGCTGTCAAGCACCCTCCCGCCGTGATTTGAAACGACAATGGCGGCGGCACCGCATTCAGCGGCTATTTCCGCCTCATCAGGAGACATAATTCCCTTTACGACAAACGGCAAGGCGGTTGATTTGATAACGGCAGCCAACTCGCCCGGTGTTTTCGGGCCGACCGGCTGCCCTTTCAGGGCCATGGTAATAAGGCCAGCACCGTCGACGTCCATGCCGACCGCGACTGCCCCGGCCTCTTCAGCCTGTCTGATGCGTTTGACAATCTCTTCCTGCCCTCTCGGTTTGACAAAGGGGATGCCGCGGCCGCCCGCTGACTGTATGGCTTTAAGCCCACCATCGTACATAACGGCGTCGGCCCCGTCTCCGGTCATTCCCATTGATCCGGCCTGAGCTGCCCCGCCGACCCAAATGTCACTGAATTCCTCTTCGCCGAGTTTGCCTCCCATGTTGTAAGAAATTCCCGTGATTGGTGCGGCAAATATCGGCATGCTGAACTCTACCCCCCATAAAGTGAAGGACGTGTCAGCCTTCTTGATGGAGTGGATGGTCTTCATCACAAAGCGCTGACGCGCAAGCGCCTCGAGGTTTGCGCGAAACGAGCTGCCAGTACCGGCACCGCCCATACCGGGCACTTCGCCTGCACAGACCTTGCCGTCACATACGGCACAAACCCTGCAAAAAGGCTGTAGCTTCTCCCGTGCCTGCTTTCTGATTTCCGCTATATTCACCGAGGCTCCTTTCTGCTGAATCGGATTGATCTATTCTGCCATATCGTAGTTATTTGCCGGCATCGAGAAACCGATCGGGTTTGAAACCCGTTACGAGCGCTCCCCAGTGCCTGCCGTCGACATGAATCGGCATCGCGAGGTCATTAAGCACCTCACCGGTGTCACGGGAATATGTCTGAAGAAGAAACGGCTGAGTATTGCGCACACGCCTCTTCTCTGTTTCGACGCTGAAAAAGATCCGCTGATGCCGACTATGTACAAGATCAACGTTCGGGTCGCCGGTCATCTGCTTCGAGAACTCACTGTGGTGCATGGCAAGATATCCATTCAGATCGACAGCGACGGCATAGATCGACTGCAGGTCGCGCCGAACTTCATCGAACAGGGCAACCATTTCCAGCGCAAAGGCATCCGAGAAATCCGTCGTATATTTCTGCGGATTCGTATTCGGAACAGTTTTATAATTCTGATCAAAAACTTTAATTCCGCGGTGCGCGAGCTCTTGAATTTTTTCCTGTATCCTGTCGCGCCAGAAGCGCACCTTGTCAATCGTCGCCTCAAGCGTATCGTTGCCGATCTTGAATTGCGAGACGAGTTCCAGCATCTTCTCGGTTGCGCGGTTCATGCCTGCTGAATATGCCGTCGACTCCTGCAGGCGTCGGGAAACATCGATGCTCAATTGATGGATGTCCTGAACCTGACGATGGATTTCGGCATTTGTCATCGAAAGTTCTTCAACCGCCGACGCGGTGCCGGAGAGCTGCATGGCGTTCTGATCAAAGTCCCGGACAAGCAGTTCAAAGTCTCCTGTAGCCTTCCGTATGATCGAACCGGTCTGCTCAAAATTCGTATTGATTGAATCGATCTCGACCGACGTGCGTTTGACCTCGTCCAGCATTTCGCTAATATTCTGCGAAATCTCTTCCGTAGCTGATTTCACGCGCTCTGCAAGTTTCCGGACCTCGTCGGCAACGACCGCAAACCCGCGTCCTGCATCTCCGGCACGTGCAGCCTCGATGGCGGCGTTCAGGGCAAGGAGATTTGTCTGATCCGATATATCCTCGATCAGACGAACAATATCCTTTATCCGCTCGGATTTCGTGCTAAGGTTGCCGACAGTGCGAGTGAATTCAGATAGACTCGACATGGTCGTATCCATGCCGGCATTGACGCCCAGAAGATCTTCGCGTGCCCCCTTCGCCGTCTCGAGGTTGGTCCTCGTCGACTCCGCAATATTCTGTGTCGTTTTGGCGATGTCGTTGACGGCAACGGTAACGTCCTGGCTGGTCCTGAAGATTACATCGGCCAGTTCTCCCTGACGCTGGGCACTCGCATATGAGTCCGTCGTCAGTTTTGCCGTCCGCGTCGCGTCAACTGCAACCGAAAGGCCGAGCCTCTTCGATTCGGACAAAATCCTTCGCATCTCGCCTGCAAAGTGATTATACCGGTCTGCAAGCTGACCGATTTCAGCTGAGCCAATAACGCTAATTTCCCGCGAAAAGTCACCGCTTTTAATCGTATCGGAAACAACCGCGAGCGGGGTAAAGACCGATTTCCTGAAGACAACGACTGCGATGATGCCGAACACTGCGGCCAGCACCGGTATCGCGACAGCAAACGCCTGCATGATCGCTAACGTGTCGAGCAGACCTTCCTGCATCTTCGTTTCCAGGGCGCACTGAGCTAGGATCCCTCTGAACTTAGCGAGTGAAAACAAGATTACTAGCGCTAAGACGCATATGAAAATCCATAGCGGAACGACACATGCGATAACCTTGCCTCGAAGTGAAGAAAATAATGGTCCTTCCTGTGCTGCGTTCGCGCCATTCATAAAGAGTATACCTCCCGTTGCCCGTGCCCCTCTGAAAAAGGGTATATCTGCTCTCAATCGTATATATCGGCTTTATTCCCAGGGTCATTCATTGAAAACCATCGGCAATTCACGACAAACAGGACGGAAGGATGAGATCCATCCGTTCGCCCAATCCCTTGCGATGGTTTTACGCCGATTTCAGTGCTTTTTCCTCCCATGCTTCTGCTCCGCCCGGTACGATTGGGCCAGGAGCGAAATATAGTGCGTGCCCCTCTGTCCCTGGCCGAATTGCTCAATGCCGTCGATGAGCTGAATGAGGCAGCCGGGGCAACCGGTCACTACCATGGTCGCGCCGGTTTTGTTGATGTCTTCGGTCTTCCGCTTCAGGATGCCGGTCGAGGTTTCGTAATGCGTCAGGTTATAGGTGCCGCCGCTCCCGCAGCAGGCGTCCGGCTTGCCCATCTCCTTGAAGGTCACGCCCGGAATGCTGCGAATAATCTCGCGGGGCTCGGCAAAGACCTGCATGGTTTTCTTGAGGTGGCAGGAATCGTGATAGGTAACGCTCGCGGTGACCTCGCCGGTAGGCTTTCTATAGGCGATGACTTTTGTCAGAAATGTCGATATATCGCGAACCCTTTCGGACCAGTATTCGACTTTACAAAGGTAGTCAGGGTCGTCGCCGAGCAATTCCTTGTATTCATGCACGAGCGTCCCGCCGCACGACCCGCAGCCGGTGATGACATGCTCGGCACCGGATGCGTCGAGCGCATCGAGATTCGCTCTCGCCATGTCGCGGGCGGTTGCGACATCACCATGGGCAAAGACCGCCAACCCGCAGCAGTGCTGATCTTTCGGAATCACAATATTGACATTGTTCGTCTTCAGGACAGTGATGATGTCATGCCCGAACTGCGGGTAAATATAGTTAATGGAACATCCCGTAAAGAACGCGACGGTCGTCTGCGGTTCTTTCACGAGTATTTTCTCCGGCACCTGATCCCTGAAAGCCGTGGCGCTCAACTGTGGCAGTACCCGCTTCCGGTCAAGGATGCCGATCGGAAACCGCATGGTGCGGCCCTGACCGCTCGCCGTCTTCCTCATGAAAAGCCCCTGAAACGCGCCACCGGCCCGCATCCCAAGGTCAAAGAGCGCTTTGTGCTTGTGAAGCAGATTGAAGATATTCCTCTTGAGCGGATGCAGACCTCTTTTCCGTGCAATCTCGGAACGGAGGGAGAGGATGATCTTGTCGAGATTCACCTTGGGCGGACAGTTCTGCATGCATGATTTGCAGAGCAGGCAATTGAAAATATGTTCGTACATGTCGGGATCATCAAGGTCAAGCTTCCCGTTGATAATTGCCTGAGCCAGGGCTATTTTGCCGCGCGCGACGCCTGCCTCGGTCTTTTCGGTGATAAAAACGGGGCAGACCGCCTGGCAATTACCGCAGCGCATGCACTGCTGGAGTTCCCGCTCGATAAGCGCGAACTCGTCGTAAACGGTTTCTTTCGGTACTGTTGCAGAAGCCATGGCTACACCTCTTTTGTCGGCACCATCTTGCCAGGATTCAGGATGTAGTTGGGATCGAAGGCCTCCTTGATTGTCTTCATCAAGTTCAGCCCGCTCTGTCCGAGTTCGTCGCCGAGATACCGCATCTTTGCGATGCCGATGCCGTGTTCTCCCGACAGGGTGCCTCCAAAACGAAGCGCCGCTGCAAATATCTCATCGACCGCTTTGTGCACACGTTCCATCTCTTCCGTATTCTTAGCATCCGCCAGTATCGTCGGATGGAGATTGCCGTCGCCGGCATGGCCGAACGTTCCGATATTGAGCCGGTACTTTTCCGCAATCTTCTGTACCTCCAGAAGCATATCTGTGATATGCGAACGCGGTACTGTCGCGTCTTCCAGAACCGTTGTAGGACTGAGCTGTGCAAGGGCAGGCAAAGCCGCTCTGCGAGCCGCCCAGAGTTTGTCACGCTCGACGTCGGTTTGCGCAATCTTCAGTTCTCCGCTGTTATTTTTCACGACTTCGACAACGGCCGC
>Ga0187786_10000106_pt1 | contig 26747 bp, 19 predicted proteins | sample 0815_BV2_10_20_M_FD_132449 | JGI IMG/M metagenome (GOLD analysis project Ga0187786, IMG submission 132449) | Tropical peat soil microbial communities from peatlands in Department of Meta, Colombia - 0815_BV2_10_20_MG | ecosystem: Environmental > Terrestrial > Soil > Wetlands > Peat | place...
TCATGTCGTATAAAACGGCCTATGAAGCGAAATTCCACGAAGACGTCAGCACGTTCGGCGGCCACTCCTATGACGCCATGATGATCCTGGCACGGGCCATCCGCGAAGCGGGCTACGACAGGGAGAAAGTCCGCAGCGCCATCGAGAACATGAAAAACTTCATCGGCACAGCCGGCGTGTTCAATTTCACGCCCGCTGACCACAACGGCCTCGGCATCGACGCATTCGCCATGCTGACCGTGAGGGACGGCAAGTTCGCGCTGCTGGAGAAATGAACCAGGGAACCATGGAAGAACACGGTGTGACACTGCAGAACAATTGAGCGGGCTCTTTCGTTCTGATCTTATCCCGTCATCCCGTCGAAGTGGGCTTTTTTGTTTTCCGATCCGTCAGTTCCGTGTTCGTCCGCGGCTGTGTTCTGTATTCTGCATCGTCATCCGGAGTTTGTATTGATCGAGCTTTTTTCCCAATATTTCGTCGCGGGCCTCACCTACGGCGTCATATACGCCATCGTCGGCATCGGATTCAACATCATATACAACACCACGGGCATCATCAACTTCGCCCAGGGGGAATTCGTCATGCTCGGCGGCATGACGGCCGTGACCCTGCACGGCTTCCTCCCCCTGCCGCTTGCCGTCGTCGGCGCCGTGCTTATTACCATGATCATCGGCGGCATGATCGAGATCGCCTTCATCCGCTGGCTGGTAAAACCATCGGTTCTCAGAATGATCATCATTACGATCGGCATCTCGATCCTGATCCGAGAAGGAGCACTCGCCGTCTGGGGAGAAGGCGTCCGCTCCCTCCCCTACTTCACGGGCAATGAGATTTCGGCAATCTCCCTCGGAAGCGTGCGCGTTTCCCCGCAGGTTGTCTGGAGCATCGGGATGTGCTCGATCATCGTCCTGCTGCTCAACCTGTTTTTCAAGCATACGATGCTCGGCCGTGAAATGCGCGCCTGCGCCGCGAACCGCGATGCGGCAGCGCTCTGCGGCATCCCCACGAGCAACATGGTGACCCTCTCCTTCGTGCTGTCGGCAGGCATCGGCGCCCTTGCCGGGTGCGTCGTATCGCCCATCACGTATACGCAATACAATATCGGCACGGGACTTGCCATCAAGGGATTTACGGTCGCCATCCTCGGCGGCCTCGGCAACAGCATGGCTGCCGTAGCCGCGGGCGTCATCCTCGGCGTACTGGAATCCTTCAGCATCTGGATTCTGCCCACGGCATACAAGGATACCATCTCGATTTCCATTCTCCTTGCGATGCTCTTTATCCGGCCGAGCGGGCTGTTCGGAAACAGGGAAGCAATGCGGTTGAAGGATTTCTAATACGGTACGGAATGGAAAGCCGGGGTTTCGGAACGCGCGGGCGCGGATGCAATTCGCCAGGAGTGCGTTACTGTTGACCATATCATAAGCAGTATGATCTTACTTTCAAGCACATGAAGACATCCCGTTATACACCCGTACTCGTGCTGCTCGGCACGGTCGTGCTGGTTCAGCTCCTGACGCTCGTGAGCGGCAAGTCGTTTTATCTGACACAGCTGACGATGACAGCCTATTACTCCCTGGTGGCGGTTGGGCTTTCACTCCTGATGGGATTTGCGGGCCAGATATCACTCGGCCATGCCGGCTTCTTCGCCATCGGCGGTTATGTTACGGCCGTCCTCACCACAGTCAACTTCTCCGGATACGCGAACGGTGTGCTGGCTGCTCTTCTTGTAAAGGCCGGCGTGCTTGTCCCGCGTCAGGATCTGTACGGCAGCCAAATGCTGAATGTTCACCCGTGGGCTGCCTTCCTCGCCGCCGTCATCCTTGCGTTTGCCGTAGCGTGGGCGATCGGCATCCCCGTGCTCAAGCTCAAGGGGCATTATCTCGCAATGGCCACGCTCGGAATCGGCACGATTATCTACAGTATTGTTCTCGGCACACAGCGGTTTGGCGCAGCGGACGGGATATCAAACGTTCCGCCGTTCCCTCTGTTCACGGGAATCGGCGTGAGCGGCAAGCCGTCCCTGCGCGTAGCAAACTATTATTTTGCCTGGTTCCTCGTTGCCGCGGCTATGACGCTCCTGGTCAACCTGATCCATTCCCGGGTCGGAAGAGCGCTCCGCTCTATCCATGGAGCGGAGGACGCGGCGAGCGCCATGGGCGTGGACACGGCCCGCTTCAAACTTCTTACGTTTATGCTTTCCGCGGTACTCGCCGCGGCGTCCGGAGCGTTTCTGACTCACTTCAACGGCGGCATCGGACCATCAGAAGCATCCATTATGAAATCGGTGCGCTATGTCGCGATTGTAGCCGTGGGCGGCATGTCGAGCATTTGGGGCACGCTTATCATGAGCGTGGTTTTGAACTTCCTCTCCCTGCGCGGCTACTTCGGGACGTATGACGACGCCGTGTTCGGCGCCATTCTGATCGCGATCATGCTGTTCGCGCCGGAGGGGGTCATGGGAGTCAAATTAAGGGAGCTGGTGAAGCGTAAAGATCAGGAGGGACCCGCAGATAAGCACAGATGAACCCAGATTCCAAAAACGACAGTTGTTTTTGTACCGGCGAAGTCATTCACGCGAAGGCGGGAATCCGGTTTTTTTATGACTACCCGGATGCCGGATCCAGCCCGGCATGACAGAAGGAAAACTGACTCGCTTCTAGTTCATCTGTTTTTGTCCGTGTTTGTCTGAGTTCATCAGCGGTTCCAGATATCGTATGCCACTTCTTGAAGTCAAAAACCTGAACAAGCGCTTCGGCGGCCTCCATGCGGTGAAGGACGTGAGCTTCACCGTGCAGCAAGGCAGCATCAAGGCGTTTATCGGGCCGAATGGCGCCGGCAAAACGACGCTTTTCAATCTGCTCTCAGGTTTCCAGGCGCCCGACGGCGGCGAAGTATTCTACCGGGGCGAACCTATTCATGCGCTTGAGCCGCACAGCATCGCCAGACGCGGCGTGTCCCGAACCTTTCAGCATATCCGTTTGTTCGCGCACATGACCGTGCTTGAGAATGTGATGGTAGGCTGCCATGTTCGGAGCCGTGCAGGCTTTCTCGCGGGCATGCTGAACCTGCCCTGGACATGGCGCGAAGAGCGCGACATCCGGGCCCGCGCCCTGCAGATGATGGACTTCCTCGGCATCGGTTCCCTGGCGGAAGCGAATGCGACAAGCCTCTCCTACGGCCAGCAGCGCTCCGTGGAAATGGCACGAGCCCTCGCAGGAGGCCCTACCATGCTGCTCCTCGACGAACCGGCCGCAGGCCTCAATATGCGTGAGACGGCGGACATGGCGAAGCTCATCAGCCGAATCCGCGAGCTCGGCATTACGGTGCTGGTCGTAGAGCACGATATGTCCCTGGTCATGAACATTTCCGATGAAATCCTCGTCCTGTGCTACGGAGAAAAGATAGCCGACGATGTCCCCCGCGCCATCCAGACAAACCCCGAGGTTGTGCGGGTATACCTGGGGGAAGACGATGCTTAAGATCCGCAACCTGGATGCCGGATATGGAGGCCTGGCTGTGCTCCGAAGGATTTCACTCCATGTGAAGCCCGGCGAAATCGCCACGATCATCGGCGCAAACGGTGCGGGCAAGACGACGCTGCTCAAAACGGTTACCGGCCTGCTTCGCCCCCGGAGCGGCACGATTACGTTCGACGGCCGGGACATTTCGCATGATAGCACAGAACGGATTGTTTCCGGCGGATGTTCGCTCGTGCCCGAAGGCAGGCAGGTCTTCCCCGCCATGCCGGTGAAGGAGAACCTGTTGCTTGGCGCTTACGTGCAGTTTAAACGGGGCAGGCAAGACGAAATCAGGGACGATCTCGAGCGCGTCTACGGCCTCTTCCCGATACTGAAGCAGCGCAGACATCAGCTTGCCGGAACGCTGTCAGGCGGGGAGCAGCAGATGCTGGCCATTGCCCGGGCGCTGATGGCCCGGCCGAGGCTCATCATGCTCGATGAACCGTCCATGGGGCTCGCGCCGCTTGTCGTCAGGGAGATTTTCAACATCATCGTAAGGATCGGCAGGGAAGGCAGCACGGTCCTGCTCGTGGAGCAGAACGCCCGGAGCGCCCTCAAAATTGCCAGCCGCGGATACGTGCTTGAAACGGGAAGGATTATCCTCGAGGGTGAGGCAGAGGACCTGCTCGCCAACCGCGACGTCCAGCGGGCGTATTTGGGAAGAGATATTGACTGATTCGGGGATGCACACGCTGGAATTCAAAATGCAAGGGGCAAAGCCGCCTGACTGTTTTTCTGATATTGAATGTTGAATTTTGATATCGCATTGTGCTGTAAACGCGGAGGTGCACATGTACTGGCAGCCGGAGAGCGAATGTATCAGCAAGGATGAGTTGGCGCAGCTGCAATTGGAGCGGCTCGAATCCACTCTGAACCGGGTATACTTGAATGTTCCCTTTTACCGGAAAAAATTCGACGAAGTGAAATTCAATCCGGACGATTTGCGCTCGCTCGACGATCTGCGCAAACTGCCCTTTACCACGAAGAACGACCTCAGAGAGAACTATCCATACGGCCTTTTTGCCGTGCCGCTCCGCGAGGTCGTGCGCGTCCATGCTTCATCGGGCACGACCGGCATGGCCACGGTCGTAGGCTACTCGAAAAACGACATCAAGACCTGGTCCAACCTTGTAGCGCGCATTCTTACGTCGGGCGGCATCACGAAAGACGACGTAATCCAGATCTCGTTCAATTACGGCCTCTTTACCGGTGCATTCGGTCTTCACTACGGCGCTGAGCGCGTGGGGGCATCGGTGATTCCGATTTCCAGCGGTAACACGCGCCGCCAGATTCAGATCATGCAGGACTTCAAGACCACGGCACTCGTCGGCACGCCAAGTTACGCAATGTTGATCGCAGATACGATGATGGAGCTGGGCATCAACCGCAATTCCCTCTCCCTGAAATACGGTCTCTTCGGCGCCGAGCCCTGGTCCGATGCGATGCGCAGGGAGCTCGAAAGCAAGCTCAAGATCGTGGCAACGGACAACTACGGCTTATCCGAAGTCATGGGGCCGGGTGTTGCGGGGGAATGCCTGGAGCGCAACGGCCTGCACATTGCTGAAGACCATTTTCTCGTCGAACTGATTGATCCCCGGACACTCGAACCAGTCAAACCCGGAGAAGCCGGAGAACTCGTCATTACCACCCTCACCAAGGAAGCCTTCCCCGTGATCCGCTACCGGACGCGAGATCTCACCCGCTTGATGCCGGATCCCTGCCCCTGCGGCAGAACCATGACCAGAATGACGCGGGTTTTTGGGCGGACGGATGATATGCTGATCATACGCGGCGTTAATGTCTTCCCGCAGCAGATTGAAACCGTCCTGTTCGAAATCGAGGGCGTGGCGCCGCACTATCAGATCGTGATCGAGCGCAAGGGCGCACTCGATGAAACGACGGTCAACGTGGAAGTGTCGGAGTCGATATTTTTCGACGAGATGAAGAAACAGTCGGAGCTCAAGGAAACGATCAGGAAGCGCCTGGCTTCGGAGCTCGGGATATCGGTAAATGTCAAGCTGGTCGAAAAGAAGACCCTCGAACGCTTTGAAGGCAAGGCGAAGCGGGTTATTGATAACAGGAAGTTCTAAAAAGGAGAAGGGGTAGTCACAGGAGGTTTTACCGGCTGATGAATGAAAAGTAAGTATGTCATCCTGAACCCGTTGCATACAGCACCCGGGACAGGCGCGGTGAAGGAACTGGCCTGTTTGACCGAGAATCTTCGCAGATTGCATCCGGGCCTGGATTCTTCAGTACCGACGGCTTCTTCAGAATGACGTACGGTCTTTTTTTATATTCCACATTTCTTCATCTGCCTTCTTCCTGTCATCCTGTCAAAAAAATGATCTACATCGACTTTCACACGCACATTTTCCCCGACAAGATCGCCAAGCAGGCCATGGCATCGCTCGCCGCCGAATCCGGCGAATATCAGCCCGTCCTCGACGGCACGCTGCAGGGGCTGCTGGATTCCATGAAGCGGGCGAACATCTCAACAAGCCTCGTCGCAAACATCGCCACGAATCCGCAGCAGATGAAGCCCATCCTCGAATTCTGCAGGGAAATCATGAGCGACGCTATCCATCCGCTTGTTTCCTTCCATCCGTCGAACAACACGTATGCCGTCGAGGATATGCTGGGCGAGGCGCACCAGCTCGGCATTCGCGGGGTCAAGATGCATCCCATGTACCAGAACTTTTCGATCGACGACAAATATATGTACGGCTTCTACGAGCTGATGGCCGGCATGGGGCTGTTCGTCATGTTCCATACAGGCTTTGATCTTGCATTTCCCGGCAACACGCAGGCAGGAGTGGAAAAAGTAAGGAAGATCGCGGACTGGTTCAAGGACCTCACCATCATCTGCACGCACGTGGGAGGATGGAAACAGTGGGACCGGATCGAGTGCCTGAAGCACTGTGAAAACGTGCATACAGAAACGTCGATGACCCTGGATGAGGTGAGCGACGATGAATTCGTGCGGCTCATAGCCCTGTTCGGTGAGGACCGGGTCCTGTTCGGCACAGACAGCCCCTGGACGGATCAGAAGGAAATGCTGGAACGCACATTGAACCTCAGGATCGCGGACCGGGTGAAAGAAAAGATGGTGTACACGAATGCGGCAAGGCTGCTGGGACTGAAAAGCAGCTGAAGCAGCGGACGAACATCACCCCCTGCTCATCATGCATGCGCCGCTGTTTACCCTGCGCGTTTTTTTCCACCGTATTCTTCTATGATCGGCCAGTCCGCGCCTGCCCAGTCCAGCAATCGCATATCGGCCGGGGCTACCCATTGGACCGCCTTGTGCTCATGCAGCGTGACCTCTCCTGAGCGGATGGAACAGAGAAAAGGATAGAGGGTGACCGTGAAAGCCGTGGAATAGGAATGCGTCACGGGCGAAAGGGCGTCGCCTACGTCGATCTCGATGCCCAGCTCCTCACGGCACTCGCGTTTGAGACATTCTTCGGGGCTCTCGCCGGCATCGATCTTCCCGCCGGGAAACTCCCATTTGAGCGGCATGCTCATGCGCTCGCTCCGCTGGGCTGCGAGTACTTTCGCGTCTCGCTCAATAATTGCGCAGGCAACAGGGATTGTCATGATGGGTGTGGTCGGCGATGCCGGAGGAGAACAGCACGACGAGGATTGCGGGGGGCTACGTTCCCTGCGTCCTGCCCGCGGCAAAGGCCTTCTGGTTGATCTCGAGCACCTTCTTCGGCACCGTGTTCACGATGGCGTCGAGAACCGAAGACTCCTTGAGGGGAAGATGGGCGAGCGCAGCGCCGAGCAGCACGAGGTTGAGCGCGCGCTTGTCCCCGGCATTCACGGCAAGCTGCGTGCCGTCCAGGGAGAGGACGGTCTTCGCATTCTTCCTGATTGTTTCGTTGATATCGGCGGGATACTTCTCCGCGGCGATCGAGACGCCGATGGTTCCGATGGTGCGGGTGTTGTAGACCACCACGCCGTCATCCTTCATGAAATGAAGATACCGGGCGGTTTCAAGCGGCTCGAACCCGATCAGAAGATCCGCCTCGCCATCGCTCACGATGGGCGAGAACACACGCTCGCCGATGCGCACCTGCGAAAGCACGCTCCCGCCGCGCTGCGCCATGCCGTGCACCTCGCTCTGCTTGACGTCAAGGCCGGACAGCAACGCAGCCTCCGCAATCACCTTGCTCGTGAGCAGCACTCCCTGCCCGCCAACACCGCTGATCAGAATATTAAAAACCTTCACTCTTAAACCCCTTCGCGTTTGACGCGGATTTCCATTGATTTTTTATGATTTCGTACACAGCATCCGCTGCGTTTCAGCTGTGTTCAGCATATCTCAATCCGCAGTTTCAGTGTCAAAAAAAGGCTGGTGCGTCTTCTCCGGCTGCATTATTTCGCCGGAGCCATTGAATTCGTCGTGCACAGCTGCGCGCATACCCCGCACCCGTTGCAGAGGAGCGGGTCGACCTCAACATATCCTGTCTTGCCCTCGGGCGTGAATGACAGTGCGATACACCCCGCCTTCAGGCAGAGCTTGCATCCGATGCAGGTTTTTCTTTCAACGACATACGGTTTGCTGGAAACCCGGAATCTGAGCACGCAGGGCTGGTTCGAGACCAGTACCGAAGGCCCCGGCTTGGCAAGTTCTTCCTTGATGATCTTTTCGAGCGCCTTGATGTCGTAGGTGTCGATCTCGCGCACGCGCTTCGCGCCGATGGTCTGGCAGAGTTTTTCGATGCTGATCTTCGGCGCCTCTGCGCCCGATGCCCTGCGCCCTGTGCCGGGATGCTCCTGCCCGCCCGTCATGCCGGTGGTGTCGTTGTTCATCACGACGACGAGCGCATCGCCGCCGTTGTATACCATATCGATCAGCCCCGTGATGCCGGAATGCATGAACGTCGAATCACCGATCACGGCAACGGGCTTTTGCTGCACTCCCTTGAGCGCCAGGCCCCGGGCGATGCCGTGGGCCGCGGAAATGCTGGCACCCATACAGATGCAGGTGTGCATCGAGGAGAACGGCGGCAGGGCCCCGAGCGTGTAGCAGCCGATGTCGCCCGAAACAAACGGTTTGAGCTTGGCGAGGACGGTATAGAGACCGCGGTGGGAGCAGCCGGGACAGAACGTCGGCGGCCGCATGATGAGGCCCGGCACCGGGGCCCTGCACACGAGCGGCTTTCCCGTCACCGCGTCGTTGATCAAACGGGACGTCATCTCCCCGCAGACGGTGAAGGAGGCTTTGCCGAAATGGACGGCGATGCCCATGGCTTTGACCTGCTCCTCGACGAACCCGTCGAGTTCCTCCACGATGGCGAGCTGCTTGACCGTCGCGGCGAATGCGCGAATTTTCTTTTCCGGCAGCGGATACGTCAGACCGAGTTTCAGGACCGGAGCCTGCGGGAAGGCTTCTCGCACATACTGGAACGCGACGCCGTTTGCGATGAACCCTACGTCGCCTGAGCCCTCGATCACCTGGTTTACCTTCGTGGTCTCGGCCCAGTCCTTCAGCTTCGCGAGACGCTCCTCGACCACGACGTGCCGCTTCTTCGCGTTCGCCGGCAGCATGACGTATTTGGGAACATCCCTGGCCAGATCCCGGTCCTTCACCGGAGCTGGCTCTCCGAGCTCCACAACGCTCTTGCAGTGGGAGATGCGCGTCGTGGTCCTCAGGATCACGGGCGTGTCGAACGTCTCGGACAGCTCGAAAGCTTCTCGAACATAGGAATGAGCTTCAGCAGAGTCCGTCGGCTCAAGGCAGGGGATCTTGGCCATACGCGCATAGTGCCGCGTATCCTGTTCGTTCTGGGAGCTGAACATGCCGGGATCATCCGCCGCCATCAGCACCAGGCCGGCATTCACGCCGGTGTAGGACGCGGTCAGGAGCGGATCCGCGGCAACGTTCACGCCCACGTGCTTCATGCAGGCAAGGGACCGCACACCGGCCAGGGAACCGCCCATGGCGACCTCGAGCGCCACCTTTTCGTTCGTGGACCACTCGGCGTGGATGCTTTTCTGCTTCGACAGGAGCTCAAGCACCTCGGTGCTTGGCGTGCCGGGATAGGCTGTCGCAAGCCTGCCGCCCGCTTCCAGGAACCCGCGGGCGATTGCTTCATTTCCGGAAAGGATTGCTTTTTTCAAAACTACACCTCAAAATCCGTTCTCGTGCAGAGGTACTGTGGTGCTGAGAGAAGCAAAAACCAGGGTTTTTCCGCTTCACTCCGAACTCCGAACGGAGAACTCTGAACTGTTACTTCGCTCTATTATCAATCACCCGTTTGGCCTTGCCTTCACTGCGCTGGATGGCATTGGGCGGACGGAGCGTGACTTCCGTGTTCACACCGATGATGTCCTTGATGTTCTTCTGGATCTCGCGCTTAAGGTGGATGAGTTCCTCTTCTTCCTGGGCAAATGCCTTCAGGTCCGTGGAGAGCACCTTCGTGGCCATTTCTTCCATGAACTTGGCCGTCACTTCCACGTGGACATTCATTTCATCGAGCCTGCCCCTGCGGTTCACTTCGATAACGTAGTGCGGGGCAACCTCTTCTGACCGCAGCAGCACGGATTCGACCTGCGACGGGAACACGTTCACCCCGCGGATAATCAGCATGTCGTCCGCCCTGCCGCGCACGCGCTTCATGCGCACCAGCGTCCTGCCGCACGAGCACGGCTCGGGGTTCAGGCTCGTGATGTCGCCGGTCCGGTACCGGATGAGCGGCATGGCTTCGCGCGACATGCTCGTAATGACGAGTTCGCCCTCCTGGCCGTAAGGCAGCTGTTCGCCCGTCTGGGGATTGATGATCTCGGGATAAAAGTGGTCCTCGTTGATATGCAGGCCGTTCTGGGCTTCAATGCATTCCGATGACACGCCGGGGCCGATGATTTCCGACAAGCCGTAAATATCAATGGCCTTGATCCTGAGCCGTTCTTCGATCTCATGCCTCATTTCCTCGGTCCAGGGTTCGGCGCCGAAAAGCCCCACCCGCAGTTTAATCATGTCGAGGTTGATTTTCATTTCGCAGGCCACATCATAGATGTACAGCGCGAAGGACGGCGTGGAGCAGATCACGGTGCTGCCGAAATCCTGCAGCAGCATGATCTGTTTCTGCGTATTGCCGCCGGAGATGGGGATCACTGAAGCACCGACGCGCTCGGCCCCGTAATGGGCGCCCAGACCGCCGGTGAACAGTCCGTAGCCATAGGCGTTCTGGACCACATCTTTACTCGTTGCACCCGCGCACGTAAAGGTGCGCGCCATGACCTCTGCCCAGAGATTGATGTCATTCCGGTTGTAGGCGACAACAGTGGGTTTACCGGTCGTGCCTGATGAAGCATGGATTCGTACGATGGTTTCCAGCGGCTCTGCAAAAAGTCCATAGGGGTAATTATCGCGAAGGTCAGCCTTCCTGGTGTAGGGGAGTTTGGTGATATCCTGGATACCGTTGATGGCAGAAGGCTTAACGCCTTTCTCGTCGAACTTTTTTGTGTAGAAAGGAACGCGGGCATAGACACGTTCGCACACCTTTTTCAGGCGTTCGCTCTGCAGCTTGGTCAACTCTTGTCGGGGCAGGGTTTCCTCGGGGTTCCAGGGCATGGGCGTCTCCTCAGCGCAGGATAGTATCCGTCTTGGATGTCGTCAAATTGGAAGAAACGGCGGTTATTATAAACCAGAATGCACTGTTTTGTAAATCAAAATCATATTCCTGTTGAGCCGGAACTGTCGTTTTTGCTATAATGGCGCGCTTCTTTTGATATTTGACAACCGTCCGGACAGCGCGCCAGCAAGGCCCCCCAGCCGGCCTCCCTTTTCTGGGGAAGGAAACAGCGTCATTCTTGACAAAAAGACGTTTGGCGAGCCTGTCCTCCGGTTCATTCTTTATCCAGAAAGGATGCGACATATGGATACCCTTGTGAAATTTGTGAAAAGCGACCACTTTGCAAAGCATCTCGGTATCGAGATGCTCGAATACTCCAAAGGCAAAGCCAAAGCGAAGATGGCGCTCCAGCACCATCACTTGAACAGCGCGGGCACCGTTCACGGAGGGGCGATTTTCTCCCTTGCCGACGCGGTTTTCTCCGTTGCTTCCAATTCCCACGGTACGCTTGCCATGGCGATCAACGTAAGCATTTCCTTCTTCAAGGCAGCCAAAACAGGAATCCTGATTGCCGAAGGCCGCGAGGTGGCGCTTAATCCGAAACTCGCCACGTATCTTATCGACGTGACGGATGAGGAGGGAAACAAGATCGCGCTCTTTCAGGGGACTGTATATCGGAAAAAAGAAAGCCTCGGGGAAATTCTGAAGTGAGGGTTCCCCGGAACAATAAGGCGGAGATTCGCCGGTCAAGGGCCTCTCTCCCCTTCCACTACGGCTGGCTTGTCGTGGTCACGGGCATGCTCTGCATCGTCGCCTGCCTCGGATTCGGGAGGTTTGCCCTCGGCATGCTGCTGCCGTCCATGGCCTCGACGCTCGGGCTCTCCTATTCCCAGATCGGATTCATCAGCACCGGAAACTTTGTCGGCTATCTCGCCGCAGTTTTGTTTTGCGGCCACTTTGCGGGCAAAATCGGCTCCCGCAACCTCATTGTCGCCGCGCTCATCACCATAAGCGCCTCCATGGCGTTTATCAGCCGCGCATCAGGCTTCTTTTCGGTGCTGATCCTGTATACGATCACGGGTATGGGCAGCGGCGCGGCAAATGTACCGGTCATGGGTCTTATCGCGGCATGGTTCGACCGTTCCATCCGTGGACGGGCAGCGGGGTTCGTGGTCATCGGAAGCGGCTTTGCAATCATGATTTCCGGAAAACTCATCCCTGTCGTGAATGTGGCCGTTGGCCCGGAAGGCTGGAGAACCAACTGGCTCATCCTTGCCGGTGCAGTCGCCGCTATTTCCGGTATTGCCTATACGCTGCTCAGGAACAAGCCTGAAGATATGGGCCTTTCTGTGGTCGGCGGCAGCCGCGAAAAGCCCCTGTTCCAGACGGATGCCGAACGCAGAAGCATTTACAAAAATAAAACGCTCTACCTGCTCGGCTCCATTTACTTCCTTTTCGGCTACACCTATGTGATCTATGCAACCTTTATCGTAACCGCCCTTGTAAAGGAACGCGGACTTTCAGAAGGCATTGCCGGCAACTTTTGGGCCTGGGTCGGCTTCCTAAGCCTCTTCTCAGGCCCCGTGTTCGGCACGCTGTCCGACCGGCTCGGCAGAAAAGCCGGCCTTATGATCGTTTTCTCCTTCCAGATGCTCGCCTATCTTATGGTGGCGTCAAAACTTCCGCCGCTCTTTCTCTACCTCTCGATCGGATTCTACGGCATTGTTGCCTGGTCGATTCCGTCAATCATGGTTGCGGCAGTGAGCGAATATGTCGGTGTCGACAAGGCGCTCGCTGCCTTCGGGTTCATCACCTTTATTTTCGGGATCGGTCAGATTTCAGGACCGGCGGTTGCAGGTATACTGGCGGAAAAGACAGGGAGCTTCTCAGGGAGCTTCTTTATGGCTGCGGTGGCGGCAGGAGCAGCGATTCTGCTCACCGCATTTCTCAGAAAACCGGCGGCACCTGCTGCACGGCGATTTGAGAGCACAGATAACCTCAGATGAGAACTGAAGATACCGACCAAGATAGTCTCACCACGGGATTGTACGATAAGGAGGTCGAACTGTCGCCGGGGAAATCGATGTGCCTGTTCAAACAGCCGTTTATTATCTGTTTCGGCGTGAGGTGCCGGAGATTTGCATGAAGGTGCTTGAAATGCGGGAAAAGAAATGTCCGGCGGGTGCGTCGAATCTTCACTGGACCGTGTCCGCTCCTCTCGATCCGTGAATGCCTTTTTTGCAGCGCAAGAGCAGACGACTTTCCTTTTTTTAGCCGGAGTGCTTCTTCTTTGATGAATGCTCTAGATCAAGGATCCTGAATCCGTCAATATAGTCCTTTGTCCGGTACCGTGAGATTTCGCACATTTTTTTGATGATGTCGTCCATCCGGTCACAGCTCTTCATGATCGAGTTCGAAATTTTTTCAAGCGACCCGTGATTGGTACTGCTTTTCTCAATCAGTCCCGCGAGAATCACGATCGTCTGGAGCGGCTGGCGCAGTTCGTGAGCAGCTGCGCCTGCGACCTTGAGCGCGGCATCGAGTTTTTCAGCGGTTACGTCATAAAACATGATGACTTCCCATATATCGTTCGTATCCGGCATTTCGATGAATGATGAAACAACAGAAAAGGAGCGGTCCCCCATGATTACTTCATGCGGTTTTTCGAGGAAAGACCTGATGGACTGGAAGGTCTCGCACCCATTGCAGCGGCCCCGTCCCATAAAGGGTGCAGTGGTATGTTCCGTGCCCGAAGACCAGCACCGAAACCGGGTTCTGCCTCCCTCGCATTGTGCGGTGACAGCGCAGCTGTTTCCATTGAGCGACTGCCGGTACAATCGCTCCACGGCTGAAAGAACAGTTCTGAGGGGGGAGCGCACGGAAAGTGAATGTACCGGGCTTCCCATCGCCTGTGCTTCAAGACCGAACATTTCCGCGCATGCGCTGTTGAACATGGTCATGGTGCCGATGGTATCAAGAAACAGGATCCCATCGCCGATATTGTCCAGAACAGTCTCCAGCTTTTTTTTGCCTTCCTTCAGCAGGGATTCGCGCTCGATGCGCTCGGTCACATCCTGAAAAATTTCAACACCGCCTATGATAGTGCCATCGTCATCGCGGAACGGAGCGGTTTTAACCTCCACGGCGATGCGTCTGCCGTCTTTATGCTGCAGGTACACGACGACCGGTCCATGAAAGACGCCGTCGTCGATGGACGATTTGAGCGGGCATCTTTCCCGGCACAATTGAATGCCCTTGCGATCCACGTGCTTCAGGATGTTATCCTGGCAGCACAGACCGATCATTTCATTCCTGCTGTAGCCCGAGATGCGTTCCGCAGCTTCGTTCCACAGAAGGAAGCGCCGGTCACGGTCAGTCACATAGATGCCTTCCTGTACTGAGTCGATGATTTTGGCCAGGTGTCTGTTCATGCCCGTATGCAGTGCATCCTGGAGTACGGATCTGCTTTGATCTGCCATACTTAACCTTTATTCGGAATTGTCACGATTGAAGAGCCTGATACTGAATCGCATACAAATCATAGCACAAGATTTGCCGCTGCATGGAACAATTATCAATTGGGCTGCTGAATAAAATACATTTGAAATATCCAATTCTTAAAGCGGTTGAAGAAACAGCACCTCCGAGATCGGACAACTAAAAATTTGGCGCTGACAAAGTAAAATTGCAACACGCTCTCTCCCGTGGAGAGTAACACTGGCGATACACGCGCATGTGCTGAATCCGCGTAAGGTGAACTTCGGGATTCCGTGCGGTGGGCTTGGTTTCACTTCGGCTGAGTTGACATCAGCGACTTCAGGATACCCACCCTGGTCCTTGATTTGTTCAGCCAGACGATATAAGGCGAAACAACGCTCGCACGAAGCCTTCCGGGGAAAAGAAAAGACAGCACCTTTTTTCGCCGCATCTGCTCCTCGCCCAGTATGATGAACCCCTCACCACGCTTCGCCCCCGTGATCTTCTTGCACGTGTGCGGAAAATTCTCGATTCCCGATGCCAGCGGAAACACGCTGGTATGACCCGGGTGTCAAAGGGCGAAATTCAGCGTAACAACCCTCCCCGTGTCCTGTTCCCTGAGCTGAACGCGGAGGGTCCGGGCTGTTTTTGCTTCGGCAGGGAAGAAGATGAAGCCGTAGGCCAGTGAATTGGGCGCAACGGTTTTCGCCTGCAGCGACTTTGACTGGAGATCTTCAATGATGGAATGCCGCGCATCGTTCGCACTGTATGCCTGCGATCCGCCGACGACGGCTCCGCCCGCCGCTCCGACGGCAGCGCCCTTACCCATGGCATTGCCTACATTCGTACCCGACAGGATGCCGATGGCGGCGCCGATGGCGGCGCCCGCAGCTGCGCCAAGAAAGCCGGAATGCGCCGCGCCGCTGAATGTTTCCTTCGTCTGGGCGTATTTTGTCGCCCGCTCATATGCGATGTTGCGGTCGAGCACAGACCAGAGATTGTTCTGCCGGTCTTCAAGGAACGTCTGACTTCCGTTGAGCTCGAGATGGTGCGGTCCCTTGTTGTCGATCACGATTTCGACAGGCAGCATACCGGCGTTTATGATATCAAACCCGAAATTCTCCTTTGCTTCCTTCATATCCGTAAAGGCCCGCGCCCCCATCACAGCCCCCGCCGCTTCCTGGGCATTCTCATAAGCACCCGGCATTTTAAACGGAAGCGGTTTGGCGACATAACTTTCCGCGCAGAAAGAAAGCAGAAAAGCCGCACCTGTGGCACTCAGGATTTTAATGATTGCCTTCATTCTTCTGACCTCCTGTACATGCCGGCCTGAAAAAGCACCTGGGGACATATCTAATCAATTTCGGCCGACTGCACACTCCTTGTAAAATTATAACACTGCATACAGGATAGATGATCAGGCAAGACGCGTTTGGCAGGCACTGCCCTGCAGGAGTGCGATGCAGAAACCTGCCGTAACGAGCGCCTATCTCGAACATTTTTGGTTTTGTTTTATATTTTTTTATACTATAATATTAACGATGTCTGCAGCATATATTGTAACCAAGGGGGATGCCTCATGCTCAGATCTGTGCTCCGCTTCGTGCTCTCCTTCATGCTGGTCATTGCGCTCTGGGGATGGTTCTGCTTGCCTCGCGCTGCGCAGGCAGGAACTCCGGACCGGCCAGGCAATAATGCCGAGGTGTATTCAATCACCATCAGTCCCGGCGCAGTGACCACAAATTCCTACCCGGAAATAAAAGGGTTTGTCAGGAACACTTCGCTTTCGAGCAACGACGCTGGAGGCAAGGCGGCTTTCGATGTCGTTGTGGAAATAACGAATGCGCAAGGTGTTCAGAAAAGCATGGTGTGGCGGGACGTACGGTTCGCCGCAGACCAGAGAAAATCCTATACCACCGCACACAGCTATGATATCGGCCAGCCCGGCAACTACAAAGTCGTTTATTCGGTATACAATGTCGGCAGGACGCATCTCTACGCCACCCTCTCGAAGACTTTTACGGTGACCGCACCCGCAGCGGGGAAAAAGACCGAACCGCCCGCCCGGCCTGAAAAAACTCGTCAGCCTGCAAAGGCAGAGACAAAGAAGCCGGAAAAACTGAAAAAGGCCGAGGTCATCGAACAACCGTCGAGGAGCATTGACGCAGAGAGAAAATACCTGGGGATCGGAGGGTACGTAAATACACTCAACTTCAGCGGGGGTGGTACGCTCGTGTTCTGGCCGCTCAAGGACCTGGCTGTGCAGGGCACCTACGGCGTGGGCACATTCACATCCTATGAAGGCAGGGTGTTCTACCGGCTTCCCCTCTCCTCGGGCTGGAAACCTTATTTTGGTGCCGGCTATCTGCATGCAGCGCGGGATACGAACGTCATCGGTCTGAAAACCACCGTTGCAGGAAGCAGTGTCACCGCGTTCGGGGGAGTCGAACTGCCGCTGACCCGAAGTCTTTACGGCTATGTCGACATTTCCGGCACGTCGCTGAAGCTTAAAAAGGACGTGGCAAACGGTATCCAGGCGGCCACGGTAAAGGTCGACTACGCGCCGGTGACCATCAATGTCGGTGTTGTGTTTTATCTCTTTTAAGGAATCCTACCGCCCATGGAAAAGAAAACGCCAAAAAAAATATTCATTATCTCGGACGCCACCGGGCAGAGCGGCCTGCATATCCTGCGCGCGGCGCTGGTCCAGTTCAAGCATGCCCGCACCAAGATCATGCTGTTTCACGACGTCGACACGAAAACGGAACTCAAATCGATTCTGGAACAGGCCAAGAAGGCCAAAGCGCTCATTGCGTTCACCTTCGTGAGAAAGGAGATGCGGGATTATACCAGCGAGTTCTGCCTGAAAAATTCCGTGTTCCAGCTTGATATCCTCGGCCCCCTCATCAATACCCTCTCAACCTACCTCAAGCTCGATCCGCTCGAAACGCCGAGCCTGCTCAGGAAGGTGGACGAGCGGTATTTCAGACGCATCGATGCCATCGAGTACACGCTCGGCCACGACGACGGCAGGGGTGCGGAACGCCTGAAGGAGGCGGATATCGTGATCCTCGGCCTGTCCCGGACATCGAAGACGCCGACATCGTTTTTTCTTGCGCAGGAGGGGTACAAGGTCGCGAACATTCCCATCGTTCCCGGCATCGATCTGCCCGAGGAACTTTTGACCGTTGACCAGGACAAGATTGTTTTATTGAATATGGAGCCCGAAGTGCTCCAGAAAATAAGAAGGACCCGTCAGAAACAATCAGGCCTCAAGGCGAGCTACAGCGACCTGAAGAACGTCTTCACCGAAGTCGAATATGTCTGGGAATTGTCGCGCAAACACCAGAGCTGGAAAGTGATTGATACGACCAACAAGTCAATTGAGGAGACGTCGTGGGAGATCATTCATCATGTCTTCGGGGAGGGGCATGAGGAATACGCGTGATTCGCACAGCACAAATTGACCGGCACACCCCGAACGTGCGGGCTCCCTGTTCATCGCACTTCGAACTCCACCTCATCAACGCGGCGGTCAGCGCCGTCCTTCAGCACGAGCACATACCTCCCCTGGCGGGGGGTCCAGGGTTGAGTGTCCGTTTTTCCAATCACCATATCGTTCAGGACCCAGATCGCATTTCCGCTTGAGGCCGACTCGAAATAGATCTTCTGTTGGTCTGCCGGAATGTCAGGATCGATCGCGATAATTGTTCCCGGAGCGGGATAAAGAATTCTTTGCGGCACGGTCGTGCGTTCAACGGTTTGAGACTCCGTACCACTGATGAACCATTCCTTCCGGGCAGACTGACTCTGGTCGGGAATGACAACAGCGCGCGCGACCACGGCACGGGGGGGAACAGGCGCCTTGCTTCGGGAACCGCGCTCCAGGTACTGCATGATCTCCTGCCACGCGGGAGCCGCGCCCGTGATGCCGCTCACGTCCCACATGGGAGCGCCCGGGAAATTTCCGACCCAGACGCCGGCAGTGTAGTCCGCTGAATAGCCGATGCACCAGTTGTCGCGCATGTCCTTGCTCGTGCCGGTCTTGACCGCTGCCCAGAACCGCGTAGCAAGAGGATTTTCGAGGGAAAAGGTGGAGCTTCGTGCTTCCCGGTCCGAGAGGATATCGGATACGATGAAGACAGATTCAGACTCATATACCCGTCTGGATCGTTCCTTCTTCCCTGGAACAAGATGCATTCCCGTCCACATGCCGCCGTTCGCGAGGGTCCGGTAGGCATTCACGAGCTCCCAGAGCGTCACATCTGCAGAACCGAGCGCAAGCGACAGGCCGTAGTAGTCATCCTCTTTCAGCGCTTCGAAACCGAGTAACCGAAGGCGGGAAGCGAAATCCGGCATGCCGACAAGTCCGAGCGTCTTTACTGCAGGGATATTGAGTGATGAGGCAAGCGCGGTCCGGGCTGTTACCATCCCGCGAAATTCCTTGTCATAGTTCTCCGGTTTATAAATGCCTCTGTCCGTCGAGACATCGAGGGGCGCGTCGTTCATGAGTGAGGCCGCGGTCAGGATTCTTTTTTCAAAGGCAAGGGCATAGAGAAAGGGCTTGAGCGTGGAGCCTGCCTGGCGCCGTGCGCGGATTCCGTCCACATACCGCGTCCGGGGAGACAGTCCCGCGTTGCCGACATAGGCGAGAACATTGCCGGTTCTGTTCTCGACGACGAGTATCGCTCCGTCGGTCACGTTCTTTTTTTTGAGCAGGGAGAGCTGTTTTACAAGAACCTCGTATGCAAACTGCTGGATTTCCCGGTCCAGTGTTGAGCTGAAGGAACGCCCGTCGGATGAGGCGGTTCGCATGATGCGCCGGGCTGCCTGGGGGGCGAGGGCGGTACGCGGCCGCACATGATAGGTGCGGGAGAGCGCGTTCTCAGCGATGGACCGTATTTCCCGTGCAGTCGGTGAAAGCATCATTGCAGCTGCAAGCAGGTGCGCCCGCTTCGCGGTCGCCTCAATCGTCGCATTCGGAGAACGGAGCAGGGATGCAAGCACCACGGATTCTCCTTCATCCAGTCCGGCCGGTTCCTTGTTGAAGAGACCTCGCGACGCGGCGCTGACCCCCTGGAGTTCGCCGCGGAAACTCACGAGGTTCAAATAAGCCTCGAGAATTTCGTCCTTGGACCATGAGCGTTCGAGCTCCTGCGCTGCATGCATCTGGTCCCACTTCTGTGCGAACGACCGTTTTGCGTTCCTCGGCTTGAGTGTGTCGTCGAGAAAAGCCGCGAGCTGCATGGTTATCGTGCTCGCTCCGCGCGGCTTTTTCGAGAAGAGATTCTCCGCGGCTGTCGCCGCCGCAGCCAGCCAGTCGACGCCGTGGTGTTCACGGAACCGCTTATCTTCTGAATAGATGGTCGCCTTAGTTAATGCGGGGGAAACGTTGTTGAGCGGGGTCCAGTCGAGCCGTCTTCCCTTTGCGTCGACGCGGAGTTCGTGAATCACCTTCCCGTTCCTGTCGAGCAGCACGGCATCAGATGCCTGGTAACCCTGCTTTACTTCCTGGAAGGAAGGGAAGGCATGACCCGCTGATGCACAAAATATGAGCCACAGGCCGATACCAAGAAGTGTATAGCGCTTCATGAGAACCTCAAATAAATCGAAAGCAACAATTGACCGCGGATGAACGCAGATGGACGCTGATAAAACAATCTCAAATAAAGAAGACGCGTTTGTAACATAAACGCTGCCATTCCCGAATGTTTAATTGGGAATCTGGTGTTAAAACCATACCCCTGATAGAAGCATTCGGGGTTGACACACGAGCATACTGCAGAAGCAGCACTCTCTGATGCTGAACTTCTCAGGTCGGCTGCGGAGCCCTGACGCAATGAGAGCGCGTCTGCTGATCACTGTTCATGTCGCCACGTCGCTCAAGCGGACGCGGCCGAAGAGGTAGCGCCGCGGCAACCGAACGAATTCATCCTGCCGAGGCGCCCAGCGCTCCTTGCGCCGGAGCGGAGGAGCCGATCTGAGAAATGAGCCGCGCTACTGCTCGACCACAACCTTCTCATTCGGGATCTCCCCGAACATCTCGGGCGAGTAGAGCGCTTCCACGCGCGTCTCGGGCATCTCGAAGGACCCTGCATTGTTCAACCTCACCGTATACTCGAAGGACCACTTGCCTTTCGGCACGTACTCATAGTAGGCGCGGAACGCCTCGAAGCTCCGCTCCTGGAAAACAGGCCAGGCCCAGCCCGTGGCCTTCTCGCTTTTCGTGAGCATGCGCGAATCTCCGCCAAGTCCCGTGCCGAGAATACTCGAGCCCGCAGGCACAGGATCATTCACCACCACCCAGGTCATGTCTGCCTGGGCCTCTACGTCGAGCTTGACCCGCATCACGTCTCCGCGGGTCCAGGCGCCTTTCTTTTTCTGCTCGACCGGAGTGACGGTCTTCTTGATTGCATATCCGCTCGAGAAAGGCTCCTTGAGCGGGATCGCGGCCAGGCTCTGGACCGTGACCCAGGGTTTTCCCGTACCCTGGTGCGAGATCATAAGGTCAGACTTGATCTTGGGCCAGCCGAGCATCACGCTGCTTCCAGCAGGCGCGGCCTTCCAGTCCACAGATCTTGTCTGTTCATTCATGCTCGCTGAGGTCAAGCCTGACACCGGCGCGGACTCGAACTTCTTCGAAAATTTCTCCATGGCGAGCACGCCCCAGGCATTGGCAATGGTTGTATTCCATGCGCCGTGATACTGCCTGCCCAGGGCGCCGCGCACGAGCCGCGGCATGTCCTCGCTCCAGCTATCGACATCGAGCAGCATGAGAATGGTGCGCAGGGAATTCACGTCCCCGGAGACCATGAGCCACCAGAGATAATCCGTCTTCTCCGTGGAGAATCCCATGGTGGTGCCCTGGAAATTGAGACGCGAGCGGATGATCTGCGCTGTTTCCTCAAGACGTTTGTCGCGGTCAGGGATCGACGGAACCCGCTTGAGCACATTCATCCAGTCGATCACTGCGGACGTGGGCCAGAGGTTCGGCTCGAGCGTGATGGAGCCGAGGAGCTTCGGCTCTGCGTTGTTGTTTCGCGACAGGGCTTCGAGCGCGGCCATTTTTCTGATTGAGAGGTCGGCTGTCGGCAGTGACGACCAGCGCATCACGCGGCCTTCGATAAACCCGCGGAGTCCCTGCTCCATCCGCTCCCTGACGTCTTCGGGAATCTGCCATCCTGCTTCGTGGGAGATGGAGAGCATGTACGCAGTAAGCGTATCGCTTCCCCAGGTGCAGGTGGGGAAGTATTTTACCAGTCCGTCGCCGTCAAGATGCGCCGGGAGATCGGCAACAACTTTTTTCCACATGGTTTCATCGCGGAGCGCGATCGCCTTTGATGTGCGCTGTTCCATGCAGGTGTAGGGATACTGCGACATGTACCAGGTAACCCCGCCCAGACCGTTCGAGAGTTTTGAACGGAAGGCGACATTGATGCCTCCCTTGCCTGCGAGCGCATCAGCGGGTTTTTCGACTGCCAGGGTGAGCGGCCTGCCCACCTGTGCAATTGTTGCCTGGTATGTCCTGACCTTGACCGCTGGCACGACTTTCTGTGCTATTTTCAGCCTGTCAGCTGCCGCCCCGTTTTTTTCCTGCGCCGTCACTTCCCAGGTAAGTGCTTCGACGCCCGTCGGCGCAGACGCATCCCAACCGATTTCGCGCGCTTCGCCGGGGTTCAGCGGTTCGGTAAGGGGAGGAAGCGGCAAGCCGCTCGTCGACTTCGCCGAGATCTCGATGTCCATCGCGCGTTCCGACGTATTCCTGATCGTGAACCCGGCCCTGAACCGGTCGCCTTCGCGCACGAGGGGCGGAAGGCCTGCAAGGATCATGATGTCCTGGGTCGTGCGAATGCTTGCATCGCCGGTCCCGAAGAGCCCCGTGTCACCGTTCGCGACAGCTACGATCCTGAAACTCGTGAGCGAGTCATTGAGCGGGATCGCGATCCGGGCTTCGCCGTTCTGGTCGAGCACAACGCGGCTCTTCCACAGGAGGAGCGTGTCGAACATCTCGCGCGTCGCCTGTCTGCCTCCGCCGCCGCCTGCAGGAAAAGCCTTGATTCCGTAATGCCGCTTGCCCACGACCTGCATTTGGGCTGTCGCGGTCTGGATCTCGTAGCCCCGCCGGCCCATCATGGCTTCAAGCAGGTTCCAGCTTCTGTTCGGCATGAGCTGAAGCAGCCCTTCGTCAACTGCCGCGACAGCGATCTCCGTGCCCTTGGGCGGCCAGGGATTATTCCTGTCGCGCGTGCGCACCTTGATTTGGACGTTCGCCTTGTCGCGGATCTTGTACACCTGCCTCTCGGGCAGAACGATGACCCGCAGCTCATGCGCACGCCAGCCCACATTGATCTCCGCAATACCGAGCTTGTACGCAGGCTTGGCAAGATCCACCATAGCGGTCGGCTTGCTGTCCCCCACCCTCCCGCGCAGGCACAGGACCGAGACGAACACATTCGGCGCGTACGTGCCTTTGACCGGGATCTCAACTACCGGCGCCTTGCCTGAAAGTTTCGTGGTGAACGATTCGATCACGCCTTCACGCTCCACGGTCACGAGAGCTGCTGCTTCGCGGAAGGGCATGCGCACCTGGAACTTTGCCGTTTCCCCGGGTTCGTAGCGTTTCTTTTCAGGCAGGAGGTCGATCCGGTCGTTGTCCGACACGTCGAACCACCACTCTCCCTTGCCCGCGATCCATATGTCGCGGTTTGCGACCGATACATTGCCCGCGTTGTCGAAGACCCTTGCCTGAACGATCACGTTGCCGGAAACGGGAGACTGGGCTTCGCAGATCAGAAGGCCTTTGTCATTCGTTTTCCCCTCACAGAACCGCGCTATTTTCTTTGTCTCGGTTACGTGGTCATACGCATAGAACCCTCCCACGAGGCGCTTGCGGTGGGAGTAGACGATCCGCTGATACAGCTCCGCGCTCACTTCTTTGTTCGGCACGGGTTTGCCCGCGAGGTCGAGCACGATCACATGGAACTTGAACGCTTCTTTGGACGCGGCCCAGGAGTCGGGCTTGATGCCCACGATCAGATTCGACGGCCAGAGCGCGACTGCGCCGCTCACGGTCTGCACTTCGCCATTGGGATCTCGGAATTCCATTTCCATTGCGATGTCGCGGGGGAGCGCAATCTTCGGCAGGTTCACAAGTTTTGTCCTGAGACTGCCTGCTTGGTCGAGCGCAAGCTCCCCGCTCTGGGACCACTCTTTTTTAGCCGTTCCTTCCTGGCCCGGCCCCTCATCATATTCATTCGCAGTCGACCGTTTGACGACTCCTTCCTTCACTTCGCCGTTCGCAAACTGGAACTCCTCGTAATCGGCAAAAGAAACGTACTTCGGCATTTCCTGGGCGCGGAACTTCACTGCAGCGCCCGACGCCCCGCCGCCGGAGAGATATTTCAGGAAGAGGTCCACATTCGCTTCCGCTGCATGCACGAGCGGTTCCTTCGGAGGCTGGATGATGCCCTTCATGAGCGGAACGCGGAACTCCTCCACGCGGAACGATCCCGAGGTCCAGCCTCCCGCGTTCAAGTATTCTTCATCGCCCTCTTCATATCCGCCGACGCCAGTGCGCTTCTTTTCCTTGCCGCTCGCCTTTTGCATGAGAAAGACAGAATACTCACCGAGCTTTGCTTCCTGCGGAATCTTCCAGACCGTTTCCGCAATCCCGTTCTTGTCCCACAGGAGCGGCATCTCGTACCGCTGGTCGCTTCCTTCATGCCTGATCACGACCGCCTGGGGCAGAGGCTTTGCGTCGCTGAAACCAGCCATGGTGTGCTTTCTGATGATATGCTTCATGGATACGGTCTCCCCGGCGCGGAGAAGCGTACGGTCCATGATCGTGTGCGCGATGACCGGACCGTTGTGTGACGCCCAGGGGAGATTGTATCGCCATGTTTCGATGCCCTTGACCCATGATGAATGCGCAAAGGTCATGTCGCCCCCTGCCCGTGCGAACACGAACAACCCGCTCCCCATTGCCGACAGGGCCTCGTTTTGCGAGGAATCGAGCCAGCTTTCCTCGCTCCCGTGCGCTTCGCACCGCGGCAATTCTTCCTGGGACGGCAGTTCCTTCTTGATCAAGGCAATGCCGTTCTTGTCCGTTTTCCCTTCCCAGTGCACCGCTCCCTCGCAGTCGCGGAGCACGACCGACGCATCCGCAACCGGCTCCGCCTTGTCAAGCGTGGTTACCCAGACGAGAGATGATTCCCTGCCCCACTTGAAGTGCGCCGCAAGATTCGTGACCAGGGCGGACGCGGGTACATAAAGCGGCTGCGGTGCTCCGAGGAGCGATTCGCCCAGTATGCGGCTTTCGAGCTCGACCACATAAAAGCCGCCGTTGTTCAGCGGTATGCCCACAACTTCGAAGGCCTTTGCACCGTTCGGCTTCGGCACCGCGAATTCCCTTGTCGTCTGCTTCTCCGGCGCTTCCCTGAACAGGGACTGCCTCCGGTCTGCTGAAGATACCAAGCGCAGCCATTTAATGATCTCCACATCTGAAGAGATTTGGCGCGTCTTTCCCTTTACTTCTCCTGAGATCTTCGTCTCGTCCTTGGCGGGAAGAATCGAGGAAAGGGCGCCCCCGATCTTCTTTGCCGTGTCCGCGATGCTGCTGAGCCCTCCTCTATCCTCTGCCATGCCGGTCATGCGGGCTTTCACTTCCTGTTCCACGTTTCGAAGCGTCACGGGAAGCAGGGGATCGGATTTTTCGATTATTCCGAAGCGCGCGGAGAACTTCGCGAGGGGCGGATACGGACCGGTCTTAATGGTAAGGGGGAATTTATCGATATTCGACAGGTGCCGGTCCGCGTCATCTTTGATGTTTTTCGGAAGATCGATTACAAAGGCTGCGGTTTCAGGAAAGGGGCCCATGAAGGTCACGCTGTAGACGGCCTCCGGCGTCTTCTTGCCTTCAGTTTCCTCTTTCAGATAAGGTTTATACACGCTGCCCCCGGGTCCTTTCATCACGATCCTGCCTGCATAATCCCAGGACACGGGAGCGGTAAAGTCGACGCGCATCGGAAGAAATGGAATGCATCCTGCCTGCGGATTTTCCCGGTCGCAGGTAAAGCGCGCCAGGAAAGCTTCGCGCGCCTTGTAGGCCAGGGCCTGGTCCTGCGTTGTAGCTACGCCGCTGGCTGATTCAATACCTTTACCCCAGACCAGTTTCACCTCTGCGTTCGCCGGGAACCGCTGTTTGCACTGGAGCACAAGCTGGGGTTCGGGTGCTTCACCCTGTGCAGCCACGCCCCTCCACCGCCTCCGGGAATACCGTACTGACGTTGCAGCAGAGAGCTCCTTCAGTACTGACTCATCATCGATTATTTTGATCCCAACCTTCTCGTTGATGCCTTCCACAGCGCAGTACGCGTGCTCGCGCACGGTATCGAATTTCGGTTCCGCGTCGAGCGTCACGATGAATATCTGGTCCTCCTGGACCGTAGATCCCTCATAGGGCCGGCTGTCCCTGATCGCGGGCCCGCCTGTCGAAAAAGTGAATTTCTGCGTTCCGCTGACTTCATTTCCCGCGAGCGTCTTGAGCCCGGCTTTTACCGTAAATTCGCAAACCTCCCCCGCGGGAAGGTCCTTGTCGAAATCGTAGATCCAGTTCTTCCCGTCTGCCCACCGCGCCCTGCCCGTTCCCGGGCATTTGATGTCAAAGGGCTCGACCAGTCGCGGGTCCCCGAACGGCACCATCTGCTCCGAGAACCTCACCTGTACCTGTCGCACGTTTTTAACCGTTCCCTGGGGTGAGAACATTTCGACTGCTGCAGGACTGCCCGCAAAAGCCGGGACCGCTAAAACCGGGAGTGACATGACGAGTGTTGTCAGAACGAGTGATTTGAACTTCATGGAAGGCTCCCTTCAGGAAGGATGGAAAGACGATTGAATCAATAATCTTGTATCATGGACAACCGAGGGTGTCAATCTGAATAAGGAGGGGATGTGTTGCTCATCGGTCGCCTAGATTTCCGCATGGGTTTAAACTCAAACCCGGCGCGTCCCTGAAGCGGACCCATGAAATTTCTGGGGCCGGGAGGGGAGAGTGGTGTCCAATAAACCATCGCCCGCTCAATGGAGAGATGCTACCTAGCATGTGACAGGGGAAAATGTTTTGCAAGACTAGAAATGCACTTCCACTCCTGCCATATAACTCTCGCGGAGA
>Ga0187786_10000107_pt1 | contig 26728 bp, 27 predicted proteins | sample 0815_BV2_10_20_M_FD_132449 | JGI IMG/M metagenome (GOLD analysis project Ga0187786, IMG submission 132449) | Tropical peat soil microbial communities from peatlands in Department of Meta, Colombia - 0815_BV2_10_20_MG | ecosystem: Environmental > Terrestrial > Soil > Wetlands > Peat | place...
CCTTGAGCAATCGCATGGCATCCGAAGGGTTCACCCCGTGATTCAGCTGGGCCTTGAGATCAACGCGGCGATATGGATTGGTGCTGAAATTCTGGATGTTCCCTGAAAGAATCTTGCTGTTCCCTACGAAGGTGTGGATGTTGTCCATGGTGTCAATGGCGGTAACCAGAAGGCCGATTTCTCTGACAGTCCCCATGATATCACCGGCAGAGATAAAATCGCCCACTTTGAAAGGTCGCAAAAAAACCAGGAAGGCCCCCGCCGCCAAATTTCCGAGCAGTCCCCCCCACATGGTTCCGACCGCTAGGCCGATGCCGGCAAGCAGGGCAGCTATCGACGTTGTTTCGACGCCGAAATAGCCGAAGATGGCAACGATTAGGATGACCTTCAGAAGAACTGCTATGCCCGAAGCAATGTACGTTACGAGGGTAACATCGAGTTGTCGCGCAGACAGGGTCTGCTTTAAGAGGTTTGTCCCAAAACGGATGAGCCAGGTACCGACAATCCATATGACGATTGCCCCGAGTACTTTAAGCCCCACTGCAACTGCCTGTGTACTGAGATACTGCAGCATACCGGAAGTTTCCATGACTACCCCCTTTCTTTTACGCAGGCCATGGATTTGAAAGATGCCCCATTATAGCAAAAGGCGGCGCACAAAAAATTCAAAAAGACAAAAGAAACAACTGTGGTGATGATTGAAGGTATAAGGCGTGATGATCTTCGCACACTGCTCTGCATTGAGAAAACAAATTCGGCGTTCCTTAGCGTTCATCTTTTTTGCTGCCGTGGCAGGGACTTGGTTTTCTCGGCTTATGCCACTTGCGGAACAGGCCTTCAAGCTTTTTCTGGTAGATCATGATGACGAAAATGACAAATAAAATTGCTCCTGCCAGAACGGCCAGTTCCTGATACTGCTCATTGCGCAAATAATCGCCTCCGAGCGTTTCGATAAATGTTCCAAAGAGGCGGCCGATTCCCGTCAGCAATAAAAATTCTACCGAAGTCAGATGGCCCAGCCCCAGCAGATAGCACAAAGAATCTTTCGGCGTGCCGGGGATGAGAAAAATCAGAAAAACGATGAACATTCCCTTATGGTGCAAAAGATAATCAAATCGCGAAATCAATGCCTTGCTGGCATATTTTTCAACAAACGGTTGCCCGAAAATACGGGCGAAGAGAAAAGCGAGATAAGAACCGACGGTTACTCCGATTGTTGAATACAGAGTTCCCCACAAAGGTCCGTAAAGATAGCCCCCGAGGATATTCGTCGCCTCACCGGGGATAGGCGCGATGACAACCTGTAATGCCTGCAACAGTATGATCCCGATAGGCCCCCATGGGCCAAGTGAGCTGATAAACGCCCGCATCCTGGCTTCATTCAGGAAGAATTGCATGAGATCCGACTGATAAATGACGTACCCTACGGGCAGGGCAATTACAATGAAAATCAGCGCAATCAGCCAGCCGGAATAGTTCGATCTTTTGTTCGTCCTTTTATTCGTCACGTTCAGAACTGCTATTCTTTATTGTTTACGGCAGGATGTCTCATAGGTTGTTCATAAGCTGAGCTTGCTTGCTCCGTCCTTTTCCGTCGATACCGTTCGACCATTATGGTATACTGAATCCACAGCTATCGTTTAATCAAGTCGGTGCTGCTTGTGAAATCAGGAATCGATGGGACGTGCCTGCTGTTGTCTATCCACGGATAGATTAGGCATGAACAAGGAGGATCCATGTTTTCAGGAATATTTCAGCCCATGCATTTGTTGTTAATTCTCGGGATCGTGCTGCTCGTGTTCGGCCCAAGCAAGCTGCCGGAGATCGGCAGCGGTATCGGTAAGGGCATACGGGATTTTAAAAAAGCAATGTCGCATGACGATGATGCGAAATCATCGCACGACGATAAGACGGCATAGCAGAATTTCATTTCGGCTTGAGCAGCCGTCCTGTATCTGCACGTTTATAAAAGGGAAGTATTACAACGACAGCCGTTTGCCTGCTTGATAGAGCAAGCTCTGTATCCGCGGCGCGTAAAGGTACTCCACAGCTGTCCTGCCCAGCCCAAGAGACCTGAGTGGCTAAATCAGGAAAAACAACAAGTAAATTCAGCGGGGATCCAAATTGTTTTGCAGGACCTGCAGATGCAGCTTTGCATGTTCCAGACCAAAGGCCAGCCATTCATAGAAATTCAACTGACCGAGAAAGCGATGCGGAAAGACTGACGCGTGGAGATCGTGCGTTGCCGACTTCAGCAGTAAAGCGTCGTAACGTGAATTCACCTCTGCTTCAATGTTTCGGAGGTTTTCGTCCGAGACCGCAGGGTCGGGTTCAGTTCCCTTTACTGCAGCCATTGTTTTTACCCGCTCTCTATCGTAGCCGAAGAACCCGGTGCGTATCGGGAGCGGCCCGCTCATATCGGCTTGGACAGGGGCTGTTATTTTGTCGAACAAGCGTTCCAGCAGGCTGATAATAGCCCGATCCGCCAAAAGAACATGATGCACTACTTGACGGGGCGTCCATGTCTCAGGAACTGCCGCGGACGGAAGTTTTCTGTCGCTCAGCGCGAGGAGAGAAGCGCGCACACCGGCATGCTCTGCCGCTAGTTCATGTAAGGTCATGCAGTGCTCCTTCTTTAGTCAACGACGGCTTTTAATAGATCGAAATGAGCCCGACTACTTCGATTTCTTCTTTCCCAATGCCAGTTTTACCTCGCCGGGATAGACTTTCCGCTCATGCATCGGTGTCGGGTCGGAAAGAGCTGGCCATTGGCCAGGGACGGGATCGCTTCCTTCAATCGCCGTGGCTTTCGGGTTCGGGTCAACCATCGCCGGATGTCTTCTGATGTCGATCTCCGGTACATTATGGCTGATTTCTATCGCAATACCGTTCGGATCAAAACTGAAGACGGAATGGATAAATCCCTGATCGAGCACCTCGGTCACGAAAATGCCTGCAGCATTCAGCCGATCCTTGAGTTCCCAGAGCTGGTCGGCATTTTCCACTCCGAGTGATACATGATCAAAGCCGAACGGACCTTTGACCGGTCTTCCCGCATCTTTTTCTTCTATCGGCCGGACATCGGGCCACTCAAAAAAGGCGATGAGATCGTTTTCGGAAAGCTCAAAAAAATATTGACGGTACCCTTTTCCGCCAAGCGTTACGACGAGTCTCAACCCGAGCAGATCGCGCCAAAACCGGACCGTCGCATCCATATCGCTTGTCGCAAAGGCAAGATGGTTTATTCCCGTATAGCGGACCATTCAGGCCACCTCCTGCATATCGCATTCTTCCCTACATTAACGGGAAACAACACAGACTGACAAGCTTGGTGCAATTCGTTGACATCCCGGTACATTGCTCAGTATCGTAACTGCATACGAAAATGTGCGGAGGCATATATGACGGAGGTTGCTGACGGATTGCTGCTTGCCCGTACTGAGGGCAAGGCGGATATAGTTCTACTCCCGAACATGGCAAATCGCCATGGTTTGATAGCGGGGGCTACAGGAACCGGTAAGACGGTCTCGCTGCGGGTTCTTGCCGAGCAGTTCAGCAGTATCGGCGTGCCCGTTTTTATGGCGGACGTGAAGGGCGATCTTTCGGGCATTGCCCAGGCAGGCGGCGATCACCCGAAGGTTGCCGAGCGGGTGAAGCTTCTCGGACTCGATCCGTTTTCCTATCAGGGCTTCCCTGTCGTATTTTGGGATGTTTTCGGCGAACAGGGATACCCAGTGCGCACGACCGTCTCGGAGATAGGCCCATTGCTCTTCAGTCGTATTCTGAATCTCAACGAGGTACAGAGCGGTGTGCTGACAATCATATATAAAATAGCGGACGACAACGGCTATCTCCTGCTTGATCTGAAAGATCTGCGCTCGATGGTGCAGTTTGCTGGCGACAACGCTGCGGAATTCAAAACCAACTACGGCAACATTTCCACGGCAAGCATCGGAGCAATTCAACGCAATATTCTCGCCCTTGAACAACAGGGGGGCGATAAGTTCTTCGGCGAACCCGCCCTGGATCTGAATGACTTCATGCAGACCGACGGCAACGGACTTGGCACGATCAATATCCTCAACGCCTGCAAACTGATGCAGTCGCCGAAGGTCTATGCCATGTTCTTGCTCTGGATGCTTTCGGAGCTCTTCGAGAATCTTCCGGAGGTGGGCGATCCGAAGAAGCCGAAATTGGTTTTCTTCTTCGACGAGGCGCACCTGCTCTTCGACGACATAGCGGATGTGCTCAGGGACAAGATAGAACAGGTTGTGCGTCTCATCCGCTCAAAAGGCATCGGCGTATATTTTGTAACGCAGAACCCGCTCGATATCCCGGATATCATCCTCGGGCAGCTTGGCAACCGGGTTCAGCATGCATTGCGAGCATTCTCTCCGCGGGATCAAAAGGCGGTAAAGGCTGCTGCCGACACGTTTCGCCAGAATAAGTCGCTCAATACCGAAAAGGTCATTTCCGAGTTGGCGGTCGGAGAAGCACTCGTTTCGCTGCTCGATGCAAAGGGAAGCCCGAGCATTGTCGAGCGTGCATACGTCTGTCCTCCGCACAGCCGCATGGCGCCTCTTACGGATGCGGAACGCGTCGCCGTTATTCGGTCATCCCCCCTCGCGGGCCATTATGAGAAGGCTGTCGACCGAGAATCGGCATATGAGAAGCTGAAGGCGCGCCATGATACGGGTGAAGCCCCCGCGGAGAAGAAAGAAGGGAAGTCTGAGGCGGGCGTTCTCATCGGAGCGCTCGCCAAGAGTGCTGCGCATGCAATCGGCAGCCAGATAGGCAGGCAAATTATCCGGGGGGTGCTCGGCTCTATCTTCGGAGGCCGCCGCTAAGTCCGCGTTCTGCATAGCCGGTGCGTGATATCCGCCCTCAAGCGAGCTGATTAGCCCCTGTGAGGCAAGTCGTGTGCGCCGGAGAGGCGTGCTCAGGTTTTCTTTGCGAGGAGGGTCGCGAGGGATATCGGCGTCTGGTTGCGCACGAATGAATAGAGCACGAAATTGGAGAGCACCTGCTTCGCATAATCACGGGTTTCCGTATAGGGGATGAGTTCGATGAACTGTTCGAGATCTGTGCCTGCCAACTGCACTCGCCACCGATCGACCCGCCCCGGCCCGGCATTATATGCGGCTGCGATAAATGCGTAATTGCGCTCGTATTTCATCTGCAACGTGTTGAGATACGCTGCGCCAAGCGGAATATTGAGCTCCGGATAGATAAGAGCGGATCGCGTAGGCTTTTCGACGAGGCCCGCCTTTGCGGCAACCAGCCTCGCAGTGGCCGGCATCAACTGCATCAAACCGACGGCACCCGATGACGATACTGCGTGGGGCACGAACCGGCTCTCCTGCCGCATGACCGCCCAGAGCAGCTCCGGAGGGAGCCCGGTATCTCGAGCCGAAGAGAGCACTTCTTTCTGGAAGGCAAGCGGGAAACGCAGTTCGAGATCGATATGCTCAGGGGCATACTGGGCTGCGCCGATCTGTCTGTCGATGAGGCACTTTGCTTTCGCAAAATGAGCAGCCGCATAGTGCGTAGCGCTGTCTCTTCCCTTGAGCAGCAGGTTCCATTCAAAAGCCGCCTCAACCCAGAGTCCGGCTTTGTGCAGCGCAACAACCCTCAACGCCACGGGATTATGCTCGAATTGGGCAATCAAGTCCCGGTCGGGCTGATAGGTCAGGGTAAGATAAGGAGGACGCTGTCCGATGCGTTCGGCTGCCAGCAGTCCGTAATATCCCGGCTGGCGGGAGAGATCCGCATACAGTTGGCTGGCATCGAGCATCTTGCCGCGCTTCTGGAGCGCGCGCGCATGCCAATATTGCCAGACCGGCTCGCTGCGCACGCTCTCAGGCATCGTTGCAATCGACGTTATGACGTCTCCCCACGCCCCCGCGAGTATTGCCGCCCGCGTTCTCCACTCTGCGGCCGGCTGAGAGACTGCCCGGCGATACCCGTCGGCCCTCTTGATAATGTCATGAGCCGCAAATGATGTCTTTTTCGCGGCAAGCGCACCGATGTGGACAAGGATATCTCTTCCTGTTTCGGCGTCAAAAGAGGCGCTCGATTTCTCATATAATCTAAGGGCGTTCTGATAATCGTCTCGTGCTGCAGAAACAAGTGCGACAGCGCCCGACCAGCCTGCGGTGTTGACCTTCGATTTCTCAAGCTCCGGCGTAACGGTATCAAGCAGCCTGCGGGCGTCTGACTCCCCTTTGAACGCAGCAATCTGGAGGATCTTTGCGCGGACTGATGCCGGAGCGATCTCCCCTGACGCAACGCTGCCGGCAAAAGCAGAGGGACATGCTACCGGAAATTCGCCCAACTCTTGAAAAAGCGATGTCCGCATGCCGTTCAGCGGCACGCCTCGCAGCATGCGAAAATTGATTGTTGCGCAGCCGAGTTCCGGGTCTTTTTCAGCAAGCCAGTCCGGAACCCGGTTGACATGGCGCGAGAACTGTTCCCAATCGCCGCGCCGCGCCCACGACTTGAGCAGTGCGGCTCGCAGCTTTTCTATCGGCGGAACCCCGGCATATTTTTCAAAAACCGACGCGACCGACGGCGATAGCATCCCCTCCTGCGCATCTTTTGCATCGACCATCGCGGCAAGGACATAGGGCTCGACCGGTGTTCCTGCATATATGTCGAGGTATTTTTGCAGCACACGGACGTCTTTTTTGTGGTAGGCGTCGACAAAAGCCAGATCAACGGCCAGAGCGGAGCTTGCCATGGTCAAGGCACACCAGAAACAGAACACCACTGCCGGAACGTAATACAACAGGTTCATTCCCGGGCGATTAGCTGCAGACTTCATTCCCATACTCGACCTAGCATAACGGTGTGCATGCGTTTCATACAATATATTCTTTTCGGCCATATTCTTCAGTGCTTGAGTTCATGTGCGATTCTGGCTCACAATAATCGGAAGTATGGAACCCGTCGCGAAGCCACCGATGATTAACCGAACGAGGCTGGTCGAGACCTTTCTCGAACTGGTACGCATCGACTCGCCCTCCCAGCAGGAGGCAGCGATAGCGGATTATCTTGAGCCGACACTTTCCGCATGCGGGTGCACGGTCATGCGGCAGCCGTACGGCGCTTCGTTTAATCTCATTGCTACGAGGCCCTCTCCGCTGCCGAATGCCCCCTGGCTGCTTTTGTCCGCTCACATGGATACGGTTGAATCGACCGCCGGCATTGATTGCCGCATTGAAGACGGCATTATCCGTTCGGCCGGAACGACGATCCTCGGAGCCGACGACAAGAGCGCGCTTGCTCAGATAGTCGAGATGTTGCGCATCATGCAGGAATATCTTCTCCCGGCGATAAACCTCGAGATTGTCCTTACCTCGGGGGAGGAACAGGGACTCATGGGGGCTCGCAATCTGAATATGTCGCGCCTGAAAAGCCGCCGCGCAGTCGTGCTCGACATCAGCGGGCCGCCCGGCTTGATTGTGACAGCTGCCCCGGCGCGTGAACAGTTCAGCATTGCCGTGCTGGGAAGGGCGGCCCATGCCGGGATCGAGCCTGAGAAGGGCATCAATGCGGTTCGCGTAGCGGCGGAGATCATAGCGGAACTGCCGAATGCCCGTATTGATGATCGGACGACATTTAATGTCTCCATGCTGACGGGCGGCGCAGCGATGAATATCGTGCCGAAGGAAGCGACGATCTGCGGCGAATTCAGGACGCATGACGACGATCTGCGGCGAGAACTTCGCGCCCGCATTCAAGCGGTTGCAGAAGGCATTGCCGGACGCCATGGTGCCGCCGTGAATATTCAAATGGAGCCTGAATATGAGGGATTTCGCCTTGACGACAATGAGCCGTTTCTCGTGCATATTGAAGCGGCCATAACCGCCTGCGGAGTCACACCGCAAAGGATTACAACCGGCGGGGGATCGGACGCCAACATTTTCAATACATGCGGAATAGTCTGCGTAAATATTTCGAACGGCATGATGCAGATACACTCGCCTGAAGAGCATATCAGCGTCGATAACCTGGTAGCCGGCACGGAAATTCTCATCCGGCTTGTATGTGCTCGTTGATGAAAATCCATATGAGTCGCGCCGGCGCGGAACTGTACGGGTTATATGAATCCGGGACTGATGCCTTATGACATTTAAGGCCGAATCACTCGGAAAATATTTCCCGGCAACCGCTTCGCTGATGGGCAAGTCCTTGTGGAGCGAATTTCTTTCTCGTTTGCCGGCCCTGCTCGATGAAGAGACGCTTGCGAAGGAGTTTGCCGATTTCATCTCGCAGAATGCTTGTTCGTCTTATGCGCGCGACCTTTTTGCCGTCGAGCGCGAACGCGCTCTGGTTGAAGCATTTCCCGAACCGGCACTGCCAACATCGCACATCCGTGTCGTCAATCCTTCTCTCCGAATCGTGAAGATCGGATTTCGCGGGCTTCCCGTACTGCTGAACCCCGGAGCCGAACCTCGCGTCCAGCCGGAAAAAGGAGAAGAGTTCGTTCTTGCTTGGCGCATGCCGGAGACCGGCGAGGTCCACACCGAGGCGGCAAGTCGGGAGGATCTGCTTGCATTGAAGATCGTTGCCGAGGATCTCGACATCAGGCATCTTGCCCGAACAGGCAGCGCGACAATCGGCGCTCTTGCCGACGTTCTCTGCAGGGCGGCCGAACGCGGCCTTCTGGTTCAGCCCTGCTCGAAAATACAACGGGATCCCGGCATATTCGCTCAGGGAGTCGTCACTGACGAGGAATATCTTGTCGCACGCGGCTTTACCCTTCAGTGGCATATTACGCAGGCATGCGATCTGCATTGCAAGCATTGCTATGATCGGAGCGACCGCGCTCATATGCCGTATGACCAGGCGTTGCGCGTCCTCGATGACCTTTACGCATTCTGCAATGACAAACATGTTTACGGAAATGTGACCTTCACCGGCGGGAATCCGTTTCTCTATCCGTATTTCTTCGATCTCTACGAGGCGGCATCGGATTATGGGTTCGGCCTTGCAATTCTCGGCAATCCCGTCTCTTCCGCCGCGCTTGAAAGGATAGCGGCAATTCGAAAACCTTCACATTATCAGATCAGCCTTGAGGGGCTGCGAGAGCGAAACGATGCGGTACGAGGCGCGGGCCACTTTGATCGTTCACTGAAATTCCTGTCGAATCTTCGCAGCCTGGGCATAGATTCGATGGTGATGCTTACCCTGACCAGGGACAATATTGACGATATCATTCCCTTAGCGATGCTGCTCAGAGATTATACCGATACCTTCCACTTCAATCGCCTGGCAATGGTCGGAGAAGGAGCACATCTCCTGCTTCCGGAGCGGCAGAAATACAAGGCTTTTATCTGCGACTACCTGCGGGCGGCGGAAGGCAATCCCGTCATGGGGTTGAAAGACAACTTCCTGAACATTCCCCTTCATCGACAGGGCAGGCCCTTATTCGGCGGCTGTGCCGGGTTCGGGTGCGCCGCCGCATTTAACTTCGTTGCCCTCCTGCCCGACGGGGAGGTGCACGCATGCCGGAAGCTTCCCTCGCCGATCGGCAATATATACCAAAGCTCATTTTCAGAAATTTACGATTCTGCCCAGGCTATCCGGTATCGATCAGGGTGCAGTGCCTGTGCATCGTGCCCTATCCGGGCGGTCTGCGGGGGGTGCCTTGCCATCGCTTACGGCTACGGACTCGACATTTTTCATGAGAGAGACCCGCTCTGCTTCATGGAAGAAGGCGGCACGTAACCGTGCTAAAATAAAAAAGTACTGTCTTGCTTCGGGTGACGAGAGGAGCGGTTGTGGAAAAAGAGCGTTTGGTAAAGATTCGTCATGATTTGGGCAAGACCCAAAACGAAATGGCGCGTCTATTGGGATGCTCTCTGAAGGCGTTGCAGAGCTTTGAGCAGGGATGGAGAAAGGTTCCTACGCATATAGAACGCCATGTCTTGTTTCTGCTTCATATGAAGCGGAGTCCCGAGAAAAGGTACAAGCCCTGCTGGGTAATAGAGAAGTGTCCGGCGGAAATCAAGGAGAGCTGTCCAGCATGGGAGTTTCAGGCCGGACATATCTGCTGGTTCATCAGCGGCACGATCTGTCATGGCGAGATTCAGGACAGCTGGGAAGATAAAATGAAGAAATGCCGCAAATGCAAGGTCTTTAAATCAATGATCGGCACGTAATACATAGGATTGTTTGAACGGTATTTTGAAGCGAAAAAAGGGGGCGTTTTAGCCCCCTTCCTATCTGTATCAGCAGCCTGCAACAATGCTTTTTTGCTATTTCACTTCCTGGCTCAGCCCGAGGTAAAAGATCTGCGGCTTTGATCCGTATTCGGGTTTCAATACTGCGACGCGTTCGGTCAGAATCGTCTTGGTGACCGGATCGTTCGGGTCTTTGATGTTCCCGATTTTGCGCGCGCCGAAGGCGCACGAGTCGACGCACGCCGTTTGCAGCCCTTTGGTAATCCGGTGATAGCAAAAGTTGCATTTCTCGACGACATGCAGCGTCGGGTGGAAGAATCTCGCGCCATAGGGGCAGTTCGAGATGCATGCCGCGCACCCTATGCACCATTTTCTGTCGACGTGAACAACGCCGTCTGGAGTTTTATAGGTGGCTCCGGCCGGGCAGACGTCCACGCAAACCGGCAGGTCGCACTGGTTGCAGAGCTTCGGGACGAAGAATCCCTTTGCAATATTCTCTTTGGGGATTTCCTTTCCTCGCGGGTCGTTCCTGATGTATCCGGCACGCGCCTGCATCGGGGAATCGACGATCATCTGGCCGTCTTGTGTAACGACATACCGCTCAACCCACGTTCTTGAATAATGAGAACTGGTCGGTAGTTCATTTTCATTAAGACATGCCTTGACGCACATGCCGCACCCGATGCATTTTGTCGCGTCGACAAGAAATACCCACCTGAGACTGCTGTCTTTCACAGTGGTTGCAGCAGCCTTGGGGGTCAGAAATTCCAGGGCCCCCAACGGAACGCTTAACCCGGCTAATGTGATAAGGCCGGTTTTCAGAAAGTTTCTTCTTGATGGATTCATGCTCACAGTCCTCCGCTATCCTATTTGAAAGACGCCTTGTGGGCGTCGTGACAGGTAACGCATTCCATGCCGGTGTTGTGGGCTTCAGTATCGACCATCTTCAGGTTCATCGGCCCTTTCGGTATCTCATTATATTTCGGAGTCCGATACGGAAGGCTTGCATGGCATCTTAGGCAGAGCTCCCGGCTCTTATCGACCACCAGTTTCTCAGGTTTGTCGGGATGATTGAATGCAGGCCCATGGCAGTTCTCGCACTCAACTTTCGCGTGAGCCGATGCCGCCACGTTTTTGTGCTGATCCGCATGACAGCCCTTGCAATAGGAATTCCCCTGGTGTTTTACCGCGACAGTCTTCCACTCTTCTTCGTTTGCAACGCGGTGCCATTGATAGCGGTAGTCGTCATTTGCAGCGGTAAAGGATGGAACGAGAATCATCCTAGCCCCGACGACTCCGGCTACGGCGAGAATTGTGACGATGACGAATGCCGCCACTATCCGGCTGAATGTGATCGGATAACGAAGCAGGCAGTCTATCTTTTCAAACAACGTCTTTATGCCCATGAATGGCTCTCCTTTCGAATGAAATCACGTGTGCCGGCCTCCGGCGCTCTATCAGTGTCCACTGCCGTTTTCATCCTGGTGGAGCGGCAGGTATTTAACGCCTAGGATATACCCGGTCCAAATAAAGCCGAACAGACCGATGGAGTACGCTATTTCTGCAAGGCTGGGCGTATATGTCGCGAGAGACGAAACAGCGTTCGCGGATGTCGCATCAAAAGGAGCATATCCGAGAAACGGAACAAGCTGGCCGACGATAATGAAGTCATAGCGCCCGACATAAAGGCCGACAACGACCATGAGCCCGGCGATCGCCATTATATTCAGGTCCTTGAACCGTGCATACGCGAGTATCCCGAGCGGTACCAGATAGGTCATCAGGACTTCGCAAACCCAGAAGTTAACGGCAAAGCTTCCGCCGAGCAGCATGATAGCTTCTTTCTTGTGGGCAAAATGGCCCGAGACGAGCTTCCAGTAGAGGAAGAAGAGCGCCACAACTAGAAGATACGAAAGCATTGTACCTATCGTCCGCAGCGACTCCTTCAGCCGCTCGCTCATCTGTATCCCCATGGCCTTGTAAGTAACGACTGTGACAAAGATAATGAGTGCCGATGAGGTGAAAAGGGCCGACAGAAGGAAGTAGATTGGGTAGTACGGGCCATACCAGAATGAGCGGGAATAATGCAGCCCGAAAATGGCGCCGTGGTAACTGTGAACGACGACTGCGGCAATGAAGGCCGCAATTGCAACCGCTTTGACAAGAACGTCGTGATGGCCCCTCTTAATGACTAAAAGCAGTTCAAGGGCAATCAGGGCGATGTAAAGTGTAAGACTTGTTGCGACAACCCCCATGGGTGCCGCGTAGTGGCCTGTCAGCAGCAGGTGATAGAAGCGCAAGGGCTGGGCCAAATCGGCTGCAACGCTCAAGGCGCCCGCTACGACAATCAGAAGCGCCAGGTAGAGGGCCCTGCGACCGATTACGTCGAACTGTTTGTATCCAAGGACTATTCCGAATGACGCAATGTAGCTCAGACCTATGCTGGAGATTGCCCATGCGTAATTGATAATGAAAAGTCCCCACGGCACTTCCTTGGTAGTGCCGAGAGAACTATGGCCGACGAATGCAATCTGGGCAGCGCCATACAACAGGCCCAGAAGCATGACGGCGCCAATGCCGAGTGCGATCGGGAACCATCGGAATGATGGTTCAGCCGCTATTGCTCTTGCCTCCATAGTTTCGAGTGCCTCCTTGCCGGTTGTATTGAAAACCTAGTTCCGTACTTCCTCAGTTGATGCGTTACGAGCAGTCTGGTTTGTCCTCCGGCCGTCCGCAGCGCGCGAGCCTGTTTTTGAACGGCCGTGATCCCTTTCCTCCTTCCGGTTCAGTTTTCCGTCATTTGATGGATTCGAATTCAACCTTGAAGCAGTAGTATCCTGCACGGCCGAAAAGACGCATATACGCGATAGGTTTTCCCTCTGCATCAATAAAGACGCGCTGCAGCAGCAGAGCCGGCTCATCAGAATCGGCCTCCATGAGTGCAGTGATATCGTTCTTGAGATGAACGGCCTCGATCGTCTGAGCGATGCGGTCCAGCTTTCTCAATGAGCGCCTTCTGACGATGCCGAAAAATGAGGCCTCGCAAAAATCCTCGCCCTCAATCCCGGGGAAATACATCAGAGGTACGAACAGCTCCTCTATGGAGGTCGGCTCATGGTCATAAATATTTCTGCATTTCGCGTAGAAGACCGGGCCGTTGAAATCAAGAATACCGCTGATCTCCTCATCCGGACGCAAAGTGCCGGTTTCGAGCGATTCCCTGCCGCCGCTGAATCCGTCCGCATCGATAGCCTCACTGACGCGCGTAACCATCGTAATGCCTGAATTCGGCACCGGGCTCTTTACGAATGTCCCCTTTCCCTGCTGACGTCGGAGATATCCTTCTCTGACGAGGTCTGCCAGCGCCAAGCGGATAGTGGTTTTGCTCACGAGGAATATCTTGCAGAGTTCATCTTCGGAGGGGATCATGCTGCCGGGAGTCCATTCGCCTTCCTCAATCATCCGGCGAATGACGCCATAGATCTGGACATACAATTTAAACTGGCCGTCTCTGTCGATATCTTTTCCTATCAATGCATTGTCCTTGTTTTACGAATTTACAATGTCCCGTATGCTCAAAATAAAAATCGAAACACCCAACGTCAGGGGAGAATGCGAAGTGCTGCAAAACGCAACTCGATTCCCGTAGCAGAATGGCGCGGCAGTGCTGCGGCAAGCGGTTCCGCCCGTTTCAGACGTCCCCGCCCGCCGCTTCTTCTCAGGCTTCCTCGACCTGCACCGCTGCGGTGCCGATCGGCTCAACAATGGTTTTCGACTCAGGGGCAGCGGCTTTCAGGGCGCCGACCGCAGTGCCGCCGATCCACCCGGCAACGGCAGTTACGGACGTTACGAAAAGTCCGGAGGCCAGTACAATAAGAGCCATTATGGCCGCCGATATGATTCCCTGCGAACTGCCGGAGATGTATTCCTGCACCCTCGATCCGGAAACCCCTCCGATATAGGAGACCGGCAGCATCCAGACGACGACGAAGAGCAGCAGACCGATTCCGGCTCCAATGTACGTTCCTACTTTCGCATACGAGACTTTCATACTCTCCTCCTCATATAGTGAGCGGCTTTCGATTGCCAAACGTTGCGGCGACATCCCTAAAGACAGCGTTCGAGCATATACCACAAAGTAGTAGACCACAATGTAGTAGTCAGGCCATATGCAAGCAAGAGCAGTGCCACATTGTGGTGCTTTGATAATAAAGGATATTTTGATGTGTGAAGTATTCATGTGCAACATTGAGTGGCAGGTATGCTTTGCTGCGCTGAAGGATAAAGCTAAAAAAACGCTTGAAATCTTAAGAGGGTTTTCATTTCATATGTGCAATAAAAAGTTGCAAACAGCAATAAGTTGCGTCATAGTGAGGATATTACGATAGGACATTGCACCAAACGTATGGCGCAATGTTATGATTCTAAAAGGAGGGTATTGTTGTTGACTGTACGATCTTCGACAATCCGGCCGCGCGGTCCGTGATTTACCGGAGCTTTTGCAGGGATTAGCCTACCATTATTTTATGGAACAATTCATAGCACTCGCGATAATGCAAATCTTTCTTCCTCAGATCGGGCTCTTCTGGGTTTGGCGGGGAAACGTTCGATCTCGGGCGGGATGGCTTTTGAAGACCATCATTGTGGGGGTCTATATTATTGACATAGCCCTTGCGGGGCTTTGGCTCTATCTTCCATGGTTGACACCAGCATTTTACATGCTCCTGCTTTTCTCGGCTTCATATCAGGCATACCGGACAGTCGCATCAAGCAAAAAGTGGTTGCCTACATGGACCATAGGAGAAGTCTTACGCACGACAATTTCCTTTGTATGGGCTACGGTACTCATAGGACATACCGCATACCTCTTCTCAGGATGGAGGCTACCAGATGCAGTAGCCGTGGAACTTAAGTTTCCTCTCGACAATGGAACGTATTACGTCACAAACGGTGGGACTAATAGGATTTTGAACGAACACCTGGCCCCGGCTGCTATGATGAGTGCTGGATTTTACGTCGAAGCATATGCTGTCGATATCCTCAAGTTGGAATCCCTCGGACGGCGCGGGTCCGCAACGGTACCGCACGATCTCTTCGAGTATGAAATCTATGGAGAGCCGGTATATGCCCCATGCAGCGGTACCGTCGTGCATTCAGAAGGCGGGCTCCCCGATCTCATCCCGCCTGATAAAGATCCGTCAAACGCAGCAGGCAACCATATAATAATTGCATGCAAGGGCGTATTGGTCATCCTTCAGCATTTGAAGAATGGAAGCATTCGCACTTCGATCGGACAATCGGTCGAGCGAGGGCAGCGAATTGCTAAGGTCGGAAATTCAGGACTGACGAGCGAACCGCACCTTCAAATTCACGCGCAGCGTATCGGAACACAGGGGCTTGCAGGAGAGCCGCTCCCGATAAAATTCAATGGAAGATTTCTCGTACGAAACAGCTTGGTGCTCAGAAATCCTGTTCACAGGGGCACTATCGGCATGGATGCGATTTTTGGAGGCGCAGCAGCCGACGAATAATGTGAATTCAGGCAAGGCGGTTATTTGCTGAAGGTCATCGACTCCATCTTGGTCAGGACGGTCTTTCCCGAGACCCGCGGCGCGTTTTTCAGATGCCATACGACATACTGCTCTGCAAAGAGGTCTTCCGCCGACATGCCATCCACCGGCACGATAGTGTTAATGCCGCGCAGGGCCGCTCCGCTGGCGGTATACAGCACCGCGCCGTGAGCGGCGGTTCCCAGGACGATAACGGTCGCAATCTTCTTTTCCATCAAAAGCTGTTCCAGATTGGTTCCGAGAAACTTATCGGGACCGGACGTGACAATCGGCTCTCCCGGCAGCGGACTGACCGACGGCAGGATATCGGCAGCAGCAGCACCCGGCGACAGGCTGTGAATGACCTGGACCTTGGCTGCACGCATTGCATTCAGGACTTTCGTAACGGCCGGGATTGTCGTGAGACATCGCGGCCTGCGTTCGGCATTGCAGGTAAGCTTGTTGAAATCGAGCATGAGCAGCGCTGTTTTCGATGGCTCAATTGTTACGACTGATGCAAGCGGCGGCGGCGGCGGAGTCTTGATCGAAGCCCATTCATCAATGATTGTCCTGTCGGTGGCGTAGGGAGGAGTCGCCGCAACAAGCAGAGCAATTATGGCGCATGCTGTGATTGCATAAAGTCGATGTAATTTCATTGAACCCTCCTGATGCCGTTTCTTCCAAATTATACAACGCCGAAATACCTTCCCGATTTTATCAGAAATCCCTCAGCAAGGAGCTGATGAAGTATTTGCATTGTCTCTTGACCGGGGAGGTTGAGCGCCTTGGCGATCGTGCCGGGAGTGGCGTTCGTGTGTGCCAATATGAATTTGAGAACCTGTCCCCGCTTCTGACGGGTGGATCCTTCAAAGCGGGACTGGCGGGCATAGTGCCTGCTTTTCCTGTTGGGGTTCGGCACGCGCCGCTTGAGGTCCGCACCGTAGTCCATGAGAGCATAGTACCACCGGCGAGGATTTTTTCGGTCGAGAGTTGCTGCGATAATCGGCAGCAACTCATCATCGTGAACCCCCTCTCGATCCTCGAAAAAGCGGTGAAGAAACACGCGACGAATATTCGTTTCGATAAAGACCGTCGGCATATTGAACGCGAAGGCGGCTATTGACGATGCTGTTGCATGCCCGATTCCCGGCAGCATGCGAAGCCGTTCCACCGAAGCAGGTGCCTTGCCGTCATAACTTTCGACTACCGTTTCCGCTATGTGTTTCAGGGCAATGGCCCTGCGATTGTAGCCGAGGCCCTGCCACAGCGACAGAACCTCTTGCAGGGGGGTGGCAGCGAGGGTGCGGAAATCGGGGAACGCTTTCATGAAGGCGAGATACTTATCGCGCACGCGCTCAACTTGCGTCTGTTGCAGCATTATTTCGGAGACGATGATGCAATACGGATCGGCTGTTTCGCGCCACGGCATGGCGCGGCCATGGGTGCGATAGAAATCTCCGATTGTCCGTCTGAATGCGCGAATGGTTCGCGCATCGGGAACCCAAGAGGAGTGCTGTCTTCTCATTCGGGATTGGCGTCCTTGAGGTCGACAAGCGTTGCTCCCCAGCCTCCCGAGGTTTCGTCTCCGAGCCGGAATCCGGCGACGGCAGGATGCCGGCGAAGAATGGCGTGAACCGACTCGCGCAATGCACCGGTTCCTTTGCCGTGAACAACTCTTACGGAGAAGATGCCGCGTTCGCAACAGGCATCAAGATATGCCGGCAGCAGTTCCCTGATTTCCTTCGGCTGAAAGGTGTGCAGGTCCAGCGTGCCGTCAATCGGCATCTCAACGGTATCGGGAACAAAATCGGCGTTGTCGTTCATGCATCATTGTATCACGGGAAAGGTTGACAGAGGCCGAATGCGATGTCCATACTATGAAACAAAAATGACAAAGGGGTGACCATAATGAAGAAGACATTGTTGAGATTGCTCATAGGTGTAGTACTCGTTGTTATGCTCGCTTCGCAGATGGGGTGTGTCGCCGCTGCGGTCGGTGCTGCGGCCGGCGCCGGAACCGTCGTCTATATAAAAGGCAATCTTGAAGAGACGATCGGACAGCCAACGCCTACGGTTCATCGCGCAGTCATCGCATCGCTCAGGGATTTGAAGGTTCCGATCCTTGAAGATCAGAACGACCAGATGAATGCGAAAGTGAAGTCGCAATTTGCGGACAACACACACATCTGGATTAATGTCGATTCTATTTCTGCAACGGCTTCAAAACTGTCGATCCGTGTGGGAACATTCGGAGAGGAGTATCGTTCGCGCCAGATACTCGACAGGATTCACAGATATCTGCCTTCTTCGACCTCGTCTACTTCCCGTTCGACAATGTAGCTTGTTGTGCATAACCGGTCCGGGATATCCAGGACCGGTTATGAAATTCTTAGACTTACTCAAACAGCCCGCGATGCCAGTTTTCGAGCAGAAACTCTTCAGCGCGGCCGGCCGCGCGCAGCACGTCTTCTTTTGAAAGTGGGGCGCCGGTCCGGTCTTCGATGACATTGCTGATTCCGCGGAACTCTGTGACCGGGATATCGTGTGCTGCGCCGACATGGGCAATAGCGGCTCCTTCCATGTTTTCACAGACGGCGCTCCAATGGTGTTCGATCTTCATTCCTGCAGCACGCGTGCCGGTACACGTGGAGACGGTGACAAACCCGCCGGCCCGCACTTCCTGCCTGAGTCCGCGCGGCACATGCAGGGGAAATGAATTATACAGCGGCTCGGCTTCCTTCCTGAGAAGCGGAAACCCGAGCAGACGCATATCCCGGAATTCCGCGGCAGTCTGCAGCCCTTCATCTCCATAGTGTTCGCTGTCGGCAACGACGATGTCGCCGATGCCGAACCCCGACGAAGGATATGCACCTCCGACGCCGAAGTTGATGATGCGATCAGGCCGATAAAGCATGATCAACAGCGTTGCCGCACGTGCGGCGTTTGCCTTCCCTATGCCTGATACGCAGAGGATGATACTGCCGGACCGAGCGCCTTCGGCTATGCGACCGCTCAGGAACGAAACGCCGGCAACTTCGCCGGCGCGTTTGTGGGCAAGGCAACGGGCGACGGATTTCCCTTCGAGTGCTGTAGAGACGATGAATGCGGTCCGGCTCACGCTGTTTTCGGCTGCGGCTCTTTTTCTTCGAGGATATAGGTGACGCTTACCTCCATATCCTTGCGAAGGGAGTTGTAGACCGAACAATACTTTTCATGGGAGAGCTTTACAGCGCGGTCGATCTTGTTCGGGTCGAGATTTTTCCCGGCGATCTGCAAGGCCAGATCGATTTTTTTGTAGTATTGCGGCGGATCGGGGTTGCGTTCCCCGGTAATTGCAATTTTAAAGCCGGCCAGCTCGACGCGCATTTTCTGGAGAAACATGACGACGTCGATTCCCATGCATCCCGCAAGCGACAACAGGAGGGCATCAGTCGGTTTGCATCCCCACTGGACATTCGCATCGAATTCGATTTCATATCCCTGTTGCGTACGGCCGATGAAAATGAGCTCCTTGTCCCACTCAAGCGTTGCTTTGTTGACCGGATTTATTTTCTGTTTGTATCCCTGAAGGGATGAGGACAATTGTTCCTGATCTTCCGCCATTGAAGCCTCCAAACCCGCATGAATTTTGGATTTAGTAAATCCAAATCGCCTCGTATTTGTCAAGAATTGTAGTACAATAAGCTGAAAAAGCAGCGCAGTGTGCAGGGGGCGAATCACATGCAGGACATGATTACCGATTTCCTTGTAATCGGCAGCGGTGTTGCCGGATTGCGTGCGGCGATTGAACTCTCGCACTACGGGAAAGTAATAATTGCGACCAAGGATATTCCGACTGAGAGCAGCACCGAATATGCCCAGGGTGGGGTTGCCGTTGCCCTGAGTGATGAAGATCGCGTCGGCATTCACTTTGAAGACACCATCAATGCCGGCGACGGCCTGTGCAGGGAAGATGCGGTCCGGGTGCTGGTAGAAGAGGGACCGCAGCGCATTCTTGAGCTCATTGAATGGGGGGCGGCATTCGACAAAGACGGCTCTAAGCTCGTCTTTTCAATGGAAGCCGCCCATTCCCGCAAGCGAATACTGCATGCGCATGGCGATTCGACCGGCAAGGAGCTTGAACGGGTTCTCATTACCAAGGTCATGTCGCTCAAGCAGGTCGAGCGCCTGCCGTTCAGTATGGCACTCGACCTAATAATCGAGGACGGGGTATGCCGCGGCGCGTATATCCTTCGGGAGGGTAATGTCTATTCACTCTATGCAAAAGCGGTTGTGCTTTCCACCGGCGGCGCAGGACAGGTCTTTTCGCGCACGACGAATCCGCCCGTTGCGACGGGGGACGGCATTGCAATAGCGTTCCGCGCGGGGGCCGTGCTTGAGGACATGGAATTCATCCAGTTCCATCCGACGGCGCTTTTTGCGCCGGGTGCGCCGCAGTTTCTCCTGAGCGAGGCGATGCGCGGAGAGGGCGCGATTCTGCGGGATTCAGGCCAGATCCCCTTCATGAAAGAATATCACCGCATGGCGGAGCTTGCGCCGCGCGATGTCGTGTCGCGTGCCATCATATCGCGAATGGTTCATACGAAGAGCTCCCACGTGTTCCTCGATCTTACCCATCTGAAAGGCGATTTCATCAAACGGCGCTTCCCGCGTATTTATTCGACCTGCCTTCGGTATGACATTGATATCACGAAGGACCCCATTCCGGTTTCTCCGGCTGCTCACTATATTATGGGCGGTGTAAAAACGGATCTCGACGGGGCTACTTCCATACGCAATCTCTATGCAGCAGGAGAGGTTGCCTGCACCGGCGTGCACGGAGCAAACCGACTGGCGAGCAACAGCCTGCTTGAAGGGCTGGTCTATGGGTATCGCGCAGGGGTACGCGCCGCGAGGCATGCTGAAGAGGCATTTACTCTTAAGCGGCTCGGCGTGCCGTTGCGGACCTGTGCGGAGCCTGATTATCAATGCCTTGACGAGATCAGGACGACGATTCGGCGTTCCATGTGGGAGAACGTCGGCATTATCAGATGTGCGAAATCTCTCCAGTCTGCGGCAGGGGATCAGAAGGCATGGGCGGATATCCGCGAACAGCATTTCATGTCGAGACGCGGGCTGGAACTCAAGAATATTCTGACGACGGCATTCCTCATTACATCGGCGGCTCAGGCGAGGACCGGCAGCGTCGGGGCTCACTACCGCTCCGATTTCACGGAACGGGGAGACTTCGGGTCCAGGCATATTGCATTACGGAAAGACGTCAGCAGTATAGCCATCAGCATATCTTGATGATCATCGGCCATTACCCAGGCGCGCTACATAAGCGACGAAGTTTATGAAATAAAGTGGGTTAGATTCTCAAGTCGTCACTGTTCTTCAAATATCTCGTCGAAGACCGATTCGCACGACTCGAATGCAGCAAGCACCTTCGGGTCAAAATGGTGCGGCATTGTCCTTCCATCGCCCCTCAGAATGATATTGACGGCCTGCTCATGCGTAAACGGCGGTTTATACGGCCGTTTGGAGCGGAGCGCATCGTACTGATCGCACAGCATAACGATACGGCCTTCCTGCGGAATGGCTTCTCCCTTCAGGCTGCGCGGGTAACCGGTTCCGTCCCACCGTTCGTGATGGTTCAACGCAATGGATGCTGCAATCTGAATGTAGGGGTAGGATGACCCTGACAATACATTGCTTCCAATCTGGGCGTGCGTCTTCATGACCTCGAACTCCGCCGGAGTGAGCGGCCCGGGCTTCAAAAGGATGTTGTCGGAAATGCCGACCTTGCCGATGTCGTGGAGCGGACTCGCGAATGTAATTGCATCAACGAAACTGGCAGACAGGTTCATAACCTCTGCGATGGTCTTCGCAAAAAGGCCCATGCGCGAGTTATGCAGGCCGGTATCGGTATCGCGATATTCCGCAACGACTGTCAGCCGGTGAATAAGCTCGCGGCTCATATTCTTGACCTTGCTGAGGGCCTCGGAAAGCGCCTTTGTCCGTTCCTGCACGGTCTGCTCGAGGATCTTCTTGTACTCTTTTTCGTGCTGAATGAGTTTCTTATACCGCACTGCTTTTTCGATGGAATGAATCAGCTGTTCTGAGCGGTACGGCTTTATGATGAAGTCGAACGCGCCTTGCTTAATAGCCGACACGGCGGTATCGAGTTCGGCGTATGCGGTCATGAGCAGAACCGGGAGCTCCGGGTCGTACTGGTGGATATGTTCGAGCAGTTCAATGCCGGTCATGACCGGCATTTTGATGTCGGTAAGCACTGCATCCATTGAGCCGTCCTGCTCGATGCGGGAAAATGCCTCGCGGGCGTTACCGAAGGAGAGGACGTCGTACTGGTATTCCGTCAGAAGGGCAGTGACATATTCGAGGACATACGGGTCGTCATCGACCACCAGTACGGTGCCGAGTTTCCTGTCAGAGGTCATAACATCAACCCCGCATTCCCCGTTGCGCGCATATCGCTCATTATACCACAGCGGCGCCGGGCCGAAAAAACGTGAATTTGCAAAAAAGAACTGCTTTGGGTATCATTAAAGACTATGAAAAATAAGCAAAAAATTACCGGCCTCGGGGCCGTAAGGGCGCAAATCGATACCCTGGATACGCAGATCGTAAAGCTGCTGAATAAGCGCGCGAAGTGCGCAATGAAAATTGCCAAGATAAAGCGGACCGCAAATCTCGGTTTCCATTCGCCGGAGCGCGAAAGGGCCGTGCTTGAGCGACTCACAGGCATCAATCCCGGCTTTTTTCCGAATGACGCCCTGCGGGTTATATTCAGGGAGATCATGTCTGCGTCGCTCGCCCTCGAAGAGCCGCTTAAGGTCGCGTATCTCGGCCCCGAAGGAACATTTACCAATCTGGCCGCTGTTCGCCATTTTGGGTCGTTCGCGCAGTATATCCCGGTCGACAGCATAAAGGCCGTATTTGAGGCCGTCGAGCATAATGAAACTGTCTACGGCCTTGTCCCGATAGAAAACTCCAACGAAGGAGTCGTAAGTTATACGCTCGACACCTTCATGGATTACGATCTCAAGATTTCGGCCGAGGTCATGCTCGAAGTTTCGCACAATATGCTTTCGCGCAGCGGCGACAAAGACAAGGTAAGGCGCATTTACTCTCATCCGCAGGCGTCCGCCCAGTGCCGCGGCTGGCTCGAAACCCACATGCCGGGGATTCCCGTACTCGAAGCTACGAGCACCGCAAAGGCAGCTGGTATAGCCGCGATGGACGAAGATGCCGCCGCCATTGCGAGCGAACTTGCGGCCCGCCTGTATGACCTGAAGTTCATCAGGCGCCGGATTCAGGACAAACGGAACAACTTTACCCGCTTTCTTGTTATTGCGAAGGAGTCCCCAAAGAAGACCGGCTCGGACAAGACTTCGATTATGTTCTCGATCAATGACAAGCCAGGGGCCCTTTATGAGGTGCTCTATCCGTTCAAACAGGCCGGGGTCAATCTCACCAAAATCGAGTCGCGGCCGTCGAAGCGGCGCGCATGGGAATACATCTTCTTTGTCGACATGCAGGGGCATACAGACGAGGAGAAAATAAGCAAGGCCATCGGCAAGGTCAAGGCGAACTGTCTCTATCTGACGGTGCTCGGCTCCTATCCTGTGGATGCGAGGCTATACAAGAGATGATCCAGCCGCTTCCCTACGTTGCGCGGATTTCACCGTATGTTCCGGGCAAGCCGGTCAAGGAGCTTGAGCGTGAACTCGGCATTTCGTCATGCGTGAAGCTCGCCTCCAATGAGAATCCGCACGGTCCTTCTCCGAAGGCGATTGCTGCCCTGCAGCAGCTTCTCGCCGGCAGCGGCGAACTCGGCCGTTACCCCGAAGGCAGCGGCTATTATCTGAAGACCGCCCTTGCGGTGAAGCTTTCTCTGGGCGGCATCCCGGTCGGGTTTGACAACCTGATCCTCGGCAACGGGTCGAATGAACTTCTCGATCTCGCGGCCCGGACCTATATGGGACCGGGCGATGAAGCGGTGATGTCTCAGATGTCCTTTGTCGTTTACAGTTCGGCTGTTCAATCGGTCGGCGGCATTGCGCATCAGGTCCCTATGACGGATTACCGGCACGATCTCGAACGCATGGCCGATGCGATTACGCCGAAAACTCGGATTGTCTTTATCGCCAATCCGAACAACCCGACCGGCACGACAAACAGCGCGGGTGAATTTGATCGTTTTATGCAGCGCGTTCCGGAGAACATTCTGGTTATCGTCGATGAAGCATATATCGAATACGTTACCCGCACGGACTACCCGAATACGCTCAGGTATTTCGGAGAAGGCCGGGATGTGCTTCTGTTGCGGACGTTCTCTAAAATATATGGCCTCGCGTCTCTGCGCATCGGCTACGGCATTGCCTCCGAGGGCATCGTGACCGCCATCAACCGGCTGCGGGAGCCGTTCAACACGAATACTCCGGCGCAAATCGCGGCTGAACACGCACTGGCCGACGAGGACCATGTCAGGAGAAGCATAGAGAATAACGAGGCGGGCAAGAAATACCTTATGAAAGAACTTGCCGCTGCAGGGATGCTTGCCGTTCCGAGCGAGGCGAACTTTATTTTTGTCCCGCTCGCTACAGAGTCAATGCCGCTGTTTGAAGCGCTCCTGAGGAAAGGGGTCATTATCCGGCCCGCAGGACCGAAGGCGGTCCGGATTACGATCGGCCTTCCGCACGAAAACGAACGATTCATCGCTGCATTAAAAGAAGTCATGTCCGCATAGCGAGAGGAGAAAGCATGGATATCATCGTATTACAACCCGAGACCCCGGAAGAAAATATACGGCATATTCTGAAGAAGCTCGAAAGCAAAGGGCTGAAGGCGAATGTTTCACAGGGCACAGAACGTACAATTATCGGCGTCATAGGCGATACCTCGAAGGTGACCGAGGAGGAGGAAGACGGCATTCGCGCCATGACCGGCGTGGAAAACGTCGTCCGCATCCTGAAGCCGTACAAATTGGCGAGCCGGGAGTTTCAGAAATTTAATACTGAAATAGATGTGTGCGGAACGATCATCGGCGGCAAGAAGATTCAGGTGATGGCCGGGCCATGCGCTGTCGAAAACAGCTCGATTCTCGTATCGATTGCGGAGAAGAGCAAGGACGCAGGCGCTACCTTCCTGCGGGGCGGTGCGTATAAACCGCGGACGTCTCCTTACTCGTTTCAGGGGCTTGGAGAAGAGGGGCTTCAGTTTCTCGCCAAGGCGCGTGAAAAAACGGGACTGCCGGTTGTTACCGAACTCATGGACCCGCGCGATATCGACGTCGTAATGCAGCATGCCGACATCATCCAGATAGGCACCCGGAACATGCAGAATTTCCGTCTGCTGCTCGAGGTCGGCATGGTGAACAAGCCGGTGCTTCTGAAGCGCGGGCTTGCGGCAACGATCAAGGAGTGGCTGATGTCTGCCGAATATATCATGTCGCGCGGCAATCATAACGTCATGCTGTGCGAACGCGGAATCCGCACATTCGAAACCGCAACAAGGAATACGCTGGATCTGAGCGCGGTGCCGCTGCTGAAGCAGCTGACGCATCTTCCGGTCGTCGTTGATCCGAGCCACGGCGTGGGCAAGTGGGATCTCGTTGCCCCGATGTCGAAGGCTGCAGTTGCAGCGGGCGCAGATGCATTGATGATCGAGGTCCACACGAATCCTGAAGAAGCGCTTTCCGATGGCGAGCAGTCCTTGAGGCCCGACCTTTTCGCAAAGCTTATGCAAGAGCTCAAGCCGGTTGCCCAGGCAGTCGGTCGTGAGATTTAACGCGGGAGACCGTAGTGTCCGGCAGTAATCCCGCTTTTGCGAAGACGGCAATAATCGGCGTAGGCCTTCTTGGAGGCTCCCTCGCGATGGCATTGCGACAGCATCGACTGACAGACCGGATTGTCGGCTGCGGACGGAGCGAGGAGAATCTGTGCATTGCCCAATCGCGGGGCATTATCGACGCATGGACGCAAAATCCCGCCGAAGCGGTGCAGGATGCTGATATTGTCGTGCTTGCAACCCCCATTGAGGCCTTTGTTCCCCTGGCCGCTTCCTTTCGTTCTCATCTGAAGTCAGGATCGCTCGTGACGGATGTCGGCAGTGTAAAGGGGGCTCTGGTCGGAAAGATAGAGGCGCTGATGCCGGACGGCGTTGCTTTCGTCGGCGGCCATCCGATAGCGGGCGGCGAAGAGGCCGGATGCGCGGCGGCGCGGGCCGACCTTTTTGCCGGCAAGCGCTGCATTATTACGCCTATGCCGACTAGTGACCGCACTGCATGTGCTACGGTTATCGCCCTCTGGCGCGCCGTGGGCATGCGGACGGAGGAAATGGACCCATTCGCTCACGACACCCTCTATGGGCTTGTCAGCCATTTCCCGCATCTCGTAGCGTATGCCCTCGTGAATACCGCGGTCGGTTCCGACGAAAGAGCTATCGATTATGCCGGGAGCGGATTCCGCGATGCGACGCGCATCGCACTTAGCCCGCCCGATCTCTGGCGGGGCATTGCCCTCGCGAATCGCGATGCGGTCATATCCGCCGCTCGTGTGTTTCGAAAAGAACTGGATTCCATTATTTTTGCCGTTGAAAAAAATGATGCCTCAGCGCTTGAGGTGTTGCTCCACAAGGCGCAGAAGGCCCGTAACGACATATCAGGAAAGACGGTCGACGAGGAATGAACGTGACAATGAGCACCTGCACGATAGAAAAAGCCCGTCAGTTCCGCGGCGATGTGACGGTCCCGCCTGACAAATCGATTTCGCACCGGTCGATTATGCTCGGGGCGCTGGCATTCGGGAAAAGCGTCGTAAGGAATATTCTTCGGGCAGAGGACCCTGTAGCGACGATGAATGCCTTTCTGGCGCTCGGTATCGGAATAGCAGATAACGGCCGCGAGGTGGTTATCGAGGGCAAGGGCATTCACGGGCTGCGCGAGGCCGACAATGTGCTTGACTGCGGCAATTCAGGTACTACCATGCG
>Ga0187786_10000108_pt1 | contig 26639 bp, 23 predicted proteins | sample 0815_BV2_10_20_M_FD_132449 | JGI IMG/M metagenome (GOLD analysis project Ga0187786, IMG submission 132449) | Tropical peat soil microbial communities from peatlands in Department of Meta, Colombia - 0815_BV2_10_20_MG | ecosystem: Environmental > Terrestrial > Soil > Wetlands > Peat | place...
TGATCCTCATCGTTGTTTCCTTTGGCACTGCAGGCTATATGCTCATTGAGCACTGGAGCTTTCTTGACGCCCTCTACATGACCGTGATAACCATGGCGAGTGTCGGATTCAAGGAAGTTCATGATTTGTCTGATCAAGGTGTTGTTTTTACCATTGTGCTGATAGTTGTGGGGGTCAGCACTTTTGCCTACGCAATGAGCGCTGCGGCGCGGGTAATTCTTGAGGGTGAATTTCAGCAGGTATTCGGGAGGAGCAGATTGGAAAAGCGTTTACTTGAACTTAGGAACCATTTCATTATCTGCGGATTCGGCAGAATGGGCCGGATCATCACACGGGAGTTGAAGGCCGACGGCATCCCTTTTGTGGCAATTGAAAAGAATGCGGCAACCGTTACCGGCGATGATTCTACCCTCATTATCGAGGGAGACGCGACACAAGACGATCTGCTTCGCAAGGTCGGCATTGAGCGGGCTCGGGGGTTGATATCGGTTCTCCCGACCGATGCGGAGAACCTTTATGTAGTTTTGAGCGCCCGCGAGTTGAACCCGAACCTCTTTATCGTGGCCCGTGCCGGCGAGGAAGGTTCCGAAAAAAAGCTGCTCCGCGCAGGCGCAAACAAGGTAGTTTCGCCGTACCATATCGGCGGTCTGCGCATCGCCCACACGGTTCTGCGCCCTGCCGTAGTCGACTTTATCGAATTTGCTACGAGAAGCGGAAATCTGGAACTTCAGATGGAGGAAGTGACCATTCCGGAAGGATCGAGGCTCTCAGGATTGAGTCTTGATCAATGCGGTTTCGGGCGAGAGCTGGGTGTCATCATCGTAGCGATTAAACGTGCAAGCGGAGAAATGAAGTTTAACCCGACATTTCGCAGCACGGTGAAGACAGGTGACACGTTGATTGCGCTTGGTGAGACACCGAAACTTCGTCAGCTTGAACAACTGATGGGCATGAATAAATAGAGCGGTCGTTGCATTGCAGTCAGTTCGCGACAGTCAAATCCCCGACAGGAGCTTTGCAAGAGAGGATGACACTTTCCGACAGCATTAAAGGTCTGGTTCTCGCCCTCATAGTTATGAGCATGTTCCTTTATGGCTACAATTATTATCGTTATTCACAAACCGATCCCGATTTTTGTTCCTCCTGCCACCAGCTGAAAGGCGCGCATGCTGACTGGCTGAAGAGCAGACATCATGATTCGCTTTGTCAACAATGTCATCAGTTGGGCAATGTTGAGCAGAATCTGCGGCTTGTGTCCTATGTGTTGACGGGGAAAAACCCCATCGGGATAACCCACGGCCGGTCGCGTCCGTGGGAGGAGTGCGCATCATGCCATATGGAACAGCTTGCGCAGGGATCCTATTCACCGAATAAATCATATGGCCATGCACGGCATGGGGATGCTCAACATTTGAGTTGCAGGGAATGCCACAGCGGGAAGGGACACAATTTCCCGGCGTCGGATGTGTCTTGTCAGAAGTGTCATGAGGGGAAATCGGTTCATGGCCTCGAGACTGCCGAGTTCTCCTGTTTGAAATGCCACATTTTCTCTCAAAAATCCGTCGAAAAATTCGACCGAGGTCGGTGCGTGAAATGTCACAAGAATGTTCCTGCACAAGGGGCGATGGCTTCGCTGTCATGCCACTATTGCCACAAACCGCATAAGACGGAAAAGCCTCAGCCGAAGACATGCACTGCCGAATGTCATAAGAGCGAATCAAGCTTCGGTCAGCACGGCGTTCATGCAAAGGCCGGTATGGGTTGCATGCAGTGCCATAGGCCGCATGTCTGGAAATCCTCACCTGAGGAGAAGAGACGGCTCTGCGGTCAATGCCACACCTATAAGGATCCCGCCGTTTTTAAATACAACCTTTAACCAATATTATTCGTGGCAGGCGTTAGTCTCTCAATTGGAAGCAGGATAACCGTTTTGTCCATGGGAGATCCTGAGCAACAGCGGACGGCGTGATCAGTCGAGATATTTCACCCGCATCTCGACCGGCTGTTTCTGCGGCCCGCCTGATTCCCGCTGGGCGTATCCCACAGGAATGACCGCCATGAACTCGCCCTCAGGTTCTCCCAGCGATTGCAGCACGTCCGTCTTGATGAGGTACAGGATTCCGAGCCAGACCGTTGCAAGCCCTACCGACGTTGCCGCAAGCAAGAGATTTTCGACGGCGGCGGCGGAACTCTGAATTTCCATAGTTCTAAAGAAATCGTATGCCATCTCTTTTTCGACTTTGAAGAGGTCTGTGCCGTGCGCCATCAGTTCTCCCGTATTTGCGACCGCTATCACGACGGGAGCGCTGATAATGCTGCGCGCTGCCATGCGGAGCAGCACGGACGACGGGCGCGGGAAGTCGTTTGCGCGCGCGCTCACGAGATCGGCTAATGCCTGCTTCTTCTCGTTGCGCAGCACGATAAAGCGCCACGACTGCTGATTGTGCGCCGACGGCGCATCGTTTGCGGCTGAGAGCAGCAGATGAATCTGTTCGTCACTCAGCGGATGGTCGATAAAAGACCGAACGCTGTGCCTGCTCTGGATGGTTCTGAGCGTCTCGTTCTCCGTTCCATATCGATAGTTGGTGGTCATGATGATGCCTCCTGCCGTGTGCCCGAACTGTGTGCTCTTAAGTATAGCACCCCTCCAACTCGCACGGTTGATGGTCAACTGCTACAAACAGCAGCCGGATTTTCGCGCTTTCGCAAAGCTAAAACATTATTTTTGCAGAAGTGCAAATTAAATTATTAATAAAATCAATAAGTTGAATGATGGCACGGGATGTGCATAAATGATGCCCATGAACGCACTATTTAAAGGGGGTTGCTCCATGAAAGCGAACAATCAGACGACACGAAAGGCAGCATGTTGGGGAGCCGCCGCAGGCCTTATCCTGTTTACTATCGTCGGGCTGTTGCCGAGCTCATTTGTCGGTGGTGTTCTCGGGCTGAAGATCGCCGGGATCCTCTTAGGCGGGGCAGCCGATGCGGCACTCCTCTCCCGCGCAATTGTCGGGGCATCCATGGTAGCCGGAGTATTGGTTGCGGGGCTTGTATTTGTAATGGGAAGCGCGCTGGCCGCGTGGGCAGGCGCGCAGATTGTTTTCTTGGGACGTCACGGTCATATTCATGAAACTGCGTAATCATAGGTCGACAGGAAATTATGAGGAGGAACTGGTCATGAAAGCGAAACAGGCAGCAGCGAAGAAAGGGCTGTACATCGGAGCGGGTATCGGACTTATCTTGTTTGCCATCGTCGGCTTACTCCCGAGTTCTTTTATCGGCGGCGTGTTGGGATTGAAAATTGCCGGGCATATCTTCGGGTTGCCGCTTGGTACAGCTGTCGCGCCCCGGTTTGTCGTAGGGGTGTTTATGGTTCTCGGCGTATTGGTTACCGGTCTGGTTTTCGTAGTGGGCCTCTCTCTGATCGGATGGGCTGGCGGAACGGTTATCGAGACCCTGCGGGAGCGCAAGGATCAGGCAATAGAGCATCTGAGTGCCGAACAAAAGAAGGCCTAGCCTTCTTGCATAGTACCTAAACAGGCGGAACAGGGAAAAGGAGGATTATCATGGCTGATAATCTCACAAAGACGAGCGAAGTCGGCGCCGAACTCCAGATGCTCTGGACATGGCAGTCGATAATGAATCGGCTGACACACGTCGGCAAAAGCTTCTACATCTGGCTTGCTTTATCGGCAGCTGTGCTGTGTGCCGGGGTTGCAGCCGGCGTTCACGGCATGATTGTCGGATATGCCCACGTATATAACACGTCGCGCGAGATTGCGTGGGGAATCCTGATTTCAACGTATGTATTTTTTGTCGTCACATCCACGGGGCTCTGTCTTGTATCCTCGATCGGGCATGTCTTCGGGGTACGTGATTTCATGCCCATTGCGAAGAGGTCGGTTTTTCTTTCGATCCTCACGATAGTTGCTGGATTCATGGTGATATTTTTTGAAATCGAGAATCCCGTTCGTATGGCGATTTACAATGTCATCTCGCCGAATCTGACCTCGAATATCTGGTGGATGGGCACGCTGTACGGCGCTTACCTCGTCTTTATGGCAATTGAGTTTGTTTGCCTGCAGATTGAACGCCATAAACTGGCGACATACGCCGGATTCCTCGGCGTTATATCAGGCGTTGCGGCCCACAGCAATCTCGGCGCGGTCTTCGGTATGCTGATGGCGCGTCCCTTCTGGTATGGGCCGTTTATGCCGATCTACTTTATCGCATCGGCAATGATGTCAGGCTGTGCCGCAATAATCCTGTTTACCTGGCTCGCAGCCAAGGTCAACCGTACACAACTCGATGCACGCATGTTCAGGGCAGTCGATGTCACCAGACAAGTAGGCATCCTGATGATATCGGTCATCATGTTCTTTACGACCTGGAAGATTATCGCTGGGCTCGTCGGCGGTGATGCTGAGCGCGAAACGTTTCTCGCGCTGTTGAGCGGTCCCTACGCATTCAATTTCTGGGTGCTGGAAGTAGGCGCCGGCATGCTCTTCCCGCTGGCCATGTATATCATGTCTCGCGGCTCGAATCTGAACATGCTCTTTTACGGTTCTGCTTCGATGATATTCGGCATCTTCTTTATGCGGTATGACCTGGTTGTCGTCGGCCAGATAGTGCCCGCGCAGTATGAGCTTGGAGTGAACGAATATGCGACTCTCTTGAGTTATATTCCTTCGCCTCATGAGATATTGGTGGTGCTCGCCGGGATAGGACTTGTCGGGACTTTCTTCCTGCTCGGTGAGAAGATATTCAGCGAACATGTGGTAGAGGAACACGAATCCGAGCATGCTCATCAGACAGTTCGCCTGGAAGCAGTGAGCGGAATTGAGCAGTAAGGGGCAGGGTGCACGCCCGGAGGACGTGCGTGTCTCCGGCTTGCACCCTTCAAGAATGAACGAAAGTGAGGAACGACATGAAGATCAACGACATTGAATTCGACGAGCAGAAGGCTGCAACTCCTGATCTCCTGTCGCATATGGAACGGCGATCCTTTCTGAAACTCGGTCTGGCTGTTACCGGCGTGTTGGCGGGGGGGAGCATCCTCTCGCTCAGTTCCGTAGTCAATACTGTATTCGCATCACCCGCGGCGCACGCCGCGAAGTACCCGTATAAGCCTCATTACAGCATGCTGATTTATCAAAACAGATGCATTGACTGCGAACGCTGCATCGACGCATGCACCAAGACGAATCATGTGCCGTCATACGGCTATCGTACCGCTATCCTCGAACGCGAGGCCCCACAGGGAGGAGACGTTAAGAGGGAATTCATCCCTGTGCTTTGTAACCAGTGCAATCGCCCGCCTTGTGTGAGGGGTTGCCCTACAAAGGCGACGTATAAAGATGAGAAAACCGGTATCGTGATGATGACCTATGATAAATGCATCGGCTGCAAGACCTGCATTGCGGCATGTCCTTATAATGCCCGCTATTACAACGAAGAGCGCAAATCGGTCGACAAATGCAATTTCTGTATCGACACGCGGCTGTCAAAAGGACTGACAACGACGGCATGCGTCGAGGCATGCCCTGCCGGGGCTAGGGTGTTCGGGGATCTGTCTGATCCGAAGAGCGAGGTTTACCGAATGGTTCATCAGATAGAAAAGACCATATGGGTGCATCGGCCTGAAGTCGGTGCGGCCCCTAACGTCTTCTATAGTCGCGGCTAGGAAAGGAGGGCAACCGATGAAAACGATATTTTTGTGTTGTGCAATTGTCCTAGCCGTTGTCTTGATAGTCGGAAGCTACCACCCGGTTATTGCGGAACAGACAGGGCTCGGCGGGGAGATCATTTTTGCCAAGCCGGTGCAGGCTGTCATCTTCAGCCACAAAGCTCATGTCGAAGGGCTTTCGATGAGCTGTAATGTCTGTCACGACAAAATATTCCAGATGGACAGCCAGGCTGCGGAAAAGAGCGTTGAGTTCAATCACAAAGGCTTCGATAAGGGTATGTTCTGCGGGGCCTGTCACGGCAAGACCGCATCGGCTATGAATACGCAATGTACGAAATGCCACCTCGGGGTAAAGGGATATACCAAGATAGTCAAGCCGAAAAAAACGGTGTCAGGACAGACCGGCAGTTAGTCACATTTTGAGGGAAGGCCGTCTCTCCGTACGAAGGAAAGACGGCCTTTTTTGTGGAGGCTCTTCAGTTGATCCGATATGAATAAGGCAGGTTACAGCTCGGGGGCTTTCGCCGGGACAAGACAGACAATTGACAGGTTGTTCTCTCCGCTATTGCGGATCTGGTGCTCGGCGTTTGCCGGAATAAATACGACGTTGCCGGCTGAAATGCGGTGCCACTGTTCTCCGCAGAATACTTCCCCTTCGCCCGCATGGCAGAACATCTCGTGCTCCCAATCGTGCGTGTGGCGAGGTGTATTGCCGGCGGGAGCGATATCGAAGACTCGCATAAAGAAGTTTTCAGCCCCATCCTGTTTGCCGATTACCACACGCGCTTCAACACCTTTTACCTGTGCATTTGAATAGTGCTTGGCCGGAGCCTCTGTATACTTGATGACCTTCATGGAACCTCCTGTTCGTATTGAGATAACGCTCTTCATGACCGACGCGGTATATCTGCTCTCAAACGAGCTGATGAATGCACCGGCGGTGCCTTGGAATTTATAGGTATTGCAGTCAGTTGTCATTGAGCAGATAGGAAAAGAATTTCTGAACGATCTTGACAAATAGCCAGCCTGCAACAGCGCCGCAGCACGCGATCCCGAATACCGCCGCCGCCGCGCCTGCATACGCAGGCATGCTGTCGGCGGAAACGGAGCGGCCAAGCATGGCCGTGAGATCCTGTGCGACGGCACTGCGCCACCCGGAACCGACAGCTTCCCCAAGCAGAGCATCCATGCCGAGGGCAAGCGCAAGCCCAATCGCGGCTCCCGCAGCCGCTCCGACCCGCTCAGCACGCGTCATGCGTCTTCAATTCCGTATTTTTTCAGTTTTCGGTAGAGCGTAGCAAGGTCTATACCGAGGGCTTGAGCCGTTGCTTCCTTGTTGAATCTCTGCGCCTTCAATGAAGAAAACAGAAGGTGATGCTCGTAGTTGTTGAGACAGACCTTCAGCGACGAGCAGGTTTGCTGCGCACGGTGAGCAGCGGAAATCTTCTCCGGCAGGTCAGCTGCCGCGACCATATCAGTCTCGCACATAATGACTGCACGCTCAATTACGTTCTTCAATTCGCGGACATTTCCGGGCCATCGATATTCAAACAGGGCGGCCAGCGCATCGGGCTCCAGAGACACCATCTTCTTTCCTTGTTCATCGGCGAACTTCCGGACAAAATGCTTGGCCAGAATTTCGATGTCATCAGGTCGCTCACGAAGCGGGGGGACCTTAATTTCAATCACATTCAACCTCCAGTAGAGGTCTTCGCGAAAGAGTCCCCGCTGTATTCTTTCTTCAGGATTCGCATTGGTAGCAGAAATGATTCTTACGTCGACGTGACGGGGGCGGGTATCACCCAACGGGAAAACCTCGCCGGATTCGAGGACCTTTAAAAGCTTTGCCTGAAGAGCGGGCGGCATGTCTCCAATCTCGTCGAGGAACAGGGTTCCCTGATGGGCGAGCGGAATCAATCCGAGTTTGTCGCTCACCGCTCCGGTAAAAGCCCCTTTCTTATAACCGAACAATTCAGACTCAAGCAGGCCTTCGGGAATCGCAGAGCAGTTGATTGAGATGAACGGTCTATCCCGGCGAGCGCTGTTGCAATGAACGAGTTCGGCAAGGAGTCCTTTGCCGGTGCCGCTCTCCCCAAGGATGAGAATATTGCTTTTCGTCGGTATTACTTTTTCAAGCGTCTCAACAATCTTGATCATAGCATCCGAGTTGGCGACAAACTCGCGGCATGCCATGCGTTGGCTGATCTGCTGTTTCAGAGCCTGATTTTCGCGCACCATTTTGCGCTGCTCCAGAACCCTCCGCACGGTGAGCTTGATCTCTTCGTTGAGAAAAGGCTTCATCACGTATTCCGAGGCACCGAGCTTCATGGCTTCCACGGCCGACTCGACGGTGCCGAATGCGGTCATCATGATTATCGGCGTATCCGGGCTTAATTCCCGAACGCGCTGAAGCAGTGCCATGCCGTCGATCTTTCCCATTTTTAGATCCGTAATGACCAGATCAAATCGTTCCTTTTCAATAATGGCGATACCGTCTTCTCCGCAGTTCGCACAGGTAACGGAGTATTCCTCCCGCGTCAGCAGGAAGGTGAGCGCTTTGCAGATGTCCTGTTCGTCATCGACAATGAGAATTTTGGCGTTCATGCAGTGCCTTTCTCCGGGACCGACGGGAGCCAGATAGTAAATGTCGTTCCCGATTTCCCGTCGCTTTCAACGCTCAGCAGTCCGTTCAACTTCTTGATGATAGTATAACTTACGGAAAGTCCCAAGCCGGTTCCTTTCTCCTTTGTCGTATAGAACGGATCAAATATCTTCGAGAGATTTTCCGGCGGAATTCCGACCCCGGTATCGGAAAACCTAATCAGCACCCCGGCTTCGGTGGCCTCGCTCGAAATTGTCAGCGTGCCTCCGTCGGGCATGGCATCAATGGCATTCAGAACAAGATTTACGCACACCTGGGAAAGCTGATTCCCGTCGGCGAGGATGCACGGCAGGCTCTCGGCAAGCTCGCGGACAATCTGGATGTCTTTAGCGCGCTTGTCGTATTGAATCAGATTTACCGAAGTTTCGATGATGTCATTCACCCGGCATTCTTTTGCCTCTCCCATTGGCATTTTTGAGAAGCCCGAAAGCTGTTTCAAGGTTTCTGAGATACGGTTCACATGAAAACAGATTGTTTTGAGGCTATCTTTTTTAAACTCATCCTGCTCAATCTCCTGAAGGATTTGGACAAAGGAAAAAATGGAGGTTAGCGGATTTCCGATTTCATGGGCAATGCCGGCTGCGAGCCGACCGATAGACACAAGTTTTTCGGAATTGCTCATCTGGTCTTCCATTCGCTTGATTTCGGTCACATCGTGTATTAAGCGGATGTACCCCCGGATTTTTCCTTCTTCATCACGGATCGGAGCGGTGGTGACCTGAAACTGACGACCCTTCTTGCCGAAGAGATCGAGCATTATGACCGTATCGATATTGTTTTCTGCATATGCCCCCGATACCTGACATTCGGCGCACAGTTCTTCGCACGATCTGCCGACGACATCCACCCCAGCCATCTCAAGGATAATCTGATTGGTCCACTGAACGACGCCCTGCTTGTCGAGCATCATGATGCCCGACCCGATGGCGCTCACGATTGTGTTCAATTTTTCTTTTTCACTCGTCAGTTCCGCAGTCCGCTGCTGAACTTTTTCTTCAAGTTCGTGCGCGTATTGTTCAACCTGTTTTCGGCGCTTTTCGAGTTCTTCGGCCTGAACGCGTTTCCGATTAAAGTAGATGAGTGCGGTCGAAACGGTGATCGTCGTCAGAAGAATGGCGATAATCAGATACGAATATAGCGTCATGCTCTTGCGTGTTGTTGCCGTCAGCTCGGATACCGGTGCAGAGACGAAAATAATCCATGAGCGGGCATTTGTAGGGCGTGAAAAGGCTATCATCCTGTCTTCCCCTGACGGTGCCACGTATCTTCCCTTCGGACCGAGCTTTCCGGCAATGATATTTCTCCAGAGATCGAAACTGAGATGGCAGGTTGAGCAATTGGCATCGGTCTTGTGAAGATTCTTGCCTACCATGCCCTGCTCAGTGGGGTGATAGACGAGCGTACCCGCGGCATTCAGAAGATAAATGGCGCCTTTCCCGTGCTGGCGCAGTTCCGTGATGAAATGGGCGGCTATGTCCTGCATATCGCCCGAGAGAACGGCGGTTCCGATGAGGGTTCCTTGATGGTAAATCGGAGCAATGATATGGATGCATGGATCTGCCTCGATCAAAAATGTCGAGGCTGCCGGCAGAGACGGGATGGCCTTTTTAATGGCCGGCAGGGCATCGCCGAGTGATTGCCCGACATCGCTGCTCAGCAGTAAGTCTCCGGAAGGCGACAACAGCGAAACCCCTATTTTCATGCCTGCCGAACCGGAGCGTATGCGGCGGGCCTCATGTTCAGCCGCCTTGATATCCAATGCCTGTTCGACCGAGAGGCGTGCTGCAATCGCCGCCGCGCGCTCCGTCAGCAGACCGATATAGTCGCTGATATTGTTGGCGACCGAATCGGCAATCAGCAGCTGCTGCTTATTGAACTCCTCTGCGATCTCGATCTGGAGGGACTGTTGGAAGAAAATATTCAAAGAGATGAGGATGGAGACGATGAGGACGAGTACCCCTATGATCAGGAAATGAGTCTTCATATCAGAACTATACCATAGGTGATAAGCCGCCGTGAGTCTTCGAAAACGGCTTATGAGGGGCCGTGCAACTCCTGAGACACGGCGCGCACACGCTCATTATCGATAAGGACCATTTTCGCGTCGGCCTCTGCCAGAAGCATTCCGGATGCTGCATCCAGGAGGCGTCCTTTGCCTTCGACAAGCCGGGATGATGCGTGGACAACTTCTCCCTCGATCTTGAGGGGACGTTCGGTCGGTGCCGGTTTTTTGTACCGAATGCGCATCTCTGCAGTTACCGGAGAAAAACCCTGAACCATGGCAGCCTGAACAATGATCTCATCGAGGACGGCAGCAATAACACCGCCGTGGAGAACATTCGTGTATCCCTGAAAATGGCGCGCCGGAGTAAATTCCGATATGACTTTATGGCCTTCGCGCCGAAATGAAATCTGAAGCCCGCACGGATTTCTGCTGCCGCACACAAAGCAGTACTGATCGTCTTCGAGCCGGATCATGCTATTTATTCATCATATCGAGAAACTCTTTATTGTTCTTTGTGCCCTTCAGCTTGCTGAGGAGGAACTCCATGCTCTCCACCGTGCTGAGCGGATTGAGGACCTTGCGCAGAATCCACATCTTATTGAGTACGTCCGGTTCCACAAGAAGCTCTTCTTTTCTTGTTCCGGAAGCATTGATGTCGATGCTCGGGAATACGCGCTTGTCGACGAGCTTGCGATCGAGGTGTATTTCCATGTTGCCGGTGCCCTTGAACTCCTCGAAAATGACGTCATCCATACGGCTGCCGGTATCGACCAGCGAGGAGGCAAGAATAGTCAGGCTGCCGCCTTCCTCGATGCTCCGCGCGGTGCCGAAGAATCGCTTCGGCCTCTGGAGCGCATTCGCATCGAGACCGCCGGAGAGAACCTTGCCGCTTGCCGGGGTTATCGCATTATATCCTCTGGCAAGCCGCGTAATGCTGTCCAGCAGGATAACAACGTCTTTCCGTTCCTCCACAAGGCGCTTGGCCCGCTCGATAACCATTTCCGAAACCTGGCAGTGGCGCTGCGGCGCCTCGTCGAATGTCGAACTGATAATCTCGGCTCCCGGAACCTGCCGTTTCCAGTCGGTCACTTCCTCCGGGCGTTCATCAATCAGCAGGATGATGAGATAGATCTCCTCGTGATTCTTCTTGATGGCCTTGGCAATTGACTGAAGCAGCATGGTCTTGCCTGTCCGGGGAGCGGCAACAATCAGTCCGCGCTGTCCCTTTCCGATCGGGTTGATGAGGTCCATAACCCTCATCGCCATGTCGCTTTTTTCATATTCAAGCCTGATCTTTTCTGTAGGATAGTACGGCGTAAGGTTATCAAAAAGAGCGCGGGAGACATTCTCTTCCGGTGTCTCATTGTTGATGGTCTCGACTTTCAGCAGGGCGAAGTACCGTTCGTTTTCCTTCGGGGGGCGAATCTGGCCCGAGACGAAGTCTCCGGTGCGGAGCGAAAACCTGCGAATCTGGGAGGGGGAAACATAAATATCGTCGGGAGAAGGCAGATAGCTGTAATCGGGAGAGCGCAGGAATCCGAATCCGTCCGGCAGTATCTCGAGCACACCGGCGCCGTATACGCTGCCCGCTTTTTCAGACTGGGCCTGTAATATGGCAAAAATGAGGTCCTGTTTGCGCATGCCGGTGGCGTTCTCGACATTCAGTTCTTTTGCGATGTCGGTAAGCGCCCCGATACTTTTCTGTTTAAGCTCGGAAATCGAAATGTAATTCTCCATGCAGTTGTCCCTCTCCGAAAGTGCCCTCTGGCTGTTCTGGTGCGCGCGCAATGGCGGGCATGATTTTATCGATTGTTTGATTGTTGTACTCAGATTGTTTGTTATGAAGTATCCCTGAACGGAGGGATTCAATAAGCAGAAGTCTTGTTCATAGATTACACCACGCCCCCCGCTTTGTCAATATATCGCAAAGCCTTGTCGGTTGCGACGTTGCAATCGTTTCCGGTAATGTATCTAGTACTGTGCAGCCGGAGTGGCGGAACTGGCAGACGCAAGGGACTTAAAATCCCTCGGGGTTTCCCCGTACGGGTTCGATTCCCGTCTCCGGCATTTTGTGCAGTGAACTCTTCTCGGTCTCCCGAATTGCTATTCCGCACGCTTATGCGAGCCGTGAGAACTCGGACATCTCGTGTATTCCCTGATATCTTGCCCTGTTGTACAAGCATGTTACGAATATTATGAGCTTAAGTATGTCCTCCTAAATACCGATATGTAATAGACGGGGGCGGCAAGGCTCGACAACATAGCGTCGGTCTGTTTTTCTGTGTATTGCTCCGGGTGCCTTTGTTCCGAGGTGTCGGTCGACGAGATGAAATTGAGCCTGAAAACCAAGATGACGTTTGCTGTTTCATTGATCATAGGGCTCTTCATGACGCTCTCCGCTTTTTACGCCCTCCATCTTTTTGAAAGCCGCATCAAGCAGTCCATATTCGAGACGCAAAAGACATTCGTAGAACGGCTTGCCGATGAACTCGACGAAAAGATTGTTTCGTTACAAAATGAGTTGATCGGCATGGCCATGACTTTTCCCGTTGAAATATTGGATGATGCGAACGAGGTGCAGCATTATCTTGACAGCCGCATGGATACCAACTTCATGTTCGACCACACGCTTGTCATATTCTCGCCGTCCGGTCATATGATTGCGGAGCATCCCTTTGTGCCGGATCGTCGCGGCAGGGATTTCTCATTTCGAGACTACTTCCAAAAGACTGTTGAGGAGCGCATACCTTCCGTATCGAAACCGTATTTTTCGAGCAAAGATGCAAGTGTTCCGGCAATTATGTTTACGGTGCCCGTTTTCGACAAAAACGGGAAACTTGCCGCTGTCATTGGAGGAGCCGTCAACCTGGTACAGAATTCTTACTTTATCAAAATGCGCAATATTAAAATTGGGGGCGCCGGTTATGTTTATGTGTTCGCAAAGGACAGAACGCTTATTCTGCATCCCGATGTCTCTCGAATCTCACAACAGGATGTGCCAGTCGGTGCAAACAGGCTTTTTGATAAAGCAATAGCCGGATTTGAGGGTACCGGTGATACCATAACATCACGAGGGCTTCCGGTATTAGCGAGTTTCAAACGGCTTCGCACTGTCGACTGGATCGTCGCATCGCATTATCCGCAAACGCAAGCATACAGACCTTTGCAGGATGCGAGGGCCTTCTTCTATCTTCTCCTCATTGTTGTTGTCCTGGTGACCATGGTTTCGGTCTGGCTACTCATGCGAAATCTTACGCGTCCGCTGCTGATGCTGAAAGAACATGTCGACGCGCTGCCTCACAAGAAAGGCGGTGAAAAAATATTTCACATAAAGACCGGCGATGAAATAGAAACGCTGGCCGAGGCCTTTAACACTATGGTCACCGAGATGACGCAGAAGACCGAAGCCCTGCAATTGAGCGAGGCAAGATATGCCAAGGCGGAAGAGATAGCGCATGTCGGCCATTGGGGTTTGGACCTGACGACCTCCGCTTTTTCGGCATCCGATGAAACCTATCGCATTCTCGGAGCGACGCGTGAGACATTCGTCAATAACAGTGAGCAGTTTCTGACTGCGGTTCATCCGGATGAGAGGGGACGCGTCGGGGAGACGCTTGACCGCGCAATACGGGAAGGGCTGGCGTACGATTTGGAGCATCGGATTATAACGCCTGACGGCGCAGTCCGTTATGTAGTGCAAAAGGCGGAAATGGTTCGTGATGAAAACGGAACCCCCATCCGCGTCATGGGGACGCTCCGGGACATTTCGCGGCGCAAACAGGATGAAATCGCCCTGCGGAAATCGAGAGATTTCTATCTGGTTCTCTTTGAAGAATTTCCGTCGCTCATATGGCAATCGGGTACTGACGGGCTCTTCAATTTCTTCAACAAGACATGGCTGAATTTTACGGGCAGGTCTTTCGACGACGAGGCCGGATTCGGCTGGACCAATGGCATTCCGGCACAAGACCGGGAGTCTTTTTTACAGGCGTACCGGGACGCATTCGCAGCGAGACGACCGTTTGAGGGCGAGTTTCGTCTCCGCCGCAGCGACGGTGCATGTCGATGGGTCATCACTGTCGGCAGGCCGTTTAACGACGTTGACGACGCATTTTCAGGCTATATCGGGTCATGTTATGACGTAACCGACCGCAAGGCGCTGGAAGAACAGCTCCATGCCGAAAAACGCGAGCTTGAAAAGGCGTATGACGAGTTGAAGGCGCTTCAGTCCCAACTGCTGCAGCAGGAAAAAATGTCTTCCATCGGACAGCTTGCCGCCGGCGTTGCACACGAAATCAACAATCCTATAGGGTTTATCATCAGCAATCTCGGGTCGTTGAGAAAATATGCGCAAAGACTTACGGAGTTCCAACGATTCCAGGCTGCAGCGCTGGAGCAGGCATTGTCCGGGGAGGCTGCCGCCGGATCACTCGTCGAGCGTGTTTCCGAACAGCGGAAAATGATGAAAATCGACTATATAGAAGCCGATATCCATACGTCGATTGACGAATCTCTCGAGGGTGCGGAGCGGGTGAAGCGCATTGTCCAGGATCTCAAGAGCTTTTCGCGGGTGGACGAATCCGAAAGTAAGATGGCAGATATCAATGCTGGCATCGAGAGCACGCTGAATATTGCGCGCAATGAATTAAAGTACAAGGCAAAAATAGTCAAGGAACTTGGCGACATCCCGCACATCAGATGCAATCCCGGACAGCTTAATCAGGTGTTCATGAATATGCTGGTGAATGCCGCTCAGGCGATGACGCGTCCCGGAGAGATTCTTATCAGGACATGGGCGGATTCCGGGAATATCTCTGTGCTGATAGCTGATACGGGTGACGGTATTTCCCCGGACAAGCTGAGCCGAATTTTCGAGCCGTTTTTTACGACAAAAGAGGTCGGCAAGGGGACCGGGCTCGGTTTAAGCATTGCATATGACATCATCAAAAAGCACGGCGGACATATCGACGTTGAAAGCCGGGTCGGCGAGGGCACTTCGTTTACTATTACTGTCCCGGCAACAGAGTAATTCCGAACCTGCCGTGTTCTAAGCATATTCTCTCTGGCACTGCTCGACAATCTGCTGCAGTTCCTCTTCGGAGATTTCAGGGACAACAATCTGCCCTGACTCGTCACGCTCAAGCTTCGAAATGCCGGGGAACTGGCGCTCGAGCAATTTCATCTCGACCGCCTGCTGACGAACCAGTGCGAGGAGTCGACGGTTTTCCTCCTCAAGGTTGTATTTTTCCAATGCTGTCCTGACGATAATTCTTAATTCATTGTTATCCCACGGTTTTGTTAGGAAACGGTAGATTTCGCCGTCGTTGATGGCCCTCATTGCGGCATCGATACTTGCGTGTCCGGTCAGCATAATGCGGATCGCCGAAGGGAAGCGTTCACGCACGAGCGCAAGCAGTGCAGAGCCTGCCACACCCGGCATCTGCTCATCTGAAATAATGACCTTGATGGGGTAGCGCAACAGCAGCGTAAACGCATCAGATGCGTTTGAGGCGGTCAGCACTGTCCATGGGTCGTCATAAAAGGCGCGTTTCAAGGCTTCCAGGACATTTTTTTCATCGTCGACCAGGAGGATTGTGTCAGTTTCCATAGTTCGCAGCACTCCCTTTTCTCAAACGGGCGCGGACAAGGCGCGTGATCGGATCATCTTGCACGGGCAAATCTTCTGACGCCCTATTTCTGGCGTTTCGCCTTCATTTTCACAAAGACGCCTTCTTTTAGCGGATCAACAACATGGTAGCGCTTCAATGCATCGATAGCCTTTGTAGTAAGTGCCGCCCCCTTGCTTAATAAAAGGAGGCCGGTTCCGCTCCGAATGTCTCTCGTCACAAACATGCCGGGTTGGAGCTTTTCACACGGCAATTCCACCTCCACATCCACCTCCTCAGACTCTCTCTGAGCCGAGGAAACCCTGACCGCGGCAGATAACGGTTCGAATAATGCCGGATCAAGTTGCGTACCGAACATGCCTTTTATTTCTTCGAGGACCCGTTCCGGTGAGACAGCGTCTGCGCGAACTTCATGCATCATCCAGTCATAGGTATCGGCCGCAGCTATGATGCGCGCCCCGAGCGGTATTGCCGTGCCGGAAAGCTTATCCGGGAACCCGCCTCCGTTGTAGTGTTCGTGATGATGACGAATGGCGAGTCCGACCTCTTTCAGGTCCTCAAGCGCCGTTACGATCGCCTGGCCGCGAATAGGGTGCAATTGATATTCCCGAACAGCTTCCGGTGTCGAATGGTCCTTATTCGTCAACCTGGCGGTTGCGTCGTCCTGTAAGGCGCCGAGGTCATGCAACAGCGCTGCGGTCTCGACCATCTCGACGGCATCATCATCCATATGGAGTTCACGTGCCATAGCCGATGAAATTGCAGCGACATCCTTGACATGACGGAAAAGCAGCCTGTCTCTTAATTCGATAATAGTCAGAAAAGCCCCGATCATATCCCGGAAGTTCTTGCGGAGCTTGCTGTTCAGTTGCTGCAGTTCCTTGTTGCGGTTTGTCAGATCGATGGTCTGCCGCTGAACGTACATTTCAAGTTCCGTGCTCCAGTTCTTCAGCTCCTCGTTCTGTTGTGCCGTCAATTCCGTGAGGCGCTTGTTTTCGACGACTAAGTGGTGGCGCTCCGCAGCTTCCTTCACCGCAAATACGAGTTCCTGATCGTTCCAGGGTTTCGTGATATAGCGGTATGCGCCGCCTCTGTTGATTGCGTCCATTGCGGCATTGATGTCGGCATATCCCGTGAGTATCATCCTCACGGCATCGGGCCGGATATCGCGCGACTTCGCGAGAAACTCGGCGCCGATCATGCCGGGCATCTTTTGGTCCGAGACAATGACGGCTACCGGATACTTCTCAAGCAATTTCAGTCCTTCCGCGCCGGAGGTGGCAGTCAGAATATCGAATCCTTCATCAATGAAGAGACGATTCAGCGCATTGAGGACGTTCTCCTCATCGTCTACAAAGAGAAGCCTGATAGTGTCCGTCGCTGCATCAGTCTTCATGCGAAGAATCCCGGGTTGTTGTTTTCCAAGCAAAGGCCAAGAAGAGAGCTTCGCATTCGGAATGCAGGTGAGTCAAGGCAGTTATCGGGCTGCCGCACCAGGAAGAAATCGGGAGGGGCGTGCCGTTCATCATATTAGGTTGTCGTCTCGGACAAAGACGAGGATATATCCTTCCTGTCCGCTCTGGGCTTCCATGCGGGAACCGATCACTCTGCAGGTTATGCCGTTCACCTCGGCATGAACCGCCGCATGGCCTGTTTGTCCGAGCTTCTTGAGCAGGTCAAGAACGATATCCGGCATGAAATCCGCGATATTCTCGCCGAGAAGCGTGACATCCGACCGGAACGCCCTCAGCCAAGCCTCGTTGCATTGTATCAGGGTAAATTCGCTGTCGATACCGAGCACTCCCACCGGCATTGCATCGATGATGTTTTGGAAGCTGACGAGCATCTGGCTCCTCGCTTCGAGATTGGCGGTTCGTTCAGCCAGGAGAACTTCGAGTTCCGCATTTTTCAGTTTGAGTTGTTCGGCAAGTTCTCGGTTCTGGCGAAGGAGTTCATGGCGTTCCACGGCGTTTGCAATAACGAGTTTCAGGTCGTCGTCGTTCCACGGTTTCGGAATGAATTTATAGATTTGTCCTTCGTTTACCGCCGATACGATGGAGGCGGCATCGGCGTATCCGGAAAGGACGATGCGAACAGTGTCCGGCCAGCGTTTATTAACCTCCCTGAGGAACTCAACGCCGTTCATTACGGGCATCCGGTAATCAGAGATGATGATCTGCGCGTTTTCCCTTGCCTGAATCTCAAGTCCTTCATCGGCGGACGGGGCAGTCAATACGGTATAATCGTCATCCATAAACAAGCGGCGCAGGGCACTCAGGACGCTCGGTTCGTCATCAACGCACAGAATTTTTGTCTGTGAGGTCATCTCTCCTTATCCCTCCATGATCGGCAGGCGCACGGTAAATACGGTTCCCTTCCCGACCTCGCTTTGCACCTGAATATCTCCGTTATGCTTTTTAACTATATCATAGGCAATGCTGAGGCCCAGGCCGGTACCTTTGCCGACATCCTTGGTCGTAAAAAACGGCTCGAAAATGCGGTTCAGCTTATCGGGCGGAATTCCGCCCCCGGTATCGGCGACGATAACGGTGATCATGCCGTCCTTGGCCCAGGTTATGACCGAAATATCGCCATGGCTTTCGATCGCCTGGGCCGCGTTGACGAGTAAGTTCATGAAGACCTGATTAAGCTGTCCGGGGTTGCAGCGGGTCATCGGGAGCTGCCCGAACTCCTTGGTAACATTAGCCTTATATTTCAGTTCATTCCAGACTATATTAATGGTGCTTTCGAGCCCCTGGTTGATGTCGGAGAGTTTGTTCTCCGCCTCGTCGATATGCGAGAAGCTCTTCAGGTCCTGCACGATCTGGCGGACACGCTCGGTGCCGTCTATCGATTCGATGAGCAATGCATTGATGTCGGTGACCATGAAATCGATTTTGAGGGCCTTTTTTTGATCCGCAATTTCGGAGCGAATGGTATCCGGCGCGTATTGGTCGAGGGCAACTGATTGCGTGTTTACGAAGGCTACGAATCGATCGACATACTTTCTGAGCGTATTCAGGTTGCTCTTGATGAAACCGATCGGATTATTGATTTCATGGGCAACCCCGGCTGCGAGCTGGCCGATGGAAGACATCTTCTCCTGTTGCAGGAGCTGTGATTGAAGTGTTTTCAAATCCGCATATGCCTGTTCAACCTGGTTCTTTTCGATCTGAAGCTGTTCCTCGAGAAGTTTTTTCTGTGTTACGTCTTCTTTGACCGCAATGAATTGTTGTATTTTCCCTTCGGCATCAAAAATCGGAGAAATCGAGGAGGCTTCCCAGAAGAGTTCGCCATTCTTCTTGCGATTATGAAATTCGCCGCGCCAGACCTTGCCCGACAGTATCGTGCTCCAGAGATCCCGGTAGCCTTCAGGCGACATTTCGCCTGTTTTGAGAAGTCGCGGGTTTTGGCCTATGGCCTCCTCGCTGCTATATCCGGTTATGTAGCAGAACTTGGGATTGACATATTCAATGGTCCCGTTTATGTCGGTGATCACGATCGACGCAGGGTTCTGTTCTACCGCAAGGAGAAGCTTGCGGACCTCCGCCTCTGCCTTTCGCTGCTCCGTGATGTCGCGTGCTACTAACAGGATGCTGCGGATTGAGCCGTCGAAATCGTGAATCGGCGTGAGTCTCGCATCCCACCAGATCAAACGACCGGTGCGCCCGATTGTCTTAAACTGCAGGCTGGGAGATTCTCCCCCTCTTGAGGCTGAAATTGCTGTGTGAATCGGTTCGGCATGTTCGCGGGAGAAATCGGTCAGTTTTTTGTCTGCAATTCCCTGAGGATTTTCCAGTTCAAGGGCGTCGCTGCCCGCGGCATTAATTGTCAGGAAGTATCCGTCTGTCGAAAGATGCGCCACGCAATCCCGCGAACTCTCGAGAAAAGAACGTGCATATTCTTCCGATGATCTGAGGACCTCTTCCATTTGGCGTTGCTCGGTCAGGTCGGTCACCGACGTCAGGATCCGCATATCGGGATCGACAGAAATCAGTGCCTGATGAACACAAACCGTGCGGGATATGCCATATCCGTCAGGGATGACAATATTCCTATCCTGAAGAGGCATACCTGCCACCGCCTGCGCGGCCATTTCAGAGAGCAGCTCCGAGGCTTCCGCTCCGAAGAGCTGCGCTTCACTCATGCCGACGATGTCATCTGGTGTTGCCGCCAGAAAAGAACAGAGAGCTTGGTTTGCGACTACAAGTTTGGCGTCGAGGTCTTTGACATAAAGCATCTGCGGAAATGCATCAAGATGCAGGAAAAGATCGCTCGCACAGAAAAACGGCTTGTCTAAGCCTTCAGACATGGCATGCCCTGCAGCGATGATTTTCGGCGAGACTTCTCATAACGATATTATCGACTGGTCGCGGAGGTTCTTAAGAAGAGCGCATTTCGGCTTTATAAAACGGATGAACGCCTCTTCATGACGGGCATGTTCGGAGGGGATAGACTACTGGAGTGCGTTCCTGTCCCGCTGGAATGTGTTCCAGAGTCGCAGCGGAAATAAGAGCTGCAGCTCCAATGTTATTTTTTAAAAACAATGAGATAGGAAATAGATATCGCGGGCATGTATGTTGCTATTAACAGGCAGAAGCCTGCGTCAGCTTCACGATACTGATTTGGTCGACGACAATGAAGATGCGGGCGGATAAAGCAGAAGGGATATGATCATGTTCAAGAATATTTCGATTCGATTAAGATTGCTGGCCGGATTCGCCGTGGTTTTGGTGCTGTCCATTGTTCTTGCCGTTGCTTCCCTCTATTCCATCAGAAGTATCGGCGGCGAAATAGCAAGAATTATTCAAGAACGATGGCCGAAGACTGTTCAGGCGAATGACATTATCGACCATGTAAATATTAATGCCCGGGCGCTGAGAAATGCCGCTCTGCTGGATGATCCGGAACAGGTGAAGAAAGAGCTCGACCGCATTGCGCTGTCGAGAGAGGCTATTACCGACAGGGTAGGCAAACTTGAGAAGTCTACGCTCTCCGGAAAAGGGAAGGAGCTGCTTGAAGATCTCAAGGCGAAGAGAGCGGCTTATTTAGTCAATCTGGACAAGGCGATCCAGCTCATCAGGGACGGCAAGAAGAAAGAGGTCGGGACTTTTCTTGTGACGACAATGCGGAGCACTCAGGCTCCGTATTTTGATTCTGTTACCAAGCTGATTCAGTACCAGGGCGAACAGATCGAAGAGGCCGGCAAGGAAGCGACAGATGCGGTGAAGAACGTCCAGATTGTGGTGCTTGTGCTGCTTGTCATCTCTATAGTGCTTGCCATCCTTATTTCATCCCTTATTGTTCGGAGCATTACCCGTCCACTCGCCGAAGGCATTGAGGTTGCGAATCGTCTGGCCAACGGCGACCTGACGGCCTCTGTGCGGCAGGGGCGGAATGACGAAGTCGGACAGCTGATGGTAGCAATGGAGCGTATGGTTGCGCATCTCCGACAGCTGATCGGAAAAATAAAGATGACCGCGGACAATGTAGCCTCCGGGAGCGAGCAATTGAACGCCAATGCAAAAGGCATCTCTCGGGGAACCGACGGACAGGCCTCACGTTCCAGCCAAATCGCTACGGCGAGCGAAGAGATGTCCCAAACCGTGATAGACGTCGCGAAAAATACGTCGAGCATTGCCCAGATTTCGGGCGACACCTATGGTCAGGCCAAGGACGGTGAAACAGTGGTCGGCAGGGCTGTCGATGAAGTGCGCGAGATCGCGTCGACCGTAGCCGCCTCTTCCGAGGTCATGCGCCGATTGGGCGACAGTTCCAAAGAAATAGGGAATATTGTGGGGGTGATTAACGATATCGCTGATCAGACGAACCTTCTGGCTCTGAACGCGGCCATCGAGGCGGCCCGTGCCGGAGAGCAGGGACGGGGATTTGCCGTCGTTGCCGATGAGGTGAGGAAACTTGCCGAAAGGACATCACAGGCAACATCGCAGATCAGCTCGATGATCGGTACAATTCAGGGCGAAGTGGAAAATGCGATTACGGCAATGGATACCGCAACGTCGCGCGTCGAGAGCGGGGTGGAACTCAGCAGGCGCGCCGGAGATTCGCTCGTCAATATCGTAACGAGTGTCGATAAACTTCAGGCTATGGTGCAGCAGATTGCTTCTGCGACCGAAGAGATGTCATCGGTTTCCGAGTCCATCAGCTCCGATATCCAGGGGATAGCTGACGGAGCACGCGATATTTCATCGGGCTCGGACCAGGTTGCACAGGCGTCGACGGAACTTGCGCGACTGGCCGGAGAGCTGAAGGATGCCGTAGGGCAGTTTAAGGTGTAGGATTCGGCGATACTGCTGGAGAGAAACGAAATCGGCGGACGTAACCTCGCAGCCTATTTTGTTTACCGCTGATCCCGCATATCAGTTCCCATCGAGCTGCCCATCGTATATTCATCTGCAGAGGCATAACCCATCATCCTCGGCTTCCGGCCGCCTCTGCGATCATGCCCTTGTCTATGACATTCAGCGCGTGTGATGCCGAGAAACGCATAAAAAGCCAGGCCTCGTTGATCATTTCCGTGCCGTTACTTGATTCCGCATCTGCATCAGGGTAGAATAACTCGTCGGATCAAAAGGGTTTCTGCCGCTTTGTGCGGCTGTGTTTTACCCTTCTTGATCAACGTTGTTACAGACGTTTGTTTTCTCTCGGAGGGGACATGAAAAAAATTAGAAAAACTATTCTGCCGGCGGCGGGGCTTGGCACTCGATTTCTTCCGGCAACAAAGGCTTCTCCGAAGGAGATGCTGCCGCTCGTCGACAAGCCGTTGATCCAGTATGCGGTAGAGGAATCGATGCAATGCGGTATTCACGAATTCATTATCATTACCGGCAAAAATAAACGAGCTATTGAGGATCACTTCGATAGCTCCTTCGTGCTGGAGGAGCGTCTTAAATCATCCGGGAAGGACAAGCTTCTCCATGAAATCAACCGGCTGAACCATTTGCAGTTCGCGTATATCCGGCAGCGCCAGGCCCTCGGTCTCGGACATGCCATACTCTGTGCGAAGCCGTTTGTCCAGGATGATGCCTTTGCGGTAATTCTGAGCGACGACGTTATCGATCCTGATTATCCTCTTTTGAAAGACATGATGAAGGTGTACGAAACGACGGGCTGTCCGGTGATTGCCTTGCAGGAAGTTCCGCCTTCGGAGACGCATCGATATGGTATTGTAGCCGGTGAACGAAAAGACGATCTGGTGACCATTCGCGACCTTGTCGAGAAACCGAAAAAGAATGCTCCATCCAATCTTGCCATTATTGGACGGTATATTCTGACATTTGATATATTTGAGCATCTGGAGAAGGTCAAGCCCGGCGCTGGGGGCGAGATACAGCTGACGGATGCACTGAAGTCTCTGGCAAAGGATCGCCCGATTTACGGAATTCCTCTTCGGGGGAAGCGGTATGATGCAGGAGAAAAGCTCGGATATCTTGAGGCCTCCGTGGAACTCGCGCTGAAAAACCCGGAGTTGGCCGAAGACTTTGTCCGCTACTTGCGGGCGCGCATTGCCCAACTCTGATGAAGCGGATTGCGTATTATCTTGGCACTTCTCAGGAGTCTCAGGCCTATCCCGTCGTTGATCTTTTCGAAACAGCCGACGAGCTTGTCTTTGAGATTGAATTGCCGGGAATCGACGCCGGGTGCGTGAACCTGCAGGTTATCGAGCATTATCTGGTCGTCGAGTGCAGGCCGCATAGTCCGAAGACGCATGAAGGCATTGCCGGGAGATACCTCTGTATGGAGCGGCAGTTCCGCTCTTTCCGCAGAATTCTTTCTATTCCAATTGCTGTTAATATTATAGAAGGAACTGCACATGCCCGGAACGGCGTGATCACCGTGCGGTTCCCTAAGCTCAAGGGCAAAATCATTACTATACCAATCGAGTACCAGTGACTGGACAGGGGGCATTATGAGTGATAAAGAAAAACCCGACAACGGGAGCGGTACCGAGCAGACGCTGGAGATTCCGGCGACACTCCCTGTTCTGCCGGTCAGGGATATTGTTGTCTTCCCTTATATGATTATTCCGCTCTTTGTGGGGCGGGAAGTGTCCATCAAGGCGATAGATCATGCGCTGAATACGAATCGTCTCGTGGTTCTGCTGAGTCAGAGGGATCTGAACGTTGAAAACCCCGAGCCGGGAGACCTGTATTCGGTCGGCACCATATGCATGATAATGCGCATGCTGAAGCTGCCCGACGGAAGGGTGAAGATCCTGGTGCAGGGTCTTACAAAGGCGCGGGTGAAGGGCATAATCAAGAACGATGTTTTCTTTGTCGGCGAGGTGGAAAAGCTTGCCGAGGAGAAAGAGCCCGAGTCGAGCATCGAGAATGAGGCCTTGATAAGAAATGTCAAGGAGCAGCTCGACAAGATAGTGCAGCTCGGCAAGTCTATTCTGCCGGATGTCATGGTTGTCATCGAAAATCTTGAAGACCCCGGAAGGCTTGCGGACCTGGTTGCTTCCAATCTGTCGCTCAAGACGGATGTTGCGCAGGAAATCCTCGAAATGACCGACCCGATTGAGCGGCTCAAAAAGGTAGGCGAAATTCTCACACGCGAGATACAGCTTCTGACCATTCAGCAGAAGATCCAGACCGAGGCGCGGGGAGAAATCGACAAGACGCAACGGGAGTACTTTCTGCGTGAACAGCTCAAGGCGATTCAGCGGGAACTGGGCGATATCGACGAACGTGCTGAAGAGGTGCGTGAGTTCAAGAAAAAGATTGAAGAGGCAAAGATGCCGGAGAAGGTGCAGAAGGAGGCGGAAAAGCAGTTGCGGCGCCTTGAAAAGATGCATCCCGACAGCGCTGAAGCCGGGACCATCCGCACCTACCTTGAGTGGCTGACCGAAATACCGTGGTCAAAAAGCACGACCGATCAGATTGACATCAAGGCGGCTGAAAAGATCCTGAATGCTGATCATTATGATCTCGAAAAGGTGAAGGAGCGCATTTTGGAGTATCTCGCCGTGCGAAAATTGAAAGAAAAGATGAAAGGGCCTATCCTCTGTTTTATTGGACCTCCCGGTGTCGGCAAGACCTCGCTCGGTCGTTCGATTGCGAAGGCACTCGGCAGAGAATTCATACGGCTATCGCTGGGCGGCGTTCGGGATGAGGCAGAAATCCGGGGGCACCGCAGAACCTATGTCGGTGCTCTGCCGGGACGTATTATGCAAGGAATCAAGCAGGCCGGAACGAACAACCCGGTCATAATTCTCGATGAGATCGATAAGATAGGTGCCGATTTCAGGGGCGACCCGTCGTCAGCGCTGCTTGAGGTGCTCGATCCCGAGCAGAATAATTCGTTCGTGGACCATTACCTCGCGGTGCCGTTTGACCTCTCGCGGGTCATGTTCCTGACGACCGGCAATATGGCCGATACGATCCCCGGTCCTCTGCGTGACAGGATGGAGATTATCTATCTGTCGGGGTACACCGATGAGGAGAAGCTCGAAATAGCAAAAAAATATCTCGTGCCGAAGCAGATGGGGGAGAACGGCATTACTCGGAAAATACTGCAACTGAATGATTCGGCTATTCGGCAGGTTATTTCGCACTATACACGGGAGGCAGGGGTCCGCAACCTGGAACGCGAGATAGCAAACCTCTGCAGGAAAGTGGCTAAACGGGTAGCGGAGGGCAAGGCAAAGCAGTTTTCGGTTTCCGCGGCAGATGTGCAGAAGTTTCTCGGTGTCCCGAAGTTCCTGCGGGAAGAGGAACTCAAGAAGAGCGAGGTTGGGGTTGCGACCGGCCTGGCCTGGACGGAATCGGGTGGTGACGTCATCTTTATCGAAGCGACCGTTATGAAAGGGAAGGGCAGCCTGACCCTGACGGGTCAGTTGGGCGATGTCATGAAGGAGTCGGCTCATGCAGCCCTGAGTTATGTCCGCTCGCGGGCGAAGGAACTGCAGATTGCAGACGATATTTTCTCGACAATCGATCTGCATATCCATGTGCCGGCGGGGGCCATACCGAAGGACGGCCCGTCGGCGGGCATTACCATGGCCACCGCTATCGCTTCGGCGTTGACGGGCAAAGCGACGCGGCGCGATGTGGCGATGACCGGTGAGGTTACTCTTCGCGGACGAGTCCTTCCCATTGGCGGGTTGAAGGAAAAGACACTGGCGGCCAAACGCATGGGCATCAAAATAGTCGTGCTTCCGCATCGCAACCGCAAGGATCTTGAGGATATGCCGAAGTATGTTAAGGAAGGCATGCACTTCGTCCTTGCCGAAACCATGGACGATGTCCTGAAGACAGCGCTCATTCAACAGCCGCAAAAGCAGACGCGAGTGAGGCCGGCTGTTGCCGAGAAACCGGCCCCGGCGAAGAAAGGAAGCGGCCGTGCAGCTGCAGCGAATCGGAGAAAGCGCACTTCTCCAGGCGGTAAGAAAAAGATTTAGCTCCGCCTCGATGCACTCCATGTCGGTCCTGCAGCCCATCGGCGATGATGCTGCAGTCTTTGTGCCGTCTGCGGGCACTATCGCGGTGACGACCGATCTGATGGCGGAGGGCGTTCATTTCGATCTTGCATATACATCGCCGTATGCCCTCGGATTTAAACTCGTTTCGGTAAATGTGAGCGATATCATGGCGATGGGCGTTGCCGCCCGCTATCTCTTCCTGAATGTAGGCA
>Ga0187786_10000109_pt1 | contig 26515 bp, 21 predicted proteins | sample 0815_BV2_10_20_M_FD_132449 | JGI IMG/M metagenome (GOLD analysis project Ga0187786, IMG submission 132449) | Tropical peat soil microbial communities from peatlands in Department of Meta, Colombia - 0815_BV2_10_20_MG | ecosystem: Environmental > Terrestrial > Soil > Wetlands > Peat | place...
GCCGTCATTTGCCTTGCTCAGTCCGACCTCAAACGGCTTATTGCCTACAGTTCTGTCAGTCATATGGGGTTCGTGACGCTCGGCCTCTTCGCCCTGAATACGCAGGGGCTACAGGGCGGCATTCTTCAGATGGTCAACCACGGAGTCGTAACCGGAGCGCTGTTCCTCTGCGTCGGCATCATTTACGAACGCACTCATACTCGCAAGATTGCGGATTACGGCGGGGCAGCTACTCTCTTTCCGATTTTTTCGGCGTTTTTTATGGTATTTACTCTTTCGTCAGTCGGCTTGCCCGGCACGAACGGATTTGTCGGGGAATTCCTCATCCTTCTCGGCGGCTTTAAAGCTTCCCCTATAGCTGGTATTCTCTCTGCGACGGGCGTTATCATTGGGGCCGCGTATATGCTTTGGCTTTATCAGCAGGTGTTTTTTGTCGATACAAACCCGAATTTAGTCGGGCATGGTTCCGACATGAATGTGCGAGAAATGCTTACGCTGGTTCCGCTTCTGGTGCTTGTCTTCTGGATCGGCCTCTTCCCGAACACGTTCCTGAGTTTCATGGACGTCTCTGTCCAGCATCTGCTTGAGCGTGTCCAGAGTGCCGGTGCCCAGCAGGCGGCTTCGCTCGCGAATGAGGTGATTCGATGAACTTTCCCATACCAGACCTTAACCCGGTTCTTCCCGAAATCATCCTCTCTTCCGTAGCCTCGCTCGTTCTGTTGGTGGAGTTGGTAGCCCGCCGCAAACCGCCCATAGGAGGCATCGGCATTGCCACCGCCCTGCTTCTCTTTTTTCTGTTGCCGTCCTCCTACGGAAGCACCTTCGGCGGGACGTTTGTCTCAGACACGTACAGCACGTGGTTCAAGTATATCTTTCTCGTGAACCTCGTCCTCTCCACACTTGCCTCTTTTGAGTATCTGCAGAGGCAAAAGGTTGATTATGGCGAATATTATGCTGTTCTTATGTTTGCAACCTGCGGCATGATGATACTCGCTTCGGCGCGGGATCTGACCGTCTTGTACATCGGCTTGGAACTTATGGCACTCAGCACGTTTATTCTTACTGCGATGAAGCGCCTGGACTGGTGGTCAAATGAAGCTGCAATCAAATACTTCATGCTCGGTGCCTTTTCCTCGGCCATACTCCTTTACGGTTTTGCCCTGTTATACGGCTCCACCGCATCTACCGATGTCCGCCAAATCGGCTCTTATATCGTCGAACATGGCGCTACTCCGGGTATCCTGCTTAGCCTCGTGTTTGTTATAACCGGATTCGCCTTTAAAATCGGGGCGGTTCCCTTCCACATGTGGGTTCCCGACGTTTATGAAGGAGCTCCGACACCAGTTACGTTGTTCATGTCGGTCGGACCTAAGGCCGCTGGGTTTGCGGTTATCGGACGCATTTTTTATGAGGCATTTGGGGCGCTGCAGACTGACTGGACTATTATTTTCGCGATTATTTCGGTCCTCTCCATGGCGATCGGAAACATTCTGGCGCTTGTTCAGCGCAACATCAAACGCATGCTTGCGTATTCTTCAATTGCACATGCCGGATACGCCTTACTGGGTATTGTGGCAGGCACCGGAGAAGGGCTTCACGCAATGATGACGTACATGCTTATCTATTCCTTCATGAATATAGGAGCCTTCGGCGTTGTCGTTCTAATGGATTGCCGCAATGATCTCAACGATTACGATGGGCTCGCGAAGCAGCACCCTGCCCTTGCGGCAGTCATGCTTGTCTTTATGTTTGCTTTGACCGGCGTTCCGCCAACAGCAGGATTTATCGGAAAGTTTAATGTTTTTATGGCGGCCATCAACGCCGGCTATATATGGCTCGTCGTGCTTGCGGGACTCTTCAGCGTGATATCTGCTTTCTATTATCTGAAAGTCGTTATGAATATGTATATGAAGCCGGGAGGCGCTCAGGTTCGCGTCATGGCTTTCCCGTCAGTAATGGCGGTGCTCTTTATAGCTGTTATCGCCGTCTGTCTGCTGGGCGTCCTGCCGTCCGTTGTTTTACTATAGGCGGTCGGGGCTCAATTTTGTATTGCTGAAACAAGCTGTTTTTTGCTATAAATGAGATAAGGTATCGAATCGGAGCACCTACCCTGTGCGTGATTTGGTAAAAAGTGTTGATCCGGCAAAGTAGATCTTTAGGGAGCCGGGCATAAGGCACGCGGTGTGCATGTCTCCTAGTGAGAAAGCCTAAGCCGCCTTCAAGGCGCCCACCTGTGTTGAGCAGGGATCTACTTTTTACCACACGGCAGGGTGGGGGTGATTTACAGAAACTACCAGCGGTGATTTCCACCAGGGTTTTCGCCGGTGGTAGTTTTTGTAACGGAGAGTGTGGAAAGATGCAGGGAATGACTGAAAGAATAAAGGAGCTCACTCACATGCGCACAGGCGCTGTTACCGCCAATCGGCAGTGTGATGATCATACAATACCGGCAATCGGGAGAGCCCGTACGGGCTCATGCCGACAGCTCCTTTCAAAATTCGCATAAATTCAAGGGCATTCCTCATTCATTCCTTCCCACAGCCGACCGTAATGTCAGCACGATGTCGCATGTCCATATCATATCGGAGCATGTTGACGGGAGGAACTCATGGATGACTATATTTTGTATGTTGTAATCGCTATTGCTGTCGGACTCGCCAGCGGCGTGATATCCTTTCTCATTTATCGCAGCACCCTGAAGACCCAGCGCGATGATGTGCAGAAATTTCGTGAGACCATGATTGAGGAGGCCCGCAAAGAGGCTGATACCATCAGAAAAGAGGCTTCCGTCTCTGCCAAGGACCTCGCGTATCAGCTGAAAATCGATGCGGAAAAGGATCTCAAGGAGCGCTCGCGGGAGATTAACCGCCTCGAAAACAGATTACGCCAGAAAGAAGAGCAGCTTGAGAAGAAGATCGAACAAAGCGAGAGACGGGAGCAGGATTTTACCCGAAGAGAGAAAGATTTTTCTGTCCGTGAGCGCGGCCTTCTCGACAAGGAAAACCATCTTGCCGAACTGAGCAGGGAGCAGATGCAGGTTCTTGAACGCCTCTCCAGTATGCGCACAGAGGAGGCAAAGCAGGAGCTTTTTCGCAGGGTGGAGGAAGAGTCAAGATTTGATGTAGCAAAACTATCTAAACGAATCGAAGACGATGCGCGCGAGTCGGCTGAAAAGAAAGCCAAGGAAATCATCAGTTTTGCTATCCAGAGATATTCAAGCGATTTTGTCGCCGATGCCACGATATCTGCGATAACACTCCCGAGCGACGAAATGAAAGGCCGCATTATCGGTAGGGAAGGTCGAAACATCAGGGCCTTTGAAGCCGCAACCGGCGTTGATCTCCTGGTGGATGATACTCCCGAAGTAGTTACCCTCTCTGGCTTCGATCCGGTGAGGCGTGAAATTGCCCGCCTTTCCCTTGCCAAGCTCGTGCATGACGGTCGGATTCACCCGGCCAGGATCGAGGAAGTCGTTGAGAAGGTGCGCAAAGAGGTCGAGACGACGATACGAGAAGAAGGAGAAAAGGCGGTGTTCGACCTCGGTTTGTCCGGCGTCCATCCCGACCTCATCCGCATCATCGGAAGATTGCGGTATCGGACATCTTACGGCCAGAACATCCTTCAGCACTCCAAGGAAGTGGCGTATCTGGCTGGAATGATGGCTGCCGAGCTTGGCGTTGATGAACGCCTGGCGCGCCGGTCCGGGCTCTTGCATGACATCGGCAAGGCGGTCGATCATGAAGTCGAGGGATCTCATCAGGAGATAGGCGGTACTCTCGCAAAAAAATTCAGCGAAAACGAATATGTGATTAATGCCATCGTATCCCACCATGGCGAAGTTGATCCGAACTGTGTCGAGTCTGCTCTCGTAGCTGCGGCCGACGCACTCTCGGCTGCCCGCCCCGGGGTGCGGAAGGAAAGTATCGAAAATTACCTGAAACGCCTCGAAAAACTTGAAGAGCTTGCCATGGCGTTTAATGGCGTTGAGAAGTGTTTTGCAATCCAGGCTGGCCGAGAGGTCCGGATTTTGGTCAAGCCGGAGCAGATAAACGACGATATGAGCGCCATGATAGCCCGCGATCTCAGCAAGAAAATAGAGGCCGAGTTGACTTATCCGGGCCAGATAAAGGTGACCGTCATTCGCGAGTCGCGTTTTGTTGATTACGCAAAGTAAGACATGAAGGCCCTCTTCATCGGCGACATCGTCGGCAGGATCGGCAGGGTCGCGGTACGCGCCCTGCTTCCGAATATTGTCAGCCGCTACAAAATCGATGCGGTCATCGCTAACGGTGAAAATATCGCAGGCGGATTCGGCATCACAGAACCTACGACGTTCGAGCTTCTCACGTCCGGTGTACAGGTTATAACTACAGGCAATCACGTGTGGGACAAAAAAGAGGTCATCGAGTTCATTGATCGTGAGCCCAGGCTTCTCAGACCGCTTAATTATCCGCCCGGGGCGCCCGGGGCAAGCTCTGCCGTCCTTGAGCTGCCTCAAGGAAAACTGGCCGTCCTGAATGTATCAGGCCGCGTCTTTATGCAAAACCTCGACTGCCCCTTCCGCACCGCGAAAGAAGAAATCAAGAGACTCCGGGAAATTACTCCCAACATTCTCATCGATTTTCATGCCGAGGCCACGTCCGAAAAAATTGCGTTCGGTTATTATGTTGCCGGAACCGTTACCGCTGTCATCGGTACTCACACCCATGTCCAGACTGCCGATGAGAAGCTGCTTGAGGGTGGAACTGCATATATAACAGATGTCGGCATGACCGGGCCGATCCAGTCGGTCATCGGCGTTGAGCGGCAGCAGATTATCGAGCGATTTCTCCTTCAAATGCCGCGTAAATTCGATATTGCGGGCGGGAAGGCGCTGCTCTGTGGGGTCATCGTCGAATTTGATCCTGCTAACGGCCACGCCTCGGCCATTCATCGCCTTCAGTTGACCCACCCCTGATAGAGACGATTAACTCACATCATCTCATCGCTGCTCGGAGGAGACATTCATGAGCGTAACAGCCAATGTGAAATGGTGCAACGGTCTGCAATTTGTCGGGGAATCGGGGACAGGGCATGCTATCGTCCTTGATGGAGGGATTGACGACGGGGGGCGCAACACCGGCATGCAGCCGATGGAGCTGCTTCTCGTCGGAATCGGGAGCTGCTCCGGCATGGACATCATCTCGGTGCTCGAAAAGAAGCGCCAGCAAGTACTCTCGTTGGACATCAATGTGACCGGCGAAAAGGCAGTCGATTATCCGAAAAGGTACACGGAAATATCCCTCGAATGGGTTATTACGGGCAAGAACATTTCCGAAGAAGCGGTCAAACATGCCATTGCGCTGTCAATGGAAAAATACTGTTCAGTCAAGGCGTCGCTCGAATGTTCCGCGAAAATCAACTTCAAATACACGATAGTCAACGTTTGATTCCGATTGGACATATCGGCGGAACGGCTCGAACCGTCTGAGCCATGCTGCTCGTCTATCCGCCTGTTGCGAAGTCATCCGAGCCTCCCGCTGGCATTGCGCGCCTCGCAGGAGCTTTAACGGCGCACTCCGTCAAACACACCCTACTGGATGCAAACCTGGAAGGCCTGCTCTGGCTTACTGCGACGACAACGGGCAGTGAACCGACGGACCGATGGACAGCGCGGGTCTCACGAAACCGATTGCAAACCCTTGATGCACTTCGATACGCTCCAACGTACCGGTGCATTGACAAATATAAACGTGCTGTGCTCGACCTCAATCGCTGGCTTCAGCATGTTACGTCATCACGAGTCAGCCTCGCAAATTATGAAGATGCGGGCCTATCGCCTCTAAGGAGCGATGCTCTCCGGCGCGCGGCCGAGCTGCCCGAGACCAGTCCGTTCTACCCTTATTTTAGTGCGAGATTGCCCTCGCTGATTGAAGATGAACGGCCAAAAATAGCGGGATTCTCTATCTCGTATCTGAGTCAGGCCCTGCCTGCCTTCTCGATGATCGGCTTCCTGAAAAAACGCTTTCCATCGCTCCTGATTGTGTGCGGCGGAGGGCTTATCACGTCATGGCTGCACCGTCCCGGCTGGAACAATCACTTCGCCGGACTCGTCGATCTATTTGTTGACGGTCCCGGAGAAGACACCATGCTCCGCCTCGCCGGAATCAAGCCTGACGCGATGACGCATTCTGTTCCGGACTACAACAAGCTGCCGCTTGCCTCATATCTTTCTCCCGGCGCTATTCTCCCGTACAGCGCTTCACACGGCTGTCTGTGGAACAGATGTTCGTTTTGTCCCGAACATGCCGAAGAAAACATCTTTGTCCCTATCGCCGCCCGCGCTGCCGTCGAGGAAATCAACATGCTGACGGGAAGACTGAAGCCGCGGCTTATCCATCTGCTCGATAATGCCCTCAGTCCGGCGCTGTTGCAAGCGATCATCGCGAATCCTCCGGGCGTGCCCTGGTACGGTTTCGTCCGCATTACCGAGGCGCTGACCGATCCCGACTATTGTGACGCGCTCCGTCACGCCGGGTGCGTCATGCTGAAACTCGGTATAGAGTCCGGCGACCAGCACGTGCTCGATGCCCTCTGCAAAGGCATATCCATTGAAACTGCTTCCGCTGCTCTGCGATCTCTCAAGCAGGCCGGCATCGGCACTTACGTCTATCTTCTCTTCGGCACCCCTCCCGAGTCGGAATCAGCGGCGCGGAAAACTCTTGCGTTCACGGCAGCGCATGCTGAGATGATAGGATTCCTGAATCTGGCAATCTTCAGCATGCCGATCGGAAGCTGCGAAGCGAGACAGTATCCGACTTTTCCTTTCTCGTACGGCGACCTTTCCCTTTACACAGACTTCGAACATCCGTCCGAATGGCACAGAAAGAAGGTGCGGCATTTTCTCGATCGTGAATTCAAGCGATGTGCAACTATCGCACCTATCATCAGACGCGACCCGCCCATTTTCACATCCAACCATGCACCGTTTTTTCTCGATGCTCTGCGGAGGGGCGATAACCCGCCGGAATCGTAAGCGGAGAAACAGCCTGAGCGTGCAAGGCAAGGCAGCCCTGCAAGAAGATGATAATTCTTCGCACACCACCCGCATGAACATCTTGTTTTTATTGCGATAAAAAAATAGCTTGACAATCATTCGAAAAGGCGCTATAAATGAATCAGAGAGAGACTTCCGAAAAAGTGGTGGTCTTGCTTCTCAAACGGCGCGGCAGAAAGGTTGTAAAGTCTCAGGACGTAGGAGTTTAGACGTAAAGCGTCTCAAGTCGTATGTCGCAGGATGTGCAGACCGTCCGCCGAAGAAGTCGAGAATGCAAGCACCACTTTTTTTCTGTCTTGGTAGGTAAAAGGGCACATGGAATGACAGATTCCATGTGCCCTTTGTTCTCAGGAATGTACGCAACCGCCAGCAGACGAAAACCCGCCCTTCTCATTTGAGATTCTTCGATAAAGTCTCCTGAAAGGACTTGGAATCAAGCGCTCCAAAATGGACGTATCCGTTCGGAAACACCAAGGCTGGCGTGGCATTGACTTTGTTGCGAAGCGCCATTTCAATGGTCTTCTTCACCGGTTCGTCGGGACAGCTCTTTTCCGGAAGCGGTCGCCCGTGATACGCATCGTCAAGCAGCTGAAGGGAACGCTCACACATGATAGTTCTGGAGGCGACATACGACTTTGAAGTCGGGGTCGGATCCAGCGGGAAGAGAAAGACGGCAAACGCGATATCCTTTCGTTCCTGTACGATCGCAAGCATAACTTCATGAAACATGCGGCAATGCGGACAATTGGGGTCCGTAAACACGGCTATCCGGTTCTTTGCGGCAGCATCGCCGACGATAAGCGCCGAGCTGTAATCGAGCAACGCGGGATCGATTTTCACCTCACGCGGCTTATCCGGGCCCGTCTGCGCGCTGACTATCTTGCCGAAAATGATGTTTTGCTTGCTGTAGTCGAGATAAAGAAATCCCTGGCGCTCTCCCTTCTCGACAAGAACCTCCCAGAGTCCCCGGACTGGGGCGTCGCCGACTTTTATAACCTTGAAGCCCGGCTGGTTCTTGAGAATCTCCTGGGCTTCACCCGCACTCAGTTTATGGCAGGATGCACACTCATGACCACATCCCTCGGCAGCCCATCCGCCCGAAGCCGTCATGAGCATGGCAGCCATTACAGCAAATATATATACCGTTATGCGCCTCACTGAATCTCCCTTCTGTTCGATGTCGATCACCCTCGTAAAATCAAACCCCTCATAGTCAGCTCGCCAAAGAACCCATAAGTCTGCTGAAGCTATCCGCGATTAAAGAGAGGAATGTAGCTCTTCTTTCTCTTCAGCGATGAATAAAAGGAAGGACGGATAATCCTCCCCTGCACGAGCTCTTCAATCCGGTGCGCCGACCAACCCGCTACACGCGCCAGGGCGAATATGGGGGTGAAAAGCTCTGTCGGAATACCCATGCATTGATAAACAAAACCGGAATAGAAATCGACGTTGATGCACACGGTTTTGCCTTTCTTTTCTTTCACGAGCTTCGGGGCTATGCGCGCAATCCGTTTAAGAAGCTCGAACTCTTTTTCACGTCCGGCCTTTGCCGCCAGCTCGCCGGCGGTTTCTTCAAGAAACACGGCTCGCGGGTCGGAGACTGTATACACTGCATGCCCAATCCCATATATCTTTCCGGTCCGGTCGCCGACTTTCTTGTCGAGCATGGCTTCAAGATAAGCGGTTATTTCCTCGTCGCTCTCCCAGTTTCTGACTTTTCTCTTGATGTCGGTCATCATCCGGATAACAGCCTCGTTGGCGCCGCCGTGCAAATGACCCGACAAAGATCCGATGCCCGCACAGATCGCCATATAGGTGTTTGCCCCCGACGAAGATACGCAACGCGTCGAGAACGTCGAATTATTGCCGCCTCCGTGCTCCGCATGGAATACGAGCAGCGTGTCGAACAGCTCGGCGGTCTCCCTGTCGGGCACCTCGCCGAACAGGAGATACAGGAACGTTTCCGCAGCTCCCATGTCGGGATCAGGATCTTTGAGCTTCTTGATTAAATTCTTCTTGTCCACGACCGAGGTCAGATAATTATATGCGATGATCGTCGGGAACTTTGCGATAAGATCTATGCATTGACGCGTCACATCCTGAAGATTCGTCGAATTCGGATGCTTATCAAAAAGATGCAATGCCGAGACGATAGTATGCAGAGAACCCATCTGGTCATCGTGCTTCGGGCGGCTCAATATCATCTCTTTCAGATCCTGCGGAACGGCGCGCCTCTTCCCGAGAAGCTGCGTAAACGCCTTCAGATCCCGCTTGTTCGGCAATGTCCCGGTCAGCAGCAGATAAACGGTCTCCTCAAAACCGAAACGGTTCTCTCTATTTTTCTGCTGAACCAGATCGTCAACATCATACCCGCAATAAAAAAGTTTGCCCGGCACAGGCTTCACTTGGGTTGTACCGTCGCCGTGCATAACCTTTTCATAACCGATAACCTGTCCCTTGCTGGTAATGCCTACGAAGACACCGGTGCCGTCTTCATTTCGCAAACCAAGCTTGATGTTTTTTTCACGGACAAGTTTCGGATCGATTTTGTCATGCAGAAGTGCCAGTTCCTGCACTTTCTTCAGTACCGCATCCATAGCCTTCACCCCGTCGACATGATTTCCTGCTAAAAAACAGACATATATGATACCACAGATGGACACAAGTTTAACGCGCCGAACCGTCGGCAGCCGCCGGTGCGGGCAATGAAGCCGGGTCTGGATATTCCGATGCCGCATGCCGTAATCTTGAAATGCCATGGATACACTGAGAATTCCTGAGACGGACGACGCGCTGCTGGCGGAATGCGATATCATGACATTTCGTTCAGGAGGAAAAGGCGGACAGCATCAAAACAAAACTTCGAGCGCCGTGCGTCTCGTGCACAGGCCTACCGGCCTTACCGTCATCTGCCGAAATGAACGCAGCCAACACCGGAACAAGCTGGCCTGTCTCCAGCGACTTCGTGAGAAACTCGCCCTGCTCGCCTATCGGCGGCCCAAGAGGATTCCGACGAAAGAGCCTGCACATGTGCACACAAAAGTTCGGGAAGCCAAAATCCTTCGCGCAGAGAAAAAACGGCTGCGAGCCCGACCCACAAAGACCGAGTTATCCGACTGAGCCACTTTATTCATAATATCGAGAGACCAGTCGGCGAAGGATAGCCGTTTCAAATCGAGGTGCCTGAGTTCTCACGGCACGCGCGAGCGGGCAAGGCAAAGTGGCTATCACAACAAAAGTCTGCCTCATAACTATGCATTTTCCTGCTGCACAGAGGCTAATCAGCTCTCTTTGCAACAGCTATCTGCACCGGCAGTAATTTCGGTTAAACTCTGAAGGCCTCGCCCATCAGCTCGGCAAGCGCTTCCATCGCTATTTGACCGCTATGATGGGTAACCAGCTTATGCCAGTTGAAGAGTCGTGCCTGCAAATGCGCATTGAACATGGCAAGAACCATTGCAGGCTCTTTTTGCGAAGCGTAACCGGCGAACCTCGACGCCCATAGCGCGTCAAAGGCGTCCCTGTCGAAAGGCTTCGCCCCTTTCACAAATGCGGCGGCGAGGCTGTCATGAAATACGCAATCCAGGTGACCATGCCATCTCCCGGCAAAATAGCAGGAGATATGCTTTTGTACGAAGAAAGACAATAGGAAGAAATACTCTTCGCGAACTGCCGGGAATCCTTCAGCGTCATGGCTGTGAATATCGCGATAAAACTGAATGGAAAAGCGCTGGACAAAGCCGAGAAATCGGGGGGCAAAGTCCTTGAGGCTTACAACGGCCTCGTCATCGGACATCCCTTCGTAAAATGCGGCCAACAACGGATCTTCTTTCTTTTTGAATAATGCGAATAGTCCCATAACGTCTTTATTATACCTGGATAGACAATTGCAGCATCGACATGCTGTCTGGCATTCTGCTGCATTATAAGGTAATCTTTTGTATGGAACCTGTACGATTGATCGGAATATCGGTCTCTGCCCCGACGGTCATTATCGCGCTTGTCCCCGCGATATTTGTTGTATTCGGGACGATCTCGGATGCTTCAGCCGAGAAATTGGTTATCGGCGCGATCGAAGAAGTCATGCTTACCCACTGGCGCGTTGTGCTGCCTGCTCGGATAGATACCGGAGCAGCACTTTCGGCACTCGATGCCCGCGATATCGTGGTCAAGGGAGGGTTTGCCGAGTTCAAGCTTCCTCCCCAATACGGCGGCACGTCAATTCGCTATCCTTTGGTCAAAAAAAAGCGGAGAATTCGCGCGACGGTCGGTGAAGAGCGTCGCCCCGTTGTCAGGGTTGACCTTTGTATCGGCACGAAAAAGGTCCGCGTCGACATGACATTAACCAACAGAGCCCTCATGGATTTCCCGTTGCTCATAGGACGCAATGCCCTTTCAAAGGGATTTCTTGTGGATGTCGATCAGATGTTTCTCCACCCTCCCGCCTGTCCTCTGAGCCCGCCCGGTGAAGAATAAAGCTTATCTTCTTGCGCTTCTTCTTATTGCCGTTGCTCTATCGATGGTCGAATATCGCGTTGTCGCGTTGAACTATCCGCCCTTTCCGAAGCCTTTTATCAAAGCGTGGCAGATAGCGATGGAGCTGAGAATCCGTCAAACAAACCCTGAAGCGCCGATAAGCGTTGTAGTCGCTTTGCCGGCCAACCGTCGTGACCAATCGGTGGTGGATGAACGTATGCTCTCAGGGTCACTTGCTCCCAATGTGGTCACCGAGAATGGCATCCGGCAAGGCATATGGTCGGGGGTGATTGACGGGGAAGAAGAGCTGATCCGATATGAAGCGACCATAGTCATGAAACAGCCGCCGTCGAAGCAGGGAACAAATGATTCCGAGGGTTCGATCATGAAGCTCCCCCCACTCAATGAATCCGAGTACATGCTCCTACAGCACATCTCACGCAGGATGCAATCACGGCCCCCGCTGGCCCAGATTATGGCTTTGCCCTCATTGAAGAAAGGGCTGACGGGAACGGAGCCCCAGTCGGCTGAAGTCGGGCAGCAGTGGCTTGCATTTCAGGCTGAACACGGACCGGAGCGCTCCCTTCTTTATCTGCTGGACAGACTTGGCCTGCCCCGGCGTCAAGCCGAGGGGTTAATCCTTGCCGAGGGAATGGTTTTTCAGCCGGTGCGATGGGTCGAAGTTTCGGCAGGGCAGGACTGGATTCCGCTTGATTTAAGTTCATGGAATAGGCATCCCCGCTCTCTCCATCTCCTTACGCTCGCCAGAAATGGATTCCCTGTCGTTTCCGTATCAACAGGGGCTACTGCCGATATCCGCTGGAGCATCGGACAGAATGTCATTTCCCCCTGGCGCACGCATATGGCTTCCGTCATGCATTCCGATGCATTTCTTAATCGCTGGTCGCTCTTTTCACTTCCTCCTGAATTCCAGGCTACGGTTCGGATATTTCTGCTCGTCCCGGTCGGGGCGCTCATGGTTTGCATATTGCGCAATATTGTTGGGCTACCGACCTTCGGCATCTTTATGCCGGTGCTCATGGCCCTCGCGTTCAGAAACACCGGCCTGTTCTACGGGCTCTGCATTTTCGGGGGAGTGATCTTCCTGGGCTATGCCGTTCGCCGGTGGATCAACAGTTTCCGCCTGCTGCTCGTTCCGCGCCTGTCCGCAATGCTTACGCTTGTTGTTACGGGGCTTGTCACACTCGCACTCGTCGGAAACTATTTCGGGTATCGCGGAATGATGGCAATCGGCCTCCTCCCGATTGTCATTCTCACCATGACCATCGAACGGTTCTATGTACTGGTCGAGGAATCCGGTGCCCGACAGGCGTTCATTACGACCGCCGGCAGCACCGTTGTTTCCGTGCTGACTTACTGGCTGCTCAACAGCGAACGACTTCAGCTGCAGTTCTTCATATATCCCGAATTGCTGTTTGCGGTAGGAGGGCTACAAATCCTGATCGGACGGTATACGGGCTATCGGATATCCGAATATTTACGCTTCCGCGCCTTCAGGAACAAACAGTCATGATGTTGATCGATACCGGCTGGCTACATCGTGCAGGCATCATCGGCATGAATTGCCGCAACGCGGAATACATCATGCGAATGAACCCCCGCTCGCTCTTTCCGCTAGTCGACGACAAAGAGATGACAAAGCAACTTGCCGATCACCATGGGATACCGACCCCTCCGCTCTATCATGTCGTCAGGCATCACGGAGACGTGAGACATTTCCGCGCAGCAATCGAAGAGAGGCGGTCATTTGCGATCAAGCCTGCTCGCGGATCTGGCGGCGGAGGCATTGTTCTGGTTGCCGACCGGAACGAACATAACTACGTAAAGCAGAGCGGCGGATCTTTGTCGCCCGAAGACATGCTCTACCATATTTCCGACATCCTCTCGGGAATCTATTCCCTCGGGGCGCTTGAAGACAAGGCGCTCATCGAAGGCTTGATACATCCCGATGCGGTCTTCGGCACGGTGACCTATTGCGGGGTTCCTGATGTGCGTGTCATCGTCTATCGCGGAGTCCCCGCGATGGCGATGGTCCGGCTCCCGACCAGTTTGTCGGACGGGAAGGCGAACCTTCACCAGGGAGCCATCGGAGCTGGGATCGACCTCGGCAGCGGTATGCTCACGTTCGCGGTTCATCGCAATGAAACGGTAGCACGGCATCCTGACACCGGGAACCCATTGGCCGGCATACTGGTACCGCACTGGGACCGGATTCTCATGATTGCGGCACGGTCATTTGACATGACGGGACTCGGCTATCTCGGGGCCGACGTCGTCATCGACGAAGAGCGCGGACCGCTCCTGCTCGAACTCAATGCACGGCCCGGCATCCAGATTCAGGTGGCGAACAACGACGGACTTCTACGGCGGCTGGATATAATCGACCGGGCTCCGAAGGCGATATTCGCGACGCCCGAAAGCAGAGTTGCCTGGACTCGGCGGACGTTCAACTGAATCACAAGCGTCAAGAATCCATCGATACAGCCGGTGCGGAATATCCGCTCAAAAGCGAGGGGCCTGAGTTTTATAGCACACGCATCTGATCGATCACTTCAACATCTTCTGAATATCGGCAAAATAATCCTGCGCCGTCTTTTCGGTATGTTCCGGGCTCTTCTCAGCGAATCTGCCTGCAGTCTGCATGACCGCCGCCGGAAGTTCCTCAAGAAAACGCGATGGGCTTGCTGGAACGGCTTTCCCGTATTTCACCCGATGACGCGCATGGGTGATGAAGAGCTCCTTCATTGCCCGCGTGATGCCGACATAAAACAAACGGCGCTCTTCCTCAACATCCCCGGCTGATTTCCTGTGCGGCAGAATGCCCTCTTCCGCTCCGGCGATGAAGACAACCGGAAACTCCAGGCCCTTGGATGAGTGCAGCGATATCAGCGTCACGCCGAACGTCTTGTGTTCAGCCTTCTGTCCGGCAATATCGGTCAGCGCCAGCGCTTCCAGAAAACCGTGCAGGCAGGGCTCCTTCTCTTCCTTTTCATAGTTCGCAAGCGAGAGGATGAAATCCTCGTATGCCTCAATGCGTTTGATCACTGCCTGCGGATTCTTGTAAAGATCGTGAAGATGCTGCCGGTAATTGACCTCGTCAATCAGGTCCCTGAATGCGGCACTCATCTCCTTCCGCTGCGCGAATCGCGAGGAATAGCAATCAATCAGCTGAGCGAGCCCCCGGGCATTATGCTTAAGACGTTCACCGAGTTCCTGGATTTCATCGGAGCGCCTGCAGGCCTCCAGCAGCGGCAGCGATCGCTCTTTGGCAAAAGCGACCAGCCTTCCGAGCGCGCTCGGGCCAAGCCCTCGTTTGGGGATATTGGCAATGCGCAGCAGGCTGAGATCGTCGTGCTGATTCGCGCAGATCTTCAGATAGCAGGCGAGGTCCTTTATTTCGCGGTGATCAAAATAGCTCGTACCGCCTATCACAGTATAGGGGATGCGCTTCCGACGAAGGGCTTCTTCAAACGGACGCGAAAAGAGATTTGCGCGATAGAGAATCGCGATGTCTTCGTATGCACCGTTCCTCTCGAACTTCATCAGTTCGATGCGATCCGCCACCCATTGCGCTTCATCATCAGCATCGTCCGCGCAAAAGATATTCACCTTGAGCCCGCTGCCCTGCTCGGACCAGAGCGTTTTATCCATGCGCTTCCGGTTGTTTCTGATAACACCGTTTGCAGCATCGAGAATATTGCCGGTGGATCGATAATTCTGTTCGAGACGGACAACAGCAGCGCCGGGGAAATCCCGCTCGAAATCGAGAATATTGCCGAGATTCGCCCCGCGCCATCCGTAAATGGATTGATCGTCGTCGCCGACCACGCAAATATTCCTGTGCGCCCCGGCCAGTAGTCCGACGAGGCCGTATTGGGCGCGGTTGGTGTCCTGATATTCGTCGACCATGATGTATCGGAAGCGGTTGCGGTATTTTTCGAGCACAGCGGGATGTTCGCGGAACAACTGCAGCGTGTGCAGGAGCAGATCGTCGAAGTCCACGGCGTTCAGCACCTTCATGGCTTCCAGGTACTTCGGATAGACTGCATCGGAGATCATCTCGATATCGTCCGGCTCGTCCTTTTTCGCCGCGCGCGGCAGCGGCATGTCGTTCTTGACCATACTGATTCGCTCAAGGATGTTCTCGGGCCTGAAGCTCTTGTCTTCATACCGAATTTCCGACAGGAGATTTCTGACGAGCGCATGCTGATCGGAGGTATCGTAGATCGTGAAATCGCGCCGGAATCCAAGCTTGTCGATCTCACGTCTCAGGATGTTCATGCAGAGCGAGTGAAACGTGGCGATGAGCGGCGGTTTCGTTCCATTCGCCTTCAGCATGCCCATGACCCGCTCCCGCATCTCGTTGGCCGCCTTGTTCGTGAACGTGACTGCAATGACGGCTTCAGACCGCACACCGAGAGAAAGCAGGTACGCAACACGGGTCGTTATAACCCTTGTCTTGCCAGATCCCGCGCCTGCAAGAATCAGGAGCGGACCGTCGGTATGCAAAACAGCTTCGCGCTGGCGCGGATTGAGACGGGAAAGGTGCTGATCTATTTTCATGGAAGCAGTCTCCGAAATGGCTATTTAAAAAAGAAGTTAGTTTACCTTATCTTCAGGCTTTGCATGAAACCCGGTCCGCGTTTGAACGGCTATTGACAGAAACAGGCGCATCGAGCAGGAGGCGGGATGGATCAGATTCCGTGCTGCCTGCTGCCTTCGTACAACGCGTATTTCAGCAGACGGCACTCTATTTTTCCGTTGAAGAAGACCGTGCGGCTCGATGCCTTCAGGCCGATCTTCTTCGCGAGATCGAGGTTCCCGGTAAAGACATACCCCGAATAGCCCTGACACTTCTGCTTCAGAAAATCGCCGATGGCCTTGTATGTCGATGCGAGCTCGTGTATCTTGCCCAGGCGTTCTCCGTATTCCGGATTCATCATCACAATGCCGCCGCCGCCGGGAACGGGCGTTTCCCGAAAATCGCAAACCGCGAACTCTATCAACTGATCGACGCCCGCGGTCATCGCGTTCTTCCGTGCCGCCTGCACGGCAGCCGGGTTGCTGTCGGTCGCTATAATCCTGCCACGCAGCCCCCTCTTCACCTCCGCCTTCGCACCGGCACGCAATGCCTCCCAATCGTCCCGCCTGAAGCCCTTCAGATGCATAAACCCGAAGTTGCTGCGCAGGATTCCGGGCGCGCGATTCAGGGCAATCAGCGTCGCTTCGATTGCGAGCGTGCCGCTGCCGCACATCGGATTGATGAAGCTGCCCTCACCTGCCCAATCAGACTCAAGGATGACAGCAGCCGCAAGGGTCTCCTGCATCGGCGCCTTCATCGGGATGCGGCGATATCCGCGCTTCGCAAGGGGTTCACCCGACGTGTCGAGATAAATGCTGCATGCATCACCCTTCCAATAAAGGAACACTACGGCGCCGCTCATTTCGGAACCTGAGTCCGGCCGCCTGCCGGTCTTCTTTCGCATGCGGTCGACAATCGCATCCTTGCACTTCATGTTCGCAAAGAGCGGGTTGTCGATGGACGCGTTATCTACCGAGGAGTGGACCGAAAGATATTCGTGAGGCTCCAGATACTCTTCCCACGGGATCGATAAGACGGAAGCGTAGAGTTCGTTTGCATCACAAGCCGTGAATGATTGAAGGTGAAAGAGCACCCTGTGGCCGGTGCGAAGCCGGAGATTGAGAATCATGGCACCGGCAAGAGATCCGGCGGTTTCGACCCCTGCGGCGGTCTCGTCGACTATCGGGAACCCGAGAGCGGTCAATTCCTGTTTGAGATAAGGAGGCAGTCCCTTCGGACAGGTTACAAGGATCCGGCTACTCTGCATTCGGCCCCGGCTGAACCGTCTGCTGACCGCCGGAATCCGGCTTCCCGCGCCTTCTCCGGCGTTTCCGCTTCTTGACGGATTCGCCACCGGCATTCGCAGGCGTCTGCGGCCCGGGGCCAGCCGCGGCAGACCGTTCCGTTCTCGGCCCTGATCGCTTGCGCGGGGAACGCTCTTTTCGTTCAGGACGCCGCCTTTCGGCATGAAGTGGTTTCGCGTGCCCGCGCGGCGCTCTTTTGTAATCCGTAACAATCATTTCATCGGTCAAGGACCCGACCGGTATCTTCTGTTTGATGTACGCCTCGATTTCTGGCAGCGCCAGAATATAGTTCTCGCAAGCGAGCGTTATCGCCGCGCCGCCGGCGCCCGCCCTGCCGGTTCTGCCGATGCGGTGCACATAGTCCTGAGGGTCCTGCGGGAGGTCGTAGTTGATGACATGCGTCACATCATCGATATGTATCCCCCGGCTCGCAACATCCGATGCGATAAGGACCGGAAATAGCCCTTCCTTGAAACCGGCGAGTACGCGAAGGCGCTTCTTCTGCGGGACATCTCCCGTGATCGCTTCGGCCTTGATCCCGTTCGCTTCAAGATGTCGCTGCAACTTCTCGGCAGTAACCTTCATGTTGCAGAAGACGAGATAACGTCCGCCGGGGTCCTGACGGACCAGCCAGAGCAGGAGCCCGAATTTCTCTTCCTTGCCGACATGATAAATAAGCTGTTCGACCCGCTCGACCGTCACCTGTTCAGGGGTGACTTCATACCGCTCCGGCATGTTCATGTATTCATACGCAAGTTCCATGACCCGGTGTGACAGCGTTGCGGAGAAGAGCATCGACTGGCGCTGACTATATGGCGCCATGCGCTTCAGCAGAAAACGGAGGTCGGCAATGAACCCCATGTCGAACATGCGGTCCGCCTCATCGATGACGAGAAACTGCGTCTTTCTGAGGCTGTATATTTTCTGTTTGAGATAATCGATCAGGCGGCCGGGTGTGCCGACGAGCATGTCGACCCCCTGCGCAAGGTCGTTGCGCTGCTTGTTGTAATCGATGCCGCCATACACGGGAACTATACGAAAGCCGGTCGAACCGCCGAGCACCTGCGCCTCTTCGCAGATCTGTACGACCAGTTCCCGTGTCGGCGCAATGACGAGAGCCCTCGGAGACGGGCCTGTGCCCGGATACGGCAAAGTCAACATGCGCGAAAAAACCGAGATGAGGAATGCGGCCGTCTTTCCGGTGCCGGTCTGTGCCTGTGCAGCAATGTCCTTGCCCTGCAATGCATGCGGCAGCGTCAGTGCCTGCACCGGCGTACACTCGGTAAATCCGGCGGTGCGGATCCCTTCCCGGACTGCTTCGGGGATATTCAGTTCATCGAATTTCATTATTTTCGCTCTCTGGGTGATGCGATTTCATGCATTAGTATAACGTGTTGATTTTCATTATAAACCACGAACGGGCGGAATATGAAATGAAATACGGCCCGACCTCCCACCAAGGCGAGTGCAACGTCTCTCCGTGCGAACATCGCTAATACAGCCAAGTTTATGAAATTCTTCTCTGTCGAACGCGCAAAAACTTCTTATAAGAAAACCCGATCATCAGTCTTGAATACTTTTGCTAATTTTCTGCCTGTCTCCTTGCCGATAGGTCTCTTGCCCTGTCCATTTCGAAGATGTGCCGCTGAGGGCCTCATTTTTGAAGTCTTGCAAGAAGACCTGCATTCCTGTAACATCCTTGGGAGAAACGGCGCTGCGCCATTTAACTTCCACTGGAATCAGCTGGCCTCCTTTTTCTATAAGAAAATCTATCTCCGCACCGCCCGAAGACCGCCGAAAGAACAGCTTTGCGGATGGTTCACAGATTGAGAGATAAGGCTTCAATTTAATCGTAATCTTTTTTTCGACCAAGAGAGCATCCCTGCCGAGCCTGCTTGCCCCCCCCAGGAGTGCAAGCCTTGAAGATGCATTGCCAACCCAGTGTCACTCCACATTATCTTCGGAAACTTAATGAGCCGTTTGCCGAGATTCCTGCAATACGGCTCGACAAGGAATATCTGAAAGGTCGCAAGGAGCAGATCAAAAAATGGCCGGCAGTCGTATAGGATATGCCGCAGTCGCGTGCAACTTCGGCCTTATTAATTATCTGGGCCGATCTGAAAGCCAGCAGGGACAGATACTTCTGATACTCATACAGTTTCTGTATCCGTGACAAGTCGCATATTAACGGGCACTCCGTTAAATTGCAAGGCATAACTTTTCGGTGTCTTGCTGTGTGTTTTCAGTATACCCATCAAGCACCTGAACAACCTGTTCTGCCTCCCACCGCACAGGTGTATTTCAGATGTTTCGCATCCATCCCACCACAGTCCGCTATGCATCAACATTCTCTGCATGCTATAGTCTCTGAGCGGGGAGGTCGGCTATGCAATAGATGTTGCCCTGTCGACTTGCAGTTGCTTACTTTATTCGGTCCGGCTCTTATAGAACAAAAAACAACTCGAAATTGCCAAGCACATGAATGCCGCAAATATATATCAGCGCGAGACAAGCCCTCGCCTGCCGCCATCCGATCGCCTGTCATTTCTTGACAATATACGGGCGGTGGCAATCATCATGGTTGTGGCATACCACACTATGGGCTACTGCGTTCCCCTCCCGCCGCCCTACAGCGAACTGCTCACTTTTATCGTATATATCATTTCCGTGCCCGTCTTCTTTCTTGCGGACGGATATATATTCGCCAGGAGTGCCGCGCGCTCTAGCGGGTTTGACTATGCAGGATATATTCGCAAAAGCAGTATGCGGCTTCTTGTGACGTGGGTAATCTTTACGTTGCTCTATACCCTTGCCCGATATTCCTTCGAGCTGGCGGGACTCCTGAAAGAGAAGCTGGTCATCGGGCATTCCCTGCCCGAAGTGGCTTTGATGGCTTACGGATCGACGTATGCCCCGCAGATGTATTTTCTCTTGTCGCTGTTTCTGATACGCTTGTGCTCGCCAATTGTCAGAAAGGTCGTGCGCTGCAATACTCCTCTGCTTGTGCCAATGCTCTTTCTTGTCTACGTTGTATTGTACCAATCAACGGAAGGCCGCTTGGCCGTGCACCTGAAATATACGGCCGGTCAGGAGCCGATATGGCATGCGTTCTGGGGAATGCAGTATTACCTGCTCGGCATCGCCTGCTTCAAGGTGTCTGAAGTATTGGATTTGAGAAGGCTCTTTCTGCCGGTGCTCGTGCTGTTTGTCATTGCCGTCATTGCAAAGGATAACCTCGGCGTCTTTGAATTTTCGGTTCTTCAGTATCTCTATCTGCTCTCGATGTTTCTCTTCTTCGTCTTTTTTCAGAACCAGTTTCAATTCCTCGGAAGGCTCGGCAGCCTCACGATGGGCATCTACCTGATTCATGCGCCCGTGATTCTGAAAGGGGTCTCTCTTGTCATGAACAGATTTATCGGGAATCCGTTGGCGAGTTTCGCGTCAATTCTTTCTGCTACGCTTCTCATAACAATAGCCGTCGTCATGCTCATCAACAGCATACCACACGGCAGCCTGCTCTTCGGCATGCCGTACCAGCGAAAGACCGACACGAAATCCATAGGAAACTAGCCTGAATTATTCTTAAAAACAGGAGAGTCGCCGGTGCGGAATGTCCGCTCCGGCCATAAATAAAGTGGACTAAACAGGCGGGGCGAAGCGGTAATAGGCAGCGCAGCTGCCCTCGGTGCTGACCATGCAGGCGCCGACAGGCCGCTCCGGCGTACATGCCTTGCCGAACAGGGCGCATTGATCGGGGGTCTTGATGCCCCGCAGCACAAGCCCGCACTGGCAGCCCTTCGGTTCGGGGTGATCGGGCACTTCGATGGGGATCATTACCTCTGCATCACGGTGACGGAACGCATCGCGCAGCCGCAGACCGCTGCCGGGAATGACGCCGATGCCGCGCCAGTAGCTGTCGCACGGCTGAAAAACGGTTTCGAGAAAACGAACCGCCTTCGGATTTCCCTCAGGGCTTACGACGCTCGTGTACTGGATTTCTACGTCGGCCCGCTTCTCGTCGATCTGCCTCAGCAGCATGACTATTGCGGCAAGAATGTCCTGCGCGCCGAAGCCGGTAACGACGCACGCCCTGTTGAATTCCTTCGCGAGAAAATCGTAAACATGCGTGCCGATGATGGTGCTCACATGGCCGGGCAGCATGAATCCGTCGATGCGCACGTCGTCGGACTGCAGCAGCGCGGCAAGCGCCGGGGGCACAACCTTATGCACTGAATGGAGATAAAAATTCGGGATGCCGAGACGATCGGCCTCCGAAACTGTAGCCGCCGCATTCGGCGCAGTTGTTTCGAACCCTGCCGAAAAGAAGACCACTTTCTTGTCCGGATGCTCTTTCGCAATGCGCAGCGAATCGAGCGGGGAATAAACAATCCTGATGTCGGCGCCATCCGCCTTCGCTTCGAGGAGCGACTGTTTTCCGCCCGGCACACGCATCATGTCGCCGAAGGTCGTCAAAATGACGTTGGGTCGGGTCGCGAGTGCTATCGCGATATCGACATCTCTGATAGACGTAACGCAGACCGGACAGCCCGGTCCGCTCAGGAGCTTCAGCCCCTCGGGCAGCAGGCTCCGGATGCCGTGTTTGAAAAGGGCGACAGTATGGGTGCCGCAGACCTCCATGAAATTGATCGGCCTGCCGATGCGTGCGTAGAGTTTGTGTATCAAATCCTGCATGGAACCTCCCTTATGGCTCGAAGAGCCGGACATCGACCTGTTCGCCCGCATCGAGTCCGAGCTTCGGCCCGGCAATGGCCACCGTACCGTGAGCGCGGACAAGCGTCGTGATAAGGCCCGATTTGCCGAGCACCGGCACGGCAATTAGACCGCTCTGCCCTTCGTCGAGACGAACACGTATGTGATCTTCCCGCCCGGCGACGGATGCAACCGCCTTTGCCATGCGCGCCGGAACCGTGCGCGGAAAGGTTCGTTTCTCGTGCTCACCGCTCAACATGTCGAGCGCGGGACGGATAAAGTTCGCAAAACAGATGGCGGCGGCCGCGGGATGTCCGGGCAGTCCGAGAATCGGCCTGGAGCCGATTATTCCACCTATCAAAGGTTTGCCCGGCTTTACCGCAACCCCGTGAAACAGCACACCGGGCCCGTCGAACGCATTGATGACCGCAGCGCTCATGTCGCGGACGCCGGCGGAGGTGCCGCCGACAATAAGGACCATATCGCTCTCTGCGAGCGCCTCCGCTACGACAGCCCTGATGGATTCGAAATCGTCGCGGATGATCCCTTTCCATAGCGCCACTGATCCTTGTTGCTGAATGAGGCCGCGCAGCGTGAATGAATTAATATCGCGCACCTTGCCCATCGTGAGAGGCTCGCCGAGCGGCACGATCTCATCACCCGTCGATACGATTGCAACGATCGGTCTCCGAAAGACTTCGACTGAAGGGATGCCGAGTCCAGCAAGCGCCCCCACGTCCTGAGGCCGCAAGCGCTGCCCCTTTTCGAGCACGCATTCACCGATGCGGATATCTTCGTCCCGCTGAATAACATTCTCCGCAGGGGCTGCGGCATGCATGATCTCGACTATAGTGTTGGAAACGACCTGGCTATCCTCGATCATCACAACGGCATCGGCCCCTTCAGGAAGCATGCCCCCGGTCGGGATCGGTGCGGCTTCACCCTTGCCGAGCACGAAGGACGGCGTAGTTCCCATAAGAATTTCCGGGGCAAGGGTCAGATATGCCGGCATCTGCTCGCGCGCTCCGAATGTATCAACAGCGCGAACCGCATATCCGTCGACGATGGAGCGGGCAAACCCGGGAAGGTCTTCCTGCGCGATAATGTCTACGGCCAGTATGCGGCCAAAGGCGTCGTGGAGCGGAACGGTTTCGACGGCGAGCGTCCTGTTGCGGAGATGGTCCAGCAGCATGGTCAGCGCGGCACCCGGCATCAGATAGTTTTTTTCGAGCATTATTTCTTCAATCTCCGCACACGTTGTCAGGCGAACGCAGCATTGCGAGCAGAAGCCGCACGCCGACGCCGGTAGCGCCTTTGGCACAATAGGGTTTGTCCTTGTCGATCCACGCGGTTCCGGCGATATCGAGATGCGCCCACGGCGTGTCTCCGGCAAATTCCTTCAGAAATGATGCCGCGGCGATGAGAGAACCCTTGCGGCCCGCCGCATTCTTGATATCAGCCACATCGCCCTTCAGCGATTCGCCGTATTCCTCAAAGAGCGGCAGTTCCCATATACGCTCGTAGGTTTCCTCTCCGGCGCGTCTCAGCGCGGCAATCAGTCCGGGACTCGTACCCATGACCGCAATCGCCTCGTGTCCGAATGCGATAGAGCATGCGCCGGTCAGCGTTGCTATATCCAGCATGCAGCGCGGGGCAAAGTGCTTCCGTGCATAGGCCATGGCATCGGCAAGCAGCAGGCGGCCTTCGGCGTCGGTGCTCACAATCTCGACCGTTTTGCCCGCAAGTGTCCGGACAATGTCACCGGGGCGAAATGCATCACCTCCCGGCAGATTTTCGGCAGCTGGGATGATGCCGACAACATGCCGCTTAATCCGAAGGGCGCTGATCGCCTTTATGAGCCCGATGACCGCGGCGCCGCCCGCCATATCATACTTCATCTTTTCCATGCCGTCCGCGGACTTCAGCGATATCCCGCCGCTGTCGAAGGTGATGCCCTTTCCGATAACGACCAGAGGGGCGCCTTTGGCCCCCTTGTAGTCCATGATGATAAGCCTTTCCTCACGGCGTGACCCCCGACCCACAGCATGAAGGGCGTCCATTCCTTCCCGCACGATCGCCTTGCGATCAAGTACGCGGACCTTGGTGTTTTTGCCTGCCGCTTTCCTTGCCGCCTCCGCGAGATCGGCAGGGGCGAGGTCTCCGGCAGGCGTAAGCACGAGATCACGCACGAAGGCGTTCGCCTCAACGGAAACCTGCAACAGCATCGTATCAAGACTCTGCTTCTCTCCGGCAACCAGAATCGACTGCAGCATATCGCCGCCGTTTTGTCGCGGAGCGGTCCGGTACCTCTCGAAAGAATACCGACGCAGCAACCCGCCTTCGAGCAGGTAGAACGCGCATGGCTCGATTCCCAATTCCGTGCAGCGCATCGCATCGAACACATGCGCTCCGACCATGACCGACCTCACGGGCGTGCCGCGCAATGCGTTGAACGCCTGTGCCCCGGCACGACGCAGCCTTTCCGCCGTCAGGTCCGATTCTTTGCCGAGACCCACGAGAAGTATCCGCTCATGTGGACCGGAATGAACCGGGAGCAGCATGGTCTGACCATGCCGCCCGCTAAAATCGCCTGCCCGGATAACACCCGCAACGATCCTGTTGGCTTCCGCGCTGCAGCCCTGATACGGTGCTTTAATAGCCTCTTCAAAAAAGGGCAGGATAACGGCATCAGCCTTTATCTTGGCGGCGTCGCTGTCCGTGGTTGTTATTTTCAGCCTGTTCACTCGTTCTCGCCTCCTGCCTTCTGCCGGTTCACGTTGGTCATCGCCTTCTCCACGCCGAGCCGGAGAATGGTGCCCACGGCTTCAGCCGCATGCACGACGGCCTCATCGATCAGCGGCTTCTCGTCCGGTCTGAATGCCCGCAGCACGAACTCTTCCGCAGGCAGCAGCGGCTCACGGCCGACGCCAATCTTGATGCGAACAAACTCGCGCGTCCCGAGTTCCGCGATGATCGATTCAATCCCGCGATGACCGCCCGAAGACCCATTGCGGCGAATGCGGATCCGGCCGACCGGCAGATCAATATCATCATGGATGACGATAAGGCGGCTGCCCGGCTCATCAGCGCTGCTCAAATATCTCCGCAGGACCTGCCGCACCGCCTGTCCGCTAAGGTTCATAAAGGTAAGGGGCTTCAGGAGGGTTACACGCTGCCCCTCCTGAGCCCCTTGCCCGATACTGTATTTCTCTTTCACCTGCAGCGCTATCTGCAGCGTGCCTGCAATATGATCAATCACCCGGAACCCGACGTTATGGCGCGTCGCGCGATACCGCTCACCAGGATTGCCAAGTCCCGCTATCAGAACCATTGCGCTGCCGGCGCTTTACTGCTTGGGAGCTGCTTCTTCCGGCTTCTTGCCCTTCTTGAGCACCTCGGGCTCAGCCGTTTCGGCAGGCGCCTCGGCGGCGACTTCTTCCCTCACCGCAATAACCGACGCGATCATTTCATGACCGTCGGTAAGTATCCGTATGCCTTCACCCGGATTCAGGTCGCTGACATGAATGCTCTGACCGACCAGCAACGGTGCGACATCGACCTTGATGTGACCGGTAATCTTGTCAGGGAGACAGGCGATCTCGATCTCGCGGATGCCGTGCTGCAGCATACCGCCATCGCGCTTCACGCCGATCGGCTCGCCGATGGTGACCAGCTTGACATTAATTTTGATCTCTTCGGTGGCCGAAATTTCCTGGAAATCGATATGCAAAACCTGATTCGTCATGGGATCGAGCTGATAGTCCTTCACGATGGACTGCTTCGCGCCGTCGCCAAACTCGAGATGCACGAGCACCTGTTCGCCCGCCGTGACATTAATGAACTGCGCGAGTTCCTTTGCTGAGAGATGAATCGACGATGCCTGGCCCGCCCGATACAATATGCCGGGGGTTCTTCCTTCGCGACGGAGACTCCGGGCAGCGCCCTTGCCCGCTTTCTCCCGCTTCTCAACCTGCAGACTGAACTTCTCCATGTACATCCTCCTCCGACCGCCCAGAAGGTCCCCGATGGACCCGCCGCGGCGATGCCTCTGTGCTGGTATTAATCAAATAATGAGCTGATGGACGACTCGACGTGAATACGCGTTATCGCCTCTGCCAGCAGTTTCGCTACGCTTACGACTCTCAGCTTGCTGCATTTCGCCATTTTGTCGTCAAGAGCAATGGTATTGGTCGCAACAACTTTTTCGAGCACCGATGCGTTGATACGATCTATTGCAGGTCCCGACAGCACTGCATGGGTGCATGCGGCAAGCACGCGCCTGGCTCCATTGTCTTTCAACGCCTGTGCGGCCTGTGTCGTCGTGCCGGCGGTATCGATCATGTCATCGAGGATTATGGCGTCCTTGCCCTTCACGTCACCGATGAC
>Ga0187786_10000110_pt1 | contig 26432 bp, 32 predicted proteins | sample 0815_BV2_10_20_M_FD_132449 | JGI IMG/M metagenome (GOLD analysis project Ga0187786, IMG submission 132449) | Tropical peat soil microbial communities from peatlands in Department of Meta, Colombia - 0815_BV2_10_20_MG | ecosystem: Environmental > Terrestrial > Soil > Wetlands > Peat | place...
CAATTAATCGTGAAATATTGATTCTATTCTTCATTTTAAGATTTCTAAACAAGATTTCATGAGAAATAGATGGATGAAGGGGAACATCTTTATATGCCAGTTCTCCAATATTAGGGTAAGATTATTCACTTTAATCTAAATAAATTTTAAGTAAATTTCAATGTTGTTTATAATAGGAGGAATATGATTTGCTTCTCTTAATCAGTCCCATTAACACTCAAGAGGCACGAGAAGCCATTGATGGCGGCGCAGATATTATTGATGTTAAAAATCCTAAAGAGGGGTCATTGGGAGCTAACTTTCCCTGGGTTATACGCAGTATAAGGGATATAACTCCACCGGACATGTTGGTCAGTGCTACTCTGGGTGATGTACCCTACAAACCAGGCACAGTGGCCCTGGCTGCTGCAGGTGCAGTAGTATCCGGAGCAGATTACATTAAAGTGGGTCTTTACGGTACTAAAAATTACCAGGAAGCACTGGAAGTTACAAAGGGAGTGGTAAAGGCGGTTCGTGATCTTCGTGAGAATGCTCTGGTGGTGGCTTCAGGCTATGCCGATGCCCATCGGGTGGGAGCAGTGGATCCTATGGAAATACCTCGGATTGCTTACGAAGCAGGAGCTGACCTGGCTATGGTAGATACTGCTGTTAAGGATGGTAAAACCCTTTTTGACTTCATGGATCAAAAGAAGATTACTCAATTTACCAATGAAATTCATAGCTACGGATTAAAATCTGCACTGGCTGGTTCCGTGAAGGAAGATCAACTGGAACTTCTTCATGAATTAGGATGTGATGTAGTTGGAATCCGGGGGGCTGCTTGTACTGGAGGAGACCGTAATCAGGGAACCATCCATCACAGTGCTGTATCCCGACTCAAAGCAATGGTCAGTGATTTCTGATCAAGCTTTTCCTAATCTAATCAAAGACATTAGTCCTAAAAAATAGGATTTAGCACTAATTAATAGGCTTTATGTAAATTTAGGTCTTAAAATTCCATAATTGTGAGGTGTTATGTTATGTTCTCAAAAAAATTGAAAAATGCTCCGGAAGGTTATACATTTGATGATTTCCTGCTGGTTCCTGCCGCATCATCGGTGGAGCCTAAAGATGTGGTAACTAAAAGTAGGGTCTCCCGGAACCATGAACTTAACATTCCCATAATAAGTTCCGCCATGGACACTGTTACCGAAGCGGAGATGGCCATTGCATTAGCCCAGGAAGGTGGTATGGGAGTTATACACCGTAATATGAACATCAAAGAGCAGGTAGGGGAGGTTAAAAAGGTTAAAAGGTCTTCGGATTTGACCATCCGTGACGTTATCACCATCACTCCTGATTCATCAGTAATGGAAAGTATCCAGATGATGGATGAGGAAGATGTTAGCGGACTACCTGTAGTCGAAAATGGAAAAATAGTAGGTATTGTAAGCCGCCGTGATATAACTCCTCTTTTAGACCCTAAAGAAAAACTTTTAGTCCGGGAAATCATGACTGAAGAGGTGGTAACCATCAGAGAATCCACCACTCCAGAGGAAGCCCTGGACATTGCCTATGAAAATAAAGTAGAACGTCTGCCCGTGGTGGACGGAAAAAACATTGTAGGTATTGTAACCATCCGGGACATAATAGAAAGAAAAAAATATCCCAATGCATCCCGTGATTCTAACGGACGCTTTCTGGTGGCAGCTGCTGCCGGGCCCTTTGATCTGGAACGGGCCATGGCTCTGGATGATGCAGGAGCGGATGTCATTGCTGTGGACTGTGCCCACGCTCACAACCTTAACGTGGTGCAGTTTGCTGGAGAACTAAAGGACAACATTGAAGCGGATCTGGTAGTAGGTAATATTGCCACTAAAAAGGCAGCTGAGGATTTACTGGCCCGGGAAGTGGACGGTCTAAAAGTAGGAATTGGTGGGGGTTCCATCTGTACCACCCGTATCATAGCTGGGGTGGGAGTACCACAACTAACTGCCATCAGTGAAGCTGCCGATGCAGCTCAAGATTATGATGTGCCAGTCATTGGTGATGGGGGTCTAAGATACTCTGGAGATGTGGCCAAGGCCATAGCAGTGGGAGCTGACTGTGTAATGCTTGGTAACCTTCTGGCAGGAACCCATGAAGCTCCCGGTGAAGTGGTAATTATGAATGGTCGTAAGTTCAAACAGTACCGGGGAATGGGTAGTTTAGGTGCCATGACCGGAGGTATTGGAGCGGGAACTGATCGATACTTCCAGGAAGTCAAGGGGCCTATGAAGCATGCTAAACTGGTACCGGAAGGTGTGGAAGGAGTTACTCCTTACAAGGGTAATGCCAGTGAAGTATTATTCCAACTTATTGGGGGGCTAAAGGCATCCATGGGGTACTGTGGAGCCCAAAATATTAAATCCATGCAGAAAGAAACTACTATGGTTCGAATCACTCCCAGTGGTATGACAGAAAGCCATCCTCATGACATGCTCATCACCAACGAAAGTCCTAACTATCCTACCACTCGACTTATTTAGTGAGATTGTATGAAGTCCTGCATAGTTCTCTGCGGTGGCCAGGGAAAACGAATGGGTCAGGACAAGGGCATTATGGATTATAAAGATAAACCCCTGATCTTGCATACTTTAAAAGCTGTTTCACAAGTGGCCGATGAAATAATATTGGTGTTACGGGATGAAAATCAGTGGGAAACTTATTCATCTTTATTATCTTCATTTAAAGAGTATTTTTCTTTTAAAGATAAATTAAAAGTCTGTTTTGATGTTGAAAAGGACCAGGGGCCATTAGTGGGTATTTACACTGGACTTATAAATTTAGATTCTGACCGAGTTCTGGTAGTTCCCTGTGATTCTCCCTTAATTAATGGTGAATTTGTAATGGAAATGTTAGATATTGATTTAGATGGGCATGGTGCACTGGTACCTCGCTGGGAGGATGGGAGGGTGGAACCTTTACATGCAGTTTACTATAAAGGAAAAACCATACCTATCCTTAAGAACCTATTAAAATCATCGGTTCGTGATGTTAAATCACTGTTGGAAAAATTGGATGTATTCTATGTGGATGCCAAATCCCAAAATGGGGATGTTTTTATAAATCTTAACTATCCCGAGGACCTGGAAGAACTAGAACAGAAATGAGTTATGATTGTGGGGGGCACAACTAATTATTCTATTGTTAGATATTTTTTTGATGAAATACTCTCAATCTTGTTGATATTATCTGATGAGATTAGGGGTCCGTGGATGGTTAGTATTGATGGTAAATTCCCAAATCCAGCATCTGGATTGTTGGCTATGGATGATACAAAGAATATTATTTGCAATATGCACTCCTATGCTGAGCTTTTAATGCTAAATGATATTATGGGTTATAAATCCCTGCCCGGAAACAACACTATCAAGTGAAATCTCACTTTCAAGAACCCTAACTTGTAAAAAGTCCGTATAAACCAGTCAAAATAAGATAATGCCAGTGATGCCATACATTCCAAAAACTCTGAATAGAGATAGATCTAAAAAAATGGTGGTGATACCTACGATAATTAAAATTATGCTCCAAATATTTTTCATTTTATCACTTACAATACCATTTTGTAAATATAAAGATTTTAATATATTTAGTAAAACGAGTTAGTATATCCGTATTTTTTTTAAAAAAAGCACTATTTTTGATGTAAAATTATTCTTAAAACAATATTTATTATAGGATATTTATTCTAATTAAATTGACCAAAGATTACACAAGATAAAGCAAAATAGAAGAAATTTTTGTATTTAAACATTCTTGGGGCTTTTCTCTCACCAGGAACTAGTATTAAATTTCTAATACTTTTCCTTAACCCACGACACTGATCTTATCCGGATCCAATTTCTACCGAACCAGGGTTTCTTCCCATCTCCAGGAAGAACTTGTTCACGGTTTCAATCATGTCGATGTAGTCCCTTTTTTCTATGCGACAGCCATCGACCATTGCATATTCAGGGAGTTCGCCATTGGATTGTTTAAAATCTATTACCTTTTTTACCATTCGTCGATACTGTTCTGGAGTCAAGCTCTCCATTCCATCAACCACGTTTAGTTTTTAAATAATATAAATGGCCCCCCTTAAAAAGGTTACGAAATATGAGCAATATTTCACTAAAGGGGAACATTATGGTGGATCTTTCACTTCCCCACCATATGTAAAACTAGTCTTCAATCTCCACTTTAGCTTCAGGGTCAAAAGGATTCATTCTCATGGCCAGAGAGAAAAGATAGGGGTAGTTATTCATTAAATACTCCATGTATTCTAACCATTCATATATCAAAAGACTATAAGCCCGTTGAGTATCTGCAGCTAAATGGTTATAGTCTGGTTTTGACAGTCTAGTTAGATCTGCTCTGTTTTCAAGTTCTTCAGTCAGATGAAACACCGCCCTTAACAGATCAGTGAAGGCTTCATGTTCTAGAAGGTTAGGATTCTCCAGAAGGGCCAGAAGAAATTTCCTTTTTTGCAGTAAAAACTCCTTGTTACTCTCCAGAAACTCCAAGGAGGCCACATCATCGCCACTTATTTTCAGAGTATAATCATAATCTTCAACTTCTCGACGGGCACGATTGTAATCGTCAGTGGTCCACATATCGTTTATAATCAATGATTTTCGAATTTTATCAGTATCCGGATCGAATAAAGTCATACGAGATAAAAGATCAGTTCCTACCTCACTAAAAAATGTTCCTATAACCATGTTAAGCTTTTCCAGCATTATGCTCTTTTCACGTGCTCCAATAGCAGTTTCTATTACCAGTACCACCACTAAAACTTCCAGAGGTAGAAATGCCAGATCAATACCAATGTAAAAAAACTCTGTGTTTGGTTGTCTGAAGACGAAAAAGTGGATGATATATAATATTATGGATAAGATTACCAGTAAAATTCCCAGTTTAAATCTCCAACCAATATTTTTTAGTATATTCATTAAAACACCTTTAAAGGAATGATTTTCATAAAATACGTTCTTAGATTATAATTTTTTTATGTATTTTAGTTGAAATTTTTGTATCCAGTAATTATGGCCACGGGATTGTTGGCTTTCATCATGGTACCACTGTTTAAGACCTTTCCTCGGGCAACAGAAACTTCCACTATTTCTGGCTTCATCTCTAACTCTTTGAGGATTGAAACTGAAGTACTACGTGTTTCCAGTAGTATGGCAGTTACAATTATTCGGCCCCCTTTTTTTAAAATTTCATGCCCTCTTTTGATAATAGGGGTGAGATCGCCACTGCTTCCTCCTATTACTAACACATCCAGAGGAGGTAAGTTTTCCATAACTGATAAAGCATCGTTTTTGAAAAGTTCCACATCTCCGGAAGGGTTGAATTTCTTTAAATTTTGAAGAGTAACTTCCACGGCCTGGGGATTTTTATCAACAGCAAAGACCTTCTTAACTCTCTGGGAGAACTCCACAGTTAGACCACCAGTACCGCACCCTACATCCAATACCACATCATCTGAGGATATCTGGGCCTTACACATTACCAGGCAACGTATTTCCTGTTTGGTAGGGCCGGGAACACCTTCAATTTTTTCAAACTCGTGGTCTGGTATCATGGTACTTCTTCCTTCCAACGACGGTAAAGATGATGGTCAATAGAGAGAATATCCAGGATCTTACCTACCACAAAGTCCACCAGATCGTCCATATTCTGTGGCTGGTGGTAAAATGCGGGCATGGCTGGTAGAATTACTGCTCCTTCTTTCGATAATTTTAACATATTTTCCAGATGAACCTGACGTAAAGGTGTTTCACGAGGTACAATTACGAGCTTTCTTCCCTCCTTAAGTGCCACGTCGGCAGTACGAGTTATGGCATTACTGGCGTATCCATGGCTTATGGCAGCTATAGTTTTCATGGTGGAGGGAACAATTATCATGGACTCAAAACGACATGAACCACTATTAATAGCAGCGGTAAGGTCTTTAGAATCATAGATACGATAACAAAGTTTTTTTAAATCATTTATATCAATATCCAGCTCATAATCAATTATTATCCGGGCGGGGTCTGTAACCAGAAGAGCGGTTTTCTTTCCAGCATCTTTAAGGGCCTCCAACAGCCGAACTCCGTAGATCACACCGCTGGCACCTGTAATTGCTACCACTATCATATAATCACCATCACCTTTTTTTACTCATTAGAATTATGCATTGGTTTTTTTTATTCATCTAGAATTTTTATTAGAATTATAATTCATGGGGAATATTTAGATAGTCTCTAAATGGAAATCCTTTCACTTTCTCGGTATGTTCTTCCGGCATGTAAATAGATAAATCTGCATGGTTAAAACGGGCACTTTCAAGCCCTACCACTAGACTGGAAACATCTCCCAATTGTTTAGTGGAACCATACACCGATACCGGGGTACTGACTTCGTTAAAGGCAGGGTATTCCGGTATATCAATTAAAAGATAGTCGTTTTCTATCCCTAAATCTTCCACCATTTCTTTTTCTGATTTTTCAGTATCTTTATCATCCATCTGAAAAACAGCCATGGGATTTTCAAGTTCGTCCAGTTTAAGGGCGTAAACTCTTTTGAAGAGCTGACGATTGTCCAGGCGACGGATAATATTTCTTACGTATCCCGTTTGGGAGCGAGCAGCGCAGATAATGTCGGCATCGTCATAGCGATATATCTCGTGGGAACTTATAATTTCTGTTTCCAGCAAACGCCGCAGACACCGTCGGAACATGGCGTTGACGATCCGGGTGGTATGATGCTGGTACACACTGGGATACATGAAGTAACGGGCCAGAAGCATAGCTTCAGCAGCTTGCACTCCTTTCCGTTTAAGTGTTAGATGTTCTTCTTCCAGGTGCATGTTGTTTATAAGTCTCTCCACATCAATGATGCCGTAGGCCACACCAGTGTAGTATGAATCCCGTAGAAGGTAATCCATGCGATCTACGTCCAGTTCTCCTGAAATAACCTGTCCCAATGGACCTTCGCCTCCAATAATTTTAATAACTTCTCTGATATTGTACTTCTCCGAGAGAATATCTCCCAGAGCAGATTCTTTAATAAGTCGGGAGGTGAGTTTTTCGTGGGAAGTATCCAGGACTCTCTCGGAAACATGGGAAAAGGGTCCGTGTCCTGCATCGTGTAAGAGAGCGCAAACTCTTAAAAGAGTCCTAACATCGGGTTCCAGGTTTAAATTATCAGCCAACAGACCTGCCAGGTACATGGTACCGATGGAGTGCTCAAATCGGCTGTGATTAGCACCAGGATAAACTAAATAGGTGAATCCTAACTGTTTGATTCTCCTCAGCCTTTGAATTTCGGGAGTGTCACTTAACAGAACCTCAAACTCTTCCACTTGAAGGTCGCCATGTACACTGTCCCGTATTGACTTCACCTTAATCCCCCTTTTTCATGCTGATTACCCCTTTTTAAGCGAAGTTTATGTTTAAAATGATTTTAAACTAAAAATTTAAACTTTAAAAATTATCCCCCGGACATTATAATATTTTTGCCCTTACTGGTCTCTTCTTCCTTTTTAAAGTCCAGTTCGTATTTAACCCTTTCAATAACTTCGTTAAGTGCGGCTCGAGTTTCCTGTCGATGCGCCCCTGCAACTGTTACTAAAAATAATGGATCTCCAGGGTTAAATTTACCCAGGTAGTGAACTACGGAGAGTATTTTAACCTGATGTTTGTCCTTGATATCTTCTACTACCTTGTCCAGTTCTTCCTGGGTTTTTGTTATACTGGTAGTTGTTAAATTTAAAGTGTAGGTGGTTAAATCTTCTTCTTCACCACGTACCAAACCTTCAAATGAAAAAATAGCCCCACATTCTTTAAGCAGCGGATTATTCTTCACTTGATCTATTAATTGGGTGATAGTTATGGATTCTTCGTCTTTATTCAAAATTTTAACGGTCAAATTCACTCACCTCTTTACGGTTGAGATGTTTAAGTCTGGAAACTCCATTAATTTCATCAATGACCTCCACCACTGTGGGTGGCAACAGAGACTGCCAGTCCTCATCAGCCAGCATTCTCCTTCTTACTTGGGTTCCAGAGTAGCTTTCTCTGTTAAATAGAGGAGGTTCCTCTACCTGATATCCAGTCTCTAAAAAAAGCCTCTGCACTAAAGGATTGCCAGTGTAAACCTTTTTAAAAGGAGGAGTTAACATTTCTACGTGTGCTACCCATACACTGTTGCAGGCAATGTCCTGAATAGGAATGATGTAGTAACGTGAGGCCGGGATATTGTTTTCTCCCAGGGATTTGGTAAGCATCATTACCCTTTCACCGGCAGTGAAAGGATCCTTAACGGTGTGACTGAGTTGGGCGCTCCCTATACCTATTATTACCTCATCCACTTCTTCTAAGATAGTTTTAACCACTTGTAAGTGGCCTTCGTGAACGGGTTGCATACGCCCCACCAGTAGTCCTCTCATATTATTCACCATAAACTAATTTGGGCTTTATATATAATATAGGAATTGGTGCTGATTTTTAAGGTTTTAGAAAAATCTTTTAAATACCACCAATGACTAGATTTCTAGTTACTTACCTAAATTTTAAAAAGTGGATATTATTTAGCCTAAATAATAGATATAGAACTAGAGAGAAAGTGCTTTAATCTAATTAATGGTGATTAACAAAATGATAACAGTTAAAAATTTATCTAAAACTTATGAAACAGAAGATGGAGGGAAAATACCGGCCCTGAAAGACGTTAGTTTCCAGGTGGAAAAGGGTGCGATTGTAGGGATTATTGGAACCAGTGGTTCTGGTAAAAGCACACTTCTGCGCGTCCTCCGGGGAGTGGAGAGCTTTGAAGAGGGGGAGATCACAATTGGGGACTTAACTGTTAAACATGATTCCACTCCTTATTACTCTAGAAAACTCCGAGAAGCCACTGCCATCCATTTGCAACGTTCTTTTGGTTTATGGCCTGAAACAGCCTTACAAAATGTTATAAGAAAACTTTACGGTGCCAAATATGGTGACGAAGGCATGACAGACTTTGAGCACGCTTATGATGAATTTGGAAAAGAAGCTCTGGAAATTCTGTGCCTGGTAGGTTTAGAACACAAAGCCGACCATTTTTCACCAGTATTAAGTGGTGGAGAAAAACAACGTCTTATAATGGCCCGACAACTGGCCAAAAAACCTGAAGTCTTACTTTTAGATGAACCAGCCACCATGTCTTGTCCTAAAACCAAACAGGAGATATTAGATGCTATTAAAAACATCAACCAGGAATTAGGAGTCACCGTTCTTCTGGTATCTCACCTCCCTGAGGTGCACCGCTACCTTTCAGAAAAGTTAATTCTCATGAATAACGGCCAGGTAAAAGATGAAGGAGTACCTTCCGAGATTATAGAAAAATTCTTGGCTGGTATGGACCCTGAAGAGAAAGGTCGCAACCCTGAAGACGTGGGTTCTCCACTTGTAAAGATAGATGATGTTAAAAAAAGTTTTTACCTTATAAAAGGCGGCCATGTCCTTACCATGGAAGATATAAACTTTGAAGTAAAAGAAGGGGAAATTTTAACTCTCATAGGTCCAAGTGGGGCTGGTAAAACAGTTCTATTGCGCATAGTCGCGGGTTTAGACCAGCCCGATGATGGTGAAGTCTCTTTTAAGCTGGATGGCAGTTGGGTGGACATGCATCAGCCGGGAATTGAAAGGATGACCATCCGGAGGCAGTTGGGTTTCATGCACCAGGAATTTTCTCTCACGCACCACGCCACAGTCCGAGACCAGATCGCCCACCGACTGGGGGTTAAAAATGAAATGGTGATTGATGCTGCCAAGAAAAAGGCTGAAGAGATGGGAATCAGCGACCAGGTACTGGACGTACTGTACCAGCTTACTGATCTACCTGAAAACGAGGCCAAGTACCGTCTGGAGAAAATAGGATTATCTCCAGACATATTAGATGAATTATTCCCTGGATTCCCGGAAAAAGAGGTCCGTAAATATGCTGCACCTATCTTTGAAGCACTGGATCTTCCCCTGGAAATATTAGAACGCCGTTCCTACGAACTATCAGGTGGACAGAAGGTAAGGGCTACTCTGGCATTGGTGTTAGCCTCTAAACCTCGTATTCTCTTTTTAGATGAGCCATTCGGTGATCTGGACCCTATAACTTTAAGAATGGTATCTAACAGTCTCAAACGGATTAACAGGGAGTTTGAAACCACCATGGTCATGGTCAGCCATCACATAGATTTCATTGAAGAAGTGGGTACCCGGGCCATTATGCTGGAAGACGGTAAAATAATTGCCGAAGGCAAGATCAAACCATTATGTGAAGACTTTATCAGAAGATGTCATGCCCAGTATCTGGAAAAAGAGGCGATATAATGGAACTATCCAATTTTTACAGGGTTTTAGCACCTCGAACTACTATAATAGTTACTACTGTCAACAATAAAGGAGAAATTAACGCAGCACCCTTCTCTTTTACCATGCCGGTATCAGTTAACCCTCCTCTTTTAGCAGTGGCCTCGGTACCTACCCACCACACCTACCATAACATCCGAGAAACTGGAGAATTTGTGGTTAACGTACCCGGAGAGGAAATTCTAGGCCAGCTATGGATTACTGGTAACAGCTTCCCGGAAGGGGTTAATGAACTCGAAGAAGCAGGATTAACGGCAAAAGAATCTCAAACAGTTCAGGCCCCTGGTATTTTTGAGTGCATTGCACAACTGGAGTGTAAACTACATTTAGATGAAAGTTGTGGTGATCATCAACTGATTATTGGTGAAGTAGTAAAGGTGTCCACCCGGGATGGTTCATTAAAAGATGAACTTTTGGATGTGGAGAAGACCAAGCCAGTGTTACATTTAGGTGGTAAAGACTTCGTAGTGGGAGATCACCGTAAAAAGGCAGAATAGGGGATGATAACTAATGTTTGAGACCATAATGGTACCCAGTGATGGTTCAGAATGTGCACAGCGTGCCGAGGATGTGGCATTGGCCCTTGCTAAAGAGTTGGGATCCACAGTGGTAGCAGTGCACGTCATTGATGATAAACTCATAACACCATTTGAAGTACTGGAAACCGAAGGTAAGCAAATACTCAGGTCTATCACCAATAAAGGGAAACAAATAGATGTTCAAGTAGATGAAATACTCATCTTCGGCAGCCCCACCCATGATATGGCCAAAATCACCACCAAATCCAATGCAGATCTGGTGGTTATTGGTACCCACGGCAGAACTCGACTGGAAAAGTTGATCATGGGCAGTGTAGCTGAAAATGCACTTAAAACAGTGGAAGTACCAGTGATGCTGGTTAAATAATTTATTTCTTTTTCATAGGTTCTGTAGCTTTATTCCAAAATCTCTTTAGCCTTAACTGCCCGGTAGGTCTTACCTTTGTAATTAAATGGTGCTGAGATTGCACTTTTAGGGCAGAAAGAGGCACATCTTGAACAGTAGGCACAGTTTCTTAGATTAACTGGATATTCTCCTTCTTCCATTTTAATGTTATCGATAGGACACAGATCAACACATTGTCCGCATTTATTGCACTTTTCTTTATCAAGGGATAGAGGGAGATATTTCTGATTTAAATCAGAATGTGTTAACTTTAAACTAGCAATAGAAGTGTAATATACCATATCGGAAAGTACTGGTACTCGTCCCCATTTGGATTCTCCTTTTATTATGGTAAGTGCATAGTCTTCGGCAACTTTCAGTCCTTTTTTGACTTTTTCTTTACAAGCCTTCTCATCCTGGATGTAAAAGATGTTGGGGGGCATAATGATCTCTTTAGCTCCGATGGGTTTGTATCCCTTTTTTTTAACTATTTCACGCATCGGTCCAATTATGCCACCGGAAAATACTGCCAGAGTAGCTACCATGAATATTTTAGTGCCGTTGGCTTCAGGTAGAGCTTTTATAAAGTCCCATACAAAAGTGTAGGTAGAAAATTCGGCTATTGGAAAACCTAAACCAATTACATGGTCCAGATTAACCTGGCTGGGGTCTGAATTCTCAATTTTTTTAAGATTTGTTTTAATCCCATTGTTCTGAAAGGTTTCTGCCATTTTCTTAACTACTAGTAATGTGTTTCCTGTTCCTGAAAAGTAGTATAAGTCTATGTTTTCCATCTTCATCCCTCATTTATTTTTATCATGTTTTAATGAATTTTTACTCTATTTACTGATATTCAGGCCTCAATTGAGGTTATAAACTTTTCTTTAAACTGTTCAATCACATCATCTACTTTTAATGTCTCATCAAGAATCATATAACTTAAAACACCATCCATGGCCGCTACTAAAGTTATAGCACTGATTTTAACATCGTGCGGGATAAATTCGCCAGATTCTACTCCTATGGCAAATGCATCTTCGAAGAATTTGATGTAGTCTGTAGTAAAGTCTTGGTAATATTCGAGAAGTTCGGTATTATCCATAATCTTGACTATGGAGATAAACAAAAAGCTGGTTTCCTGGGGATGTTCCATCCAATAACGTAAATAGTTTTCTATGAAATATATCAATCCTTTTTTTACTGAATCACATTTTCCGGCTTTTATCATTATTTCCTGGATGTTTTCACTTATTTTTTGATTAACTGTTAGTAAGATCATATCTTTACTGGAAAAATGATGGTAGAGTCCACCTTTGCTAACTCCTGCCTTTTTAGCTATGTTTTCCATGGTGGTATTTTCATAACCTTTTTTTATAAAAACTTCCATGGCCGCTTGTGTTATTTCGTTAACACGTTCTTGTTTGGACTTTTTTTGGGTCATGACTCACCTCAATAAACCGACGGTCGGTATTTTTACTAGGTGTTTTAAACCATATAAAATCTTCGCATATTAAAAAAAACCAGGATTTTTGGTATCTTAATCCATCTTAATCCTATTATGGGTATCCTCACCCTTATTTAAAACAAAAAAAACATTCCTTCATTACCTTTACCCATATAATTATTAAGATAAAATAGCTATAGTACACACGTTCATGAATAGTTATAGTACACATTCATGGTAATTAGTACGAGGTGGAATTACTTGAAAAAATACAAATGCAGAGTATGTAATTATATCTATGATCCAGAAGTAGGAGAACCTAGAACTAATACTCCTCCGGGAACTGCCTTTGAAGATCTACCCAGTACCTGGCGCTGTCCCAAGTGCGGAGTACCCACATTTAAGTTCAGCCCAATTTAAAAGGAGGTATATCATGGCCCGTTACAAATGCAAAGTTTGTGGATACCTTTACTACTCCGAAGATGGTGAATCTAGAACTAATACTCCTCCGGGAACTGCCTTTGATGATTTGCCTGACACCTGGACCTGCCCCAAATGTGGAGCCGGAAAAATTCGTTTTATTACGTTTTAGGAGTTTAATTAAAGAGAAATTACTTTAAAGAGATTAATTCATTTGAACTTTTTAAAATTTGAATCTTTCAATTAAAAAAAGGAGGAAAAACTAATGCAGAAATATATTTGTACACCCTGTGGATATGTTTACGACCCTGAAGAAGGCGACCCTATGGGCGATATTGCACCTGGAACAGCCTTTGAAGACCTACCTGATGATTGGACCTGCCCTATGTGTGGTGCAGGTAAAGAAATGTTCAAACCAATGGATTAAGTGAGGTGTTTGCCGATGTTGGATGAAAGGATGGAAGAAGCTTTAAACTATCAAATGAATCGAGAACTTTATTCTGGATATCTTTACCTGGCCATGGCAGCCTATTTTGAAGATAAGGACTTGTCCGGCTTTGGTAACTGGATGAGAGTCCAGGCCCAGGAAGAATTAAGTCATGCCATGAAGTTCTACGACTACCTGGTGCAAAGAGGTGCCAGGGCTATAATGGCAGATATTGAAGCTCCACAAAGCGAATGGGAATCTCCTGAAGCTGCTTTTGAACACGTCTATGCTCATGAGCAGATGGTGACGGGACTCATCAACAAACTGGTGGATCTGGCCCAGGAACTTTCCGATCATGCTACCAACAACTTTTTGCAATGGTACGTTGCTGAACAAGTAGAAGAAGAAGAATCAGCCAGTGGAGTACTCCAAAAAGTTAAATTAGCCGGAGAATCTGGAAGTGGATTGTATCTGGTTGACCAGGAACTAGCCCAAAGGGTATTCCACCCGCCAGCACCGGAGTAAAACAAACTCCACTTTTATTTTTAGATATTTTTAAGAGATTTTAATTTTAAAGGGTTTTTAGATTTTTTTTAAGAATTGATACAATAATGAATTTTTACTTAGCTCTTGATTTTTTACTATTTTTAGCCTACTCACACTCCTTTTTCGAAATATTAATCTAAATCAAAATCAATAATAATAGTGTGAGAATTCCCTAAACGGGGGTAAAACATGGGTGAAAAAGTATACGAATTAAGAAAGATCAAGAAAAAAGGAAAAGGAATGCCATTAATTGGTGATAAATTCCCTAAAATGGAAGTACAAACTACCCAGGGAATGATGAAGCTTCCTAAAGACTTCAAAGGAAAATGGTTTATTTTATTTAGCCATCCGGCAGATTTTACGCCGGTGTGCACCACTGAATTTGTTTCTTTCCAGTTGCGCTATGATCTCTTCCAGGAACTGGACTGTGAGTTGATTGGACTTTCAGTGGACCAGGTCTTCAGCCACCTCAAGTGGATCCAGTGGATCGCTGAAAACTTCGATATCGACATTGAATTTCCAGTAATTGCTGATACTGGTAAAGTAGCAGATACATTGGGATTAATACACCCCAATAAGGCCACTAACACTGTTCGGGCGGTGTTCATCATAGACCCTGAGGGCATTATCAGAGCTATACTGTACTATCCACAGGAGTTAGGTCGTAACATTGATGAAATACTACGGATGATCGAGGGATTCCAAACTGCTGAAGAAAAAAGCGTGGCCATACCAGCAAACTGGCCCAACAATGAGATCATTGGCAAAGGACTTATCATTCCACCTGCTGCAGATATTGACACTGCCCTCTCTAGACCCGGAGAGTACAAATGTTTTGACTGGTGGCTGTGCTACCGTAATTACTACAAATGGTAATTAGTACTGATGTAAACTGGAATTACTACAAATGGTAACTGGAATTACAAAAATATTTACTACCAAATGTTAGAGGACTTAAAAACGTGAATAGGAGTGTTAATCTATGGCTAAAAAGATATATGAACTACCAAAACTCCCCTATGATTACGGGGCTTTATCTCCCTACATCAGTGAGGAGCAACTTAAAATACACCACCAGAAACACCACCAGGCCTATGTAGATGGTGCCAATGCCATTCTGCAAAAGTTTGATAGCCGACCTGGAGTGGAATTTGATGTGAAAGCAGTGGCCAAGGAATTGTCGTTCCATGTAGGTGGTTTTGCCCTGCACAAACTCTTCTGGCAAAATATGGGCCCTGCTGATAAGTGTGGAGGAGAACCCACAGGCACCATAAGTAAATATATTGAAAAAAACTTCTCCAGTTTCGAAAGATTTAAGCAGGAATTTTCACAGGCTGCTATAAGTACAGAAGGATCAGGTTGGGCTGTTTTAACTCTCTGCCGGGCTACAAATCGTTTATTCATAATGCAGGTAGAAAAGCACAACGTTAACGTCATTCCTCACTTTCGGGTGCTGATGGTCCTGGATGTTTGGGAACATGCTTACTACTTGGACTACAAGAATGTCAGACCAGACTATGTGGCAGGGTTCTGGAATATCGTTAATTGGGATGAAGTTAACCGCCGACTTGAAGCTGAAATACTATCAAATAGCTTAAATTTGGTGGATAACCGCCGGGTATTAGATCTTAAAATGGAAGAGTTTAAAGAAAACTTTGACGAATGGTTAGAGTCCCAGCGTTAAAATATTTTCTATTTTTTTTATTTTTCAAACAAATAGTGTCTTATTTCAAATAAATTGTTTTAATATTATTTCAAATGGTTATCTATAATTTATTTCAAATGGTTATCTATAATTTTCAAATAATAGTTATTCTCAAATTCAAACAATAGATATAATTAATATTATTCAACCAATAAATTAGGAAATGTTTTAATCAAACTAATTATTTTCATCTAAGAGGTATGGTAATGATCTGGAATGAAAAAGCCGAATGCATGCAATTACCGGAGAAAAAACAACTGCAGCTTGAAAAACTCCAGCGAGTGGTAAAAAAGGCCTACGAGAATATTCCGTACTACCAGAAAAAGTTTCAAGATGCAATGATAACCCCCGAAGACATCCAAACCCTGGAAGACCTGGAAAAAATTCCATTCACCACTAAAGCAGATTTAAGAGATGCTTACCCCTTTGGAATGTTTGCAGTTCCATCGGAAGATATTGTAGAAGTGCACACCTCCTCCGGGACCACAGGAAAACCCACTGTATCTGGTTACACCAAGCTAGACATTGAAATATGGAGTGAGGTAATGGCCCGGACTTTAACCATGGCCGGAGCAACAAAAAAGGATGTTGTACAAAACTGTTATGGATACGGGCTTTTTACTGGAGGATTAGGAGTTCATTACGGCACCCACTGTTTAGGTGCCACCGTGGTACCCATCTCCGCTGGTAATACCCAGCGCCAGATCGAGATTTTAAAAGATTTCCAGAGTTCCATACTAACATGCACGCCATCTTACGCCCTATATCTGGCTGAAGTACTGGAAAAAGAAGGTGTAACCCAGGAAGACATTAACCTTAAAGCAGGAGTATTTGGTGCTGAGATGTGGACCGAAGAAATGCGAAATGAAATTGAAAAACGACTTAATCTGGATGCACTTAATATATATGGACTTACTGAAATTATTGGCCCGGGAGTAGCTCAGGAATGTTTGGAAAAAAACGGCCTCCACATTTTTGAAGATCACTTTTACCCTGAGATTATAGACCCTAAAACTTTAAAAGTAGTTCCTGACGGTGAAAAGGGAGAACTGGTCTTAACCACTCTGACTCGAGAGGGTATGCCAATTTTACGCTTTAGAACCAGGGATATCACCGCCCTAAGACGGAATGACTGTGGTTGCGGACGTACATTGGTCAAAATGGACCGTATCACCGGTAGAAGCGATGATATGTTAAAAATAAGAGGAGTTATAGTATTCCCCTCCCAAATTGAAAGAGCTTTACTCAAAATCCCTGGCCTGGAGCCCCACTACCAGATCATAATCACCCGACCCGAGCAACTGGATGAACTTGAAGTTCAAGTAGAGGCTTCCTCTGCCTTGGTATCTGATGAGGTAAAACATGTTGAAGAAGCCAAACACATGATTGAAAAACGTATCCATGATGAAATTGGACTTCGGGTTAGTGTAACCCTGGTAGAACCACAAAGTCTGCCTCGAAGTGAGGGGAAAGCAGTTCGGGTTGTTGACCGACGGAATTTTGATTAATGTAATGACATGGAGAGTATGAAATGAAACTTAAACAGATCTCAGTGTTCTTAGAAAACCGAAAAGGAAGACTGTGGAAAGCTATGAATGTTATGGCTATTTCTGGAATAAATATACGGGCTCTTTCCATAGCAGACACTTCTGAGTTTGGAATTCTGCGTATGATAGTTCCCGAGCCAGAAAAGGCCCAGAAAGCCCTGGAAGAAAACAACTTCGTAGTAAAAATCAACGAAGTAATAGCTGTGGAAATACCTGACGAACCAGGAGGCCTGGACGCGGTTTTAGGCGTTTTAAACCGGGCTGATATTAATGTGGAGTATCTCTACGCTTTTGTGGAAAAAAATGAAGAAAAGGCCATTGTGGTTCTACGAACTGAAAATGTGGATGATGGTCTAGTTGCTCTTAAAACTGCTGGAGTAAAGGTCCTAACTGCCAATGAAATCTATCGGCAATGAAAAATTAGTTTTTCAATTGATCAAAATGTTTTCAAATTGGTCAAATAAAATTTTCAATTGATTAACTAAAAAAATAAGATTGGGAAAGTTTAGCCACCCTCCGAACATTTTTTTTAAATCATTGCCCCTTTTTTAAATCATTGCCAGATATTTTTTCTTGATTTCTTCAAACTCTTCAGAGGTTATTGCTCCAATATCTAAAAGTTCTTTGGCCTTTTTGATTTTTTCTACTGGATCCACCTCAGAGGCAGTGTTTGAATCAGATGCTGGGGTTTTCAATGTTTCTTCTTCGTCATCTGGAGTAGGGATTATTACATCTGGTTCTTTCTTTTTTAAAGATCTCTGTCCCAGTTTGAAAGTTTTAACTTCAGGGGGTGCTTTTTCCTCTGGAACTGATTCTGATTCTTCGGGTACTGGTTCTGCTTCAATGACCGGTTCTTCGGGGGATACTGGTTCTTCAGTTACTATTTCTTCAGTTACTATTTCTTCAGTAGCTGGTGCCTCAGCAGAAATTGGCTCTTCTATAACTGCTTCTTCTTCAGGTGCGATTACTTCTTCTAAGGGCGGAACTTCCTCGACTACTGGTTCTGTTTCTGCTGCAGTCTGTGCATTTACATCATCCATTTTATGTCCACAAACCACGCAGAACTTAGCATGGGATTTGTTATGGTGTTGACAGTTAGGACAGATCTTATAATCCTCTGATCCTGATTGAGGTAAAGATTCATCTGCAATTTCTTCTGGAGTCTCTTTTTGGAGTGTATTCCCACATCCTATGCAGAACTTGGCATCTTCAGGGTTTTCAGCCCCACAAGATTCGCAGATCTGAGTTTCTTCAGTTTGTCTTGCCGAAGGCACTGGAGCTGGTGCTTCTTTTTTAGTTACAGGCTTAACTCCTCTCCTACGGTCTTCAAGCATTCTTTTTATCTCTTCATTGGAAACCATTAACCTCACACTCCTAATTTTTAATTATATAATACGTTTAACTATAAATTTTAATACTCTGATAAATGAAAGATTTCTCATTATGAAATATTTAAGGATCATTATACTAATTTTTCCCCACAACACTAAACCCCCCTCCTATCCAACTATCATATTTACAAACTATTTGTAGCTACCTTTTACTTCCTAATTATCCCTACTGGTTTAAAGTGTCCTTTATTTGATCAATGAAAAACATTATTTCATGGCTTAAAGTATGCGTTACTCCATTGGTTTAAAGTACCCATTGATCCTCTTTTAATGGCTTTTTTCACAAAAAAAGCAGCTTCTACCAACGCATCTTCAATTTGCATTCCTCTGGCCAGTAAAGCCGTAACCGCAGCTGAGTAGGTGCAGCCACTACCATGAGTATTGGAACTTTCCAGAATTTCTCCGTCTATAACCTGCACTGAACCATTGTAGAAGATATCCCTACCTTCCAGATGACCTCCAGTTACTACCACCGGACAGATCTTGGCGATCTTCTCAGCAGCACGAAGGGCATCTTCCTCATTTGTTATGTTAACTCCAGATAACTCCTGGGCTTCCATAATGTTAGGAGTTACCAGCTGGGCTTGAGGTAATAACTCTTTTTTGAAACTTTCAAGGAGTCCCTTCTGGGACAGTTTACCACCAGATCCAGCCACCATAACCGGATCCACCACCACCTGTAACTGGAATTCACGGGTCTTCCTGGCCACCAATTTAACTATCTCTTTAGAGTACAACATCCCTGTTTTGGCATGTTTTAATGGATAAACTTCATTTAATAAATCCAGTTCTTTTTTGATAAACTCCAAAGATACCGGTTCAATCCCCGCCACCCTATGCACATTCTGGGCAGTTAAAGCAGTTATAACTGCAGTGCCGTAGGTTCCTAAAGCATGAAAGGTCTTAATGTCAGCCAGTATCCCTGCACCCCCCGAAGGGTCGAAACCAGCAATGGTTAGAGTTAAAGGTGGTGTCATTTTTTTAAAACTTCCTATTTTTCCACTCGCAGCCGGTCAGATCCACGATGGGAATGGACAGATAATCCCATATTTTCCAGGTACTTTTTGGTGTTAGTACCATCTCCATGTAATATGATCTCCCCTAAATCTTCGGCAGTGTTGACATCCAGTGATAGATAGAATGAATCAAATATTTGAAAACTTAAACCATTTTTAAGAGCTTCTTCTTGGTGCTTGAAGAAACTAAAGTCTCCAAACATCGTTTGGAATTTTAAAGAAGGACATAATAATGCATTGGTCCCCCCTCCTTTAGCTGGGGCAATTACCACGTCTTCCTCTTCGGCGATTTTTAAGATCATCTCCACGTGGCCCGGACTTAACAGGGGCACATCAGAGGGTACAATGAGGACTTGCTGGTAGTTAATAGAACACCAGGCAACAGCCTGCATCAGGGCCCCGTTTAAGTCAGTTTCACCTTCTTCGCGGAGACATTTAACAGATAATCCTTCAACAAAGTCCAGAACATCCCGGTCAGAACTAATGACCAGAACCAGATCTGTTGAATTGTTTAAAGATTTTATCACATCTTTTAACATGGCCTTCAATAAATTTTCCCTTTCTTCTGGAGAGAGAGTAGGTGAAAGGCGGGTTTTGGCCTGGATAAAGTGAGAAACTGGTATTATGGCGGCAGTTTTTTTTATATTCATTTTAAATTCCCAGTGTATTTTTAAACCAGTTTCTAAGTTCATCCATCCCGCTGGTGACTTGAGGATTGGCCAGATTTTCTGCAGTTTTCAAGGTTTCGTTGGTAAGACCAAACTGACTGGTAACATTAGTTTTGGCAGCGGCTAAATCCTGTTTTAACTGGTAATAAGTTGATTTACTGCTCTGGACCATGGCCTGTGCTTCGCCAGTGTAAGGATCCACTTCTCCACCTTTTTTCAGGTTCCATATCTCCAGCTGGGCACTCCGGGCACTGGAAGGATCAGAAGGTGTTGATGTAGTAATTATAGCAAGAACCATGGTGTTAGCAGTTTGGTTAGCTGTTAATTTGGCGCCGGGAACGGCTTTCTGATCGGGTTCGGTGCAATAAGCTTTAACTGTACTGTTACTACCCGCAGATATAGTAATATCCTCGGCAACCACCAGATCCTGGGAAGAGGGATTGTTTAGTAGCTGCCCTTTAGTGACGGTAACTGCCTGGGTGCCATTGTTTTTTATGATTACTGTATGGGGCACGGTACCGGCGGCAGTATTCTGAATTATTTCCACCTTACCATCAGATTGTGCTTTTTCGAGGTTAACTGCTCCCATTGCGGCGAAATTAGCTGCACCCATACCCACTGCAAAAATTACTATTAAAAACACTACCAGTATAACCCTGAAATTCATATCACACATCCCTCCTAATATGTTCGGGCCAGAAGAGCCCGGTATTTAACCGGCTGACCACAGCTTATGCAAATTCCATCTGTTGCTTCTTTTTGGGTTCCCAGAATATCCACATGTACCTGTTCTTCTAGATCTTTACCACAGGCTTCGTCTCCACACCATAAGAAAGATACTATGCCTGTTTTGGTTTTGATAGTTTCTTTAGCTTCATCTACAGTTTTAACTTCTCTAATGTTTTCATTCAACATTTCCCAAGCCTTATTTTTAAGATTAAATGTGGTTTTTTCCAGTTCACCTTTAACAGTTTCTGCAACGGTTTCTGAGGAGTATTCTAAAAATTCCTTGGATCCGTCCCTTCTTTTCACGACCATTTTACCTTCTTTAAGATCACGAGGGCCGATCTCTATCCTGAGGGGCACCCCTCTCATTTCCCATTCATAGAACTTCTTACCGGCCCGGAGGTCCCGATCATCCAGGTGCACCCGTATCCCGGCAGATTTCAAATTAGCTTTCAAGTTCTGACAAAACTGTAAAACTTCATCGGCTCCTTCTTTAAATATAATGGGCACCACCACCACCTGAAAGGGTGCTACTGAGGGTGGAAGAAATAATCCTGCTTTGTCACCGTGGATACCTATTATTGATGCAATAACTCTATCAGAAAGTCCGTAGCAAGTTTGATAAGGATATTGATGCTGGCCATCGGCAGTTTCATAGGTGATCTCGAAGGTATGGGCAAAAGTCTGGCCCAGATTGTGCACCGTACCGATCTGCAGGGTCTTACCATCTGGCATCAAAGTATCAAATGCCATGGTGTAGTCGGCCCCAGGGAACTTGTCCCACTCCGGACGTTTAGTTACTACGTAAGGAATTCCTAGCTGATCAAAAAAGGATGAATAAATTTCAATGGCACGTTCAACCTGTTTTTCTGCTTCTGAGGATGTTGCGTGTACGGTGTGAGCTTCTTTAAATGTAGTAATTTCTCTTACCCGAATTAAGGGACGGGTATGTTTGGTTTCATAACGAAAAGTATTTACTACTTGATAAAACTTCATAGGAAGGTCCTGGTGGCTGCGTACCCACAGGGCAAACATGGGGTACATGGCAGTTTCACTGGTTGGTCTAAGGGCCAGTTTCTTTCCCAGTGGAGTAAGTCCACCATGGGTTATCCAGTACACCTCTTCTTCAAATCCTTTAACGTGGATGGCCTCCTTGGCCAGTTCGTCTTCAGGTATTAAAAGGGGAAAGAGAACTTCCTCGTGATCTTCGTCTAAGATGTTTTTGAGTATTTTCAGAGTGTGTTTTCTTATCTGAAATCCCTGGGGCATCCAAACGTGCATACCCTTAATAGGATACCTGGTGTCGATAATTTCTGCTTCTTCTAGTATATTGTGGAACCATTCACTGAATTTGGACATTTATTCACCGATAGCGTGTAATTTTAAAGTCTATACATAGGTTTTTAGGTGTTTAATAATAAACTTTTTGACAGCCAGTAGCTAAGAACTTTTTGAAAGGACTGGGTAAGAAATTAGTTATTGTAGATGAAAATTATAACAGAGATAAACGGTCCTTTTTTTTCAAATGATAATCAAAAATTATTTTAAATAAGCCCTAATACAATCTAGTGATGGATGGTGATGACTAATGGATTTTAAGCGGGTGTTGCTTCCCCGGGAAATACACACTGGACCTGGTGTTGTTAAAGACACAGGAGCTATATGTAAAGATTTAAGAATCAAAGGCAAAGTTCTGGTGGTAAGCGGACCTAAAACTTTGAAAATTGGTGGGGAACAGGTTATAGAAAGTTTACTAGACCATGATTTTCAAGTAGAAGATATTATCATAGACCACCCCACTGTGGATACTGTTCAAGTGGTGCAGGATCTGCTGCAGAAATGTTCCGCAGTCCTGGGTGTGGGTGGTGGTAAAGTCATTGACGTGGCAAAATTAGCTTCGACTCAATTAAAACTTGATTTTATTAGTATACCCACTGCTGCATCTCACGATGGTATTGCATCCCCCCGAGCATCCATCAAAAACGATGCAGGGAGTGTTTCATTAGAGGCGGCTCCTCCTATGGGTGTTATCGCCGATACCAAAATAATTAGTCAGGCCCCTTTTCGTCTTCTAGCAGCTGGCTGTGGAGATATAATCTCCAACCAGACGGCAGTCTTGGACTGGAAACTGGCCCATCGACTTTTAAATGAGTATTTCAGTGACTCGGCAGCTGCACTTTCTCTCATGACTGCTGAGATGACTACTAAAATGGCTGATGCCGTAAAGGCGGGGCACGTGGAAAGTGCAGCCCTGGTGGTTAAGGGACTCATTAGTAGTGGTATGGCTATAAGTATTGCTGGTAGCAGCCGCCCAGCCAGTGGAGCAGAACATAAATTCAGCCATGCTTTAGACCTCATCGCACCTAAACCTGCCCTGCACGGTGAACAGTGTGGTGTGGGAACCATCATGATGATGTATCTTCATGGTGGCGATTGGAGATTTATTCGCGACACATTAACAACTATTAAAGCACCAACTACTGCCAAAGAACTTGGAATAAAACCGGAATACATCATTGAAGCCCTGACCACGGCCTCGACCATTCGCCAAAACCGTTACACTATACTGGGGGACAGGGGATTAACTGCTGAATCTGCTGAAAAACTGGCAGTTAAGACGGGAGTAATAGATTAAATACCCTAAAACTCTAATCTTACTTTGTTTTTAGATTAACATCCATTTTTACTGGATTTAGTTAAAAAAAGTTCCCCTGGATCTAATCAACCAATTATCAGGGGAATTTACAGTAGTTGGCTCTGACTATGGAAATAGATATAAGCTTTGAATTTGATAAAAAACCTATTGGTTAGTGTTCTAATATAACTCATGATAATACTTTTCGACCAGTCCATGATATCATTAAGGCTAATTAGATCAGCCTGGAGGATTTACACATGATTACTCTCATAGGAACGAATCTGGCAGAGAAAGGACTAAAATTCATGCACTACGGGCCATCCAGTCAATGTGAAGGATGCCGATTCAAGGCTACCTGTATTGACTCCCTGGAGGAGGGTAGAATGTACCGGATCAAAGATGTCAAAGATGCTAAACAGCCATGTCCTATCCATAATGGAGGAGAAGTCCAGGTGGTGGAAGTAGATCGGGCTTTAACTAAGGTGCTGGTGGATTCTAAAAGAGCATTTGAAGGATCTCGGTTTTCATATAATCCTCCCCAATGTAATGAAGATTGCTCTCTTCGAAGTCTATGCTTCCCGGAAGGCTTGTATAAGGATGATAAATGTAAAATAGTTAAAAAACTGGGAAAACCCAAAGAAAAATGTCCCAAAGGCTTTGAACTCACCAGAGTACTGGTTAAATATTAATAAGAGCACTGCTTAGATCTTAATAAAAAGTACTTTTAAATCCTAATTACTTGTAAATTCTAATAAATACATCACGGAGCACATTTTATGGACCAAAAAAGACAGGTAGGGCTGGAAGCTGCAAGAAGAGTCGAAGACGGGCAAGTGGTAGGGTTGGGCACGGGTTCTACTGCACATCATTTCATAAAAGCTCTGGGGGAACGAATTAAAGATGAAGAACTGGATATATTAGGCATACCCACTTCGTATCAATCTTTTTTCATGGCCCAGGAATGCAAAATACCTGTTACCACTCTTGACGAACATCAGGTGGATCTGGCAGTAGATGGGGCCGACGAAGTTGATCCTCAGTTTAATCTCATCAAAGGAGGAGGAGCTGCCCACACCCGCGAGAAGATGGTGGATTATGATGCTCTAACTTTCCTGGTAATAGTGGATGAATCTAAAATTGTTGACAAGTTGGGAAAATTTCCAGTACCAGTCGAAGTACTTCCCACTGCCTACCGAGTTGTTAAAGAAAAATTGTTGTCCCTAGGAGGCATCCCTCAGTTGCGAATGGCCCATAGGAAGGATGGTCCGGTTATCAGCGATAATAACAATTTCATCCTTGATGTGCAGTTTACAACCATACCAGATCCAGTGCAACTGGAGATGGAACTCAACAACATTCCAGGTGTTCTAGAAAATGGCATATTTACTGGTGCAGTTGATGAAGTGTTAGTTGGCTCATCTGGAGAAATCAAGAGTCTAAAAAACATCAAAAGAAGTTAATAGTCTAAAAACACTAAAATAAAGTTAAGAGCTTAAAAAATAGGGGATTGATTCATGAAAAAATTAACTAAAAACTTACTACTGGTCATATTAATTATAGGTGGAATTCTAGTGGCCACTGGGGTTTACATCAGCTCTCATCCAGTTGTGCAGGAAAGCTCTGGATCTATAGGCAACCCTGTCCCAGAACCAGAGGATAACATTACCATCCCTAATGATACTGTTAACTTAACTCAGAACGAAACTATTCCGCAAAACGTGGTCTTCAATGGCCAAAGTTATAGTGTTATAAACAAGGAGTTAACCTTTGTTGGTCCTTCCAGTCCAATATGTCCTTACTGTGGATCTTCTAACACTATTCAGACTGGTTCCTCATCCCGGGGTAAGTACTGGTTTTACTACTACCACTGCAATACCTGTAAAAAGAACTTTGCTAACTATGCCGATAGCTATGGTTAAATTGGTTATTAAACTAATTTAAGTGAAGGTTAACTCCTTCACTTAATAATAATAACAGTTTCTTTTTAGTATATGGTTATCCTTGGGGGAGGAGTTTTTCCCGACAGAATATGATCCTCATTTTTCGAGTAAATTTTTTTTTAATTATTTTGGGATTAAAATATCAATTAAAATTCAAGTAAAGTATCGATATCCAACTATTCTTGATATCGGTGGTATATAATGATACTAAGAATTATTAAAGCCGCTATTATGGGGATCAGAATGTAATAAATGTACATATTGTTCGATGTTGCAGAAGGAGCAGGAGTAAAATTTTGATTTATGTAGTTTTCCTGGTCGCTTTGACCGTTTTGATAATAATAAATTATCTTGGACTTTTCAATCTTTAGGGGATTTACTGAAACTATTTTCAAAATAATGGTAGCATTTTCCAGAGGATTGGAATCACTGACAGTAGAATAAATAGCGTTAAGTTCCAGATCAGACTTTGAAACCTGGGAATTGTTGTTGAAATAGACATCCAGTTGGGTAGGGTTCATCTGCTCTACTGCAGCCTGATTAAAGTCTGATTTTTTTACAGAAAAAATATTAGCGGTACTTAATTTGTAGAAGGTGAATAAAGATGAATTTAGAACTTCCAGGTCTGGTGATGGACTTCCGTGTA